>Ga0335085_10000878_pt1 | contig 73769 bp, 57 predicted proteins | sample Lox_Sample_45_FD_206712 | JGI IMG/M metagenome (GOLD analysis project Ga0335085, IMG submission 206712) | Soil microbial communities from Loxahatchee National Wildlife Refuge, Florida, United States - Lox_Sample_4.5 | ecosystem: Environmental > Terrestrial > Soil > Wetlands | place: USA... | reverse complement strand
GCGCGCCCCGGATTTCAGCCGTTCATCTTTGATAACCTGAATACGCCGGAAGATTACGAGCGGGCGCTCCGCAGGACGGGCAATGGGAGCGCTCCTCGCGGGCTCAATTAGATGTAGGGGCGGGCCGTGTGCCCGCCCGCTCCCGAGGGGCTGCTTTAGTTGGGCGGGCACAAGGCCCGCCCCTACATCGAATTGAAACATCAAAGAAGGCGAATGGCCGACGATCAACCCTACATCCGATTCATCCACGTCTCCAAGGCTTTCGGCGACATGCCGGTGCTCGAGGACGTCAGCTTTGATGTGTGTCGCGGCGAGATGCTGGTGGTGCTCGGCCGCAGCGGGGTGGGCAAGAGTGTGACCTTGAAGCACATCATGGGATTTCTGCGCCCCGATGAAGGCGAAGTCTGGGTGGGCGATAAGGAGGTCTCGAAGCTCCCGGAGCAGGAGCTCCTGGACGTGCGGCGCCGCGCCACCATGGTCTTTCAGTCGGGCGCGCTCTTTGACTCGCTCTCCGTTGCCGAAAATGTGGCGTACCCTCTGCGCGAGCGCGCGGCCCGCGATGAGTCCATGACCGAAGATCAGATTCAGGCCCAGGTGGACGATCTTCTCTCGAGCGTGGAGCTGAGCGAGTCCCGGGACCTGATGCCGTCGAGCTTGAGCACCGGGATGAAGCGCGCGGTGGCCATCGCCCGGGCACTTGCCGCCAAGCCGGAGTGCCTGCTTTACGACGAGCCCACCACCATGGTCGATCCGCTGATGGCCACGACCCTCGGCGATCTCATCCTGAAGTTGAAGCGACGCACTGGGCTCACTTCGATCGTCGTGACGCACGACATGCGGTTGGCCCGCAAACTGGCCGATCGCGTCGTGTTCCTGGTGGACGGCCGGGTGGCGTTCTTCGGGCCCATCAGCAAGCTCGACGTCTGCGAGGATCCGGTGGTGCAGGCGTTTATCTTTCTCGATGAGAAGCCGCTTCAGGTGTAGAAGCAGAAGCCAGAAGTCAGAAGGCAGAAGGTGTTTCTGGCTCCGTTTTCCATGAAACAGAAACCCACCATGACGCTCGACCGTCTCCTCTCGCGCTTTGGCGTGGCGTCGCGCAGCGTGGCGCGCAGGGCGATCAGCGACGGCCGCGTGCGTCTGAACGGCCGCGTGGTGCGCGATCCCGAATCCTGGGTGACGCCCGGCAAGGACAACGTTCAGCTCGATGGCCAACGGCTGCGGCCCGAGCGCAAGGTCTACCTGCTGTTCTACAAGCCCAAGGGCGTGATCGTGAGCCACGGCGACCCGTCGGGCCGCAAGACGATCTATGATTATCTCGGCGAGCAGGCACATCCCGCCGGGCAGGCACGTCGGGGCGCCCCGGGAGCGCGGGTGTCCCGCCCGCTCGGCAGCGCAGGCGCTGGCAGACCCGACACCGCCCGGAACAGTTGGCTCGCACCCGTCGGCCGTCTCGACTTCGACACTTCCGGCCTGTTGCTTCTCACCAACGACACCGAGTTCGCGCACTTCGTCACCAGCCCGGAGTCCGGGGTGCGCAAGACCTATCGCGTGAAGCTCAGCGGCCTGATGAACGATGCGACGATCGCACAGCTCGCCTCCGGCGTGCGCATGAAGCGCGGCGATGAGGCACGGCCCGTCGCGGTGCGGCGTCTCGAAGACCGCGGGAAATATACGCTGCTCGAAATCGTCCTCACCGAAGGCAAGAACCGCGAAGTCCGCCGCATGGTGGAAGCCGTTGGATTCAAGGTCCTGAAGCTCGTGCGTACGGCGATTGGGCCGCTGACGCTCGCAGGGCTCGAGGTGGGCCGCTGGCGTCCGCTGACGCCGCAGGAAGTCAGTGTGCTGCGACAACGACTGCGCGCTGCGACTTCCGGGTACTGACGGGGTTGGGCTCTCGGTCATCAGCGATCAGCTTTCAACCAGCTTTAGCAGTCAGCTTTCCTTGATGTGAGCTTCTTTTGCCCCAAAACGGGTAGTTGGGGGGGGGAATTCGATCCCTCTTGGGCACAACCAAGTGTTTTTTCGATGCCTCAAATCAGTGCTAACTGGCTTTAGAATCATAAACCTCATGGCTTTAACAGCTTAAGTACCCTGTGTTTTCAATAACCCAGCTGGCTTTCCAGCCTCCCCTGAATTCTAAGTTGCTGATTCTAAGTGAGTCTTAGGCTTCGTCGGGAGAAAAACTGATTTCCGCGCCCTCTCTTCGCCATTGTTTCGCTTTGAGGCTCGTCAGACCTTCGGCGCGCCATCCTGCCCGTCTGCATTTTTCTCGAAATACCATTGCGTTGATCCGATCTAAGGCGTTGAAAAATAGGCACTTTGCGCGCTGCGGATTGCCGCACGCTTCGTCCACACTCGAGGCTAGCCCCTGTGAATGGGACGGTGGGTAGGAGCTCGGGTCACGCGGGCAGGAGTTGGAGCCCGCGCACAGAAGAACTAGGCACTGACCGACTGACGTATTACAGCCTGACAGACTCACGCACTGACCTTCCCTGCCAGCATTTTCGCTTGACGCCGAGTTGACGGTAAGTTTACGCGCCGGAGATTGCCCGCCCTGACGGGTCCAGCGTAATCTTGCTTCTCCATCCGGGGGGGTGGTCGTGATCGCGAAGCAGGAGCGGGGACCGAGGAGCTCTTGGTGCATGACACGTCCGAAGCAACACAGCGAGGCCGGGCGGCCGTTTGTGGCCATCCGGTTCTGGTTATTCCTTCAGTCCCCTGAATCCGTACTGCCTGTTCTGTCCAGCAATTTGTTGAAAAATACGCCAACGCTGTCATTCTGAGCGCAGCGAAGAATCTGCTTTCGCTGTTTTGAAGGAGGAGGATTCTTGCTTCGCTCTGCTCAGGAGCGCCTTCGGCTCCTCAAAAATGACACCCTGGTTGAGTTCTCCAACAAACTGCTAATCCCACCAAGCGGCACTAAGACCGCCGCACTGCCAGATTTGCACGCGGTTGTGTGCGCTTTCTGAATCAGCAATTCAACGAAACCTCATTTTTGAAGGAGCTGCCATGCAGAAACATACCTTTTCAAGACCCCGGACTTATATTTCCACCCTGTTAATTCTCGCACCGCTGGTTGTGTTCACCGCCATGAGGACCCGGCCGGAGCAGTCGGAGCACGACGCGCCGGAAGACCCGCTGGCGCGCAGCGAATGGTTCCGCCAGCAGCGGGCTTACCCCTACCAGCACATCCCGGCCGGCGCGCGCCTGCGTTCAGTTCAACAGCTGGCGCAGCAGATGCAGACCGAGTCGGAAACCATCGGAATCGGGGGACAAATGGCGCAGGTCACCTGGGCTTCGCTGGGGCCGAAGCCCACCAATACCGGCTATGCCTACCCGACGACCGCAGGCCGGATAACCGCGTTGGCCGTCGATCCCACGAGCTCGAGCACCGTTTATGCGGGCGCCGCCGACGGCGGAGTCTGGAAGAGCACCAACAGCGGCACCACCTGGACACCGATGACCGATACCCAGTCGTCGCTCTCCACGGGCGCCATCGCCATAGCGCCGTCCAACCATCAGACCATCTACGTGGGCACCGGCGAGGAAAATTTCAATTCCGATGGTTATTCCGGTGTCGGAATTCTGAAATCGACGAACGCCGGAAGCACTTGGACATTGATGACGGGCCCTTTCAGCAGCATCGACATTGGCGCGCTGGCTGTTCATCCCACCAACTCGAGCGTCGTCCTGGCGGCAACGACCAAGGGAGTCTACCTTACGACCAATGGGGGGAGCACCTGGACCCAGGAAATCTCCGGAACGGCAACCGGTGTGGTGTTCAATCCGAGTAACGGCAACACGGCTTACGCCGCGGTGGAAGGACAGGGCATCTACGTTTCGACCAACCAGGGGTCAACCTGGACCAAGGATAATGGCAGCGGCAGCGGAGCCCTGCCGACAAGCAACATCGGCCGCATCGCTCTCGCCATCGCCGCTTCCAGCCCGTCGACGCTCGTCGTCGGAATCGCCAATTCGTCGAACAGCAACCTGCTCGGGCTGTACAAAACCACGAACGGCGGATCGTCGTGGACCAAGCAGACCTCGATTCCCGATTACTGCACGCCGCAGTGCTGGTACGACAACGTGGTCGGCATCGACCCTGTCAACCCCAGCGTGATCTATGCCGGCGGGTCAGCGGACAACGGTACGCTCTTCCAGTCGGTGAACGGCGGCAGTTCCTGGACCAACGTTTCGCTCGGAGCGAACCTGGTGGAACTTCACGAGGACCAACACGCGCTGGCGTTTGCCAGCGGGGGAGGTGTGCTGTACGCCGGCAACGACGGGGGCGTCTGGAGCAACAGCGCGCCGGGTTCATCCACGGTCAACTGGACAAACCTGAACAGCACGTTGTCGGTGACGCAGTTCTACCCTGGCCTTTCCATCGCCAACAACAATCCTAATGTGGCTTACGCCGGCACGCAGGACAACGGAATCCAGCAGTACGAGGGAACCGTCGCCTGGAACTACGCCTGGTGCGGCGACGCCGCCTGGACTGCGGTCGACTTCACCAATGCCAATAACGTGTATGCAAGTTGCACGCAGTACGATGTGGAGAAGTCGACCCAGGGAGGATATCTTGGAACCTGGTACCCTGTAAACTCGGGGATCAGCACCGGCGATCGCGCGCAGTTCATTCCGCCGCTGGTGATGGATCCCGTGTCCTCCCAGACACTGTACTTCGGAACGTACCGCCTCTACCAGACGACGAACGGCGCCAGTTCATGGCACACCGTTTCATCGGACCTAACCGGAGGCTCGGGAAGCATCACCGCCATTGGCGTGGCGCCGTCAAACAACAAGGTGATTTATGTCGGGACCGGCACCGGCATCGTTGAGACGACCAGCAATACCGGCGGCAGTTGGACGAAAGTAAGCTCCGGACTGCCGGGCCGCTCCATCACGCAGGTAAGGGTGGGTCCCAAGAATTCGAGCTACGTTTACGTCACTTTCTCGGGGTTCCCTTCGGGGAGCGGGCAGCACGTCTACAGGAGCACGAACGGCGGCTCAAGCTGGTCGGACATCAGCACGGGTCTTCCAAACACTCCGGTCAACGATATTATCGTAGACCCGACTTATCCAAATGTTCTCTATGTGGCCACGGATATCGGAGTCTTCTACACCACCAATACGGGCAGTACCTGGACGACCATGGTGGATGGGCTGCCGGATGTCGCCGTGCTGGGACTCACGATGTACGCGCCCACTCGAACGCTCTGGGCCGCCACGCACGGCCGGGGAATATGGAACATCAGCGTTTCATCGATCAACTGATTCTCAACCTGCCACAAGCCACAAGCGGGGCGGCCGAGAGCATGTCGGCCCGCCCCGCACCCTGGCTCATAATCCGGAAAAACCAGAGGCGGTCTTACGCCCTAGCTCGCCGTCTCATGTAGAGAGTCATTCCGCACAGGCCTGATCCCAGCAAGAACAGAGCGCTTGGTTCAGGCACCGGAGGGCCATTGGGACCGGGGCTCACGACCAGATCGCCGCTGGCGACCATGCCATTGAGTCCGCCCATGCACCCATCATAGAAGCCAGCCGAGCAGACCAGGATGGCGTCGAGGCTGCCGGTGACGTTGTCGGAGGTCCATCCAAAGTAGGAAGCAATCCCGGGGTCGACGGTACCGCTGAGATCGAATCCATCAAAACTCAGGTTTCCACTGGCTGTATAGGCGACTTCTCCCTGCAGGAACTGGCCAGTGAAAAGGGTAACCGTCGAACAACCGCTGCCGCTTCCCGGCAGACAGCCCGTGACCGTAATACTGGCGGGATCACTGGCCCCGAAGGTGTAGGGATCCGCAAGTGTGCCCGTGCCGCCAGTACCGGGTCCGGAGGTGAAAGAAAGGAGTACGTTTCCGGTCAACGGAGAGCTGCTGCCTCCGACCGCGCCCAGACTGACATTGTCTGCGCTGGCCGAAAGACTATTACTGCCGCCACCCCAGGTCCACGTTGAACTGGAATCGTTACCGGTGAAGCTGAAATCAATGGAGCCGGCGAACGCCGCTCCCGCGAGAAAGAGCACAGCAACTGCTACCGTGAACGGAACGAACTTCTTCGCGTACATCTGCTTCCTCCATTTCGTCGTAGGTCGATCCTTCGCAAGCGATTCAGCTGGCCTGCCACCCACTTCCGGCTGCCGAAAACCCCAAAACCGGTACCCGGACGATCAAAGTTAATCGACCGTCCGTCACGCGAACAATCAGGTTGGTTGCTGAAGCGTCTGTAGAATTCGCCTTAGTCACGTTTCCCAGGTAATTAACCTTCGAGTTATTTATTAAAGGAGAGTGACCCTTCTCGCCGCACTCCAGCTTAGGGGCGCAGACAAGGGTCGTGCTCATCCGGTGACAACACCCTCCCCGGTACTTACGGCTCGACAAGATGGTTGCGAATGGCGAAGCGCGTAAGATCGGGCAGCGAGTGAACGTCGATCTTGCGCATGATGTTGGTGCGGTGCGTTTCAGCTGTCTTGACGGATATGTTCAGGCGGGTGGCGATATCCTTGTTGACATGTCCTTCGGCCAGCAACTGAATGATCTCCCTTTCACGGGGCGTAAGGCGCGGGAGCGGGATTCCGTGCCCATTCGCGCCCCGCTCAAGTGAACTTCGTTTGGCGATTTGCGGACTGAGGGAGAACTTGTGTCTTCGCACTGACTCGACGGCGGAAATCAGATCTCGTCCTACGTCGGACTTGAGCAGATAACCGCGTGCTCCACACGCCTCAGCTTCGTGGACCATCTGCTCGGAGTCGTGCGCAGTCAGAATCAGTACTTCCGTCTGGGGCAAAGCCTCACGGATCCGGCGTGTAGTTTCAAATCCATTGAGGTCGGGCATGGCCACGTCCAGGACTGCGATATCGGGTTGGTGCTCCAAGGCCATCTCCAAAGCCTTGCTCCCGTTACCGGCTTCAGCAACAACTGTCCACCCGGGTTGCGATTCCAGCAACTCGCGCAGACCTCGCCGCAGGATATCGTGATCGTCCGCGACTAATAGACGAATACCGGGCATCGGCCTCACCTATGAATCTCCGAATATCGGCGATCGGTTCTGTCTCCGCGCCAGGAGAAGTGTCTCCAAGCAACGATCATGGGCGAACCCGCTGATTCCAGGTTTTCGCCCCAAGCCGCCTTGTGCAAGAAGACTACCAAAGGGGTTGACAGCACGCCTGATCAGGTCCCGCAGATGCGCTTCCAGCGTAAGCGCTTTAACCATTTCGATTTGCACGTCCGCTGCGGCCACGGCAAGATATCGATGAAACCGTCCCGCGTCCCGAGCGGCCGCTGGACACGTGCAAAAGTTACCGTCAAAGGTTTCCCTTCGACAGGGTTGCGCGACTGAACCCCCGCAGCGTCGTTTGGGCTACGCAGCAACTGGGCCGCACCTTACAAGAATCGATTCTCCGATAGCGGCTGCTGCGCAGATTGGATAGGCAGAGCCGGGCCTGGCATAGCCGCGGCATGTCGCTCTTCTCACGCAAAAATGCCACCTCTCTCAACCTGTTCCTAGTCAAAGGACTGGTCTTTAGAACTGGACCGCGCCTATGTCGCGATTGATCACCGAATCGTCGGGTTGGGGACGGGATGACGCAGGGCCCCCGCGCGGCAGTTCACCCCCCGGAGCACGCCACACCATCGGAGTTCAAGCTGCCAAGAAAATGGAGAAACCCATGTTCAAGATCAGTGCAAGAGCGATCCGAAAGGCAATCGCCGGAATCACGGGGCTGTTGAGTATGGCCACGGTCCTTATTGCCCAGCCCGCAGCGCCTGCCGATCCCGGGCGCGCGAAGTTGATTCAGCCTTACATCAAACTGCCCATCAGCTTTGAGGCAAACCAGGGGCAGACGGACGAACGCGTTAAGTATCTGGCGCGCGGCGCCGGCTACGCTCTCTTTCTCACCGGCGACGGGGCGACACTTCTGCTCAAAGACGCCCAAGCTGCAAGGACGAGAGACGAAAATCGCGGTGAAGACGCGGTGCTGACCATGCGATTCGTGGGCGCGAATCAGGACGCCACCGTTACGAGCCTTGAGGGGCTACCGGGCAAGAGCAACTACTTCCTAGGAAGCGATCCGCGGAAATGGCGGACTCAGGTGCCAAACTACGCCAAGGTGCGTTACGAGCAGATTTATCCCGGGGTTGACCTGGTCTACTACGGCAACCAGCAACAACTCGAATACGATTTCGTACTGGCGTCCGGCGCGGATCCCAGCGTCATCCGATTGAAGCTGGATGAGGTGTCTGCGAGCGGCCGCAGGCCGGGCAAGAAGCAGGGTGACATCCGGATCGCTGCCAACGGCGACCTGGTGATCACGGCAGGCGGGCACGAGGTCCGATTGCACCGGCCGGTGGTCTATCAGAACATGGGCACCCGGCGCCCCGTAGAAGCGCGGTACGTCCTGCGCGCGCACAACCAGATCGGATTCAAATTCGGCCCCTACGACCGGCGTCAGCCGTTGATTGTCGACCCGGTGCTCACCTATTCCACGTTCCTGGGCGGCAGTTCGAATGACGGCGCTACGGCCATCGCCGTGGATTCGTCCGGCAACGCGTATATCGCCGGCGGCGCGACGTCCAGCGATTTCCCGGTCGTCTCCGGAGCCGTCCAGTCAGCCTACGGAGGAAGCTCCGGTTCGTGCATGACTTTCGCCTTTGAATGCGGCGACGCTTTCGTGACGAAAATCGATCCGTCGGGCACATCGCTCGTCTATTCCACCTATCTCGGAGGATCGCAAATTGACACCGCGTTCGGCCTCGCGCTGGATTCCACCGGCAGCGCCTACATCGTCGGCGAAACCTATTCGTCGAATTTCCCTACCAGCGCGGGAGCGTTTCAGACGGCCCTGTCCGGCACACACAACGGCTTCGCGACCAAGCTGACCTCGAGCGGCTCAATGGGGTACTCGACCTACCTTGGCGGCGATCAGGAAGACACGGCCGCCGGTGTCGCCGTCGATTCTTCGGGGAATGCCTACATCGCGGGTAGAACCCGCTCCACGAATTTCCCCACGACCTCGGGCGCGTTTCAGACCGCGGAACAGGGCGGCCAAGACGGATTCGTCACCAAGCTGAACGCAATCGGCACCGCGCTGGTCTATTCAACGTACCTTGGCGGCAGCAGCAATGACGCGGCGAACGGCATCGCCGTCGATTCCAGCGGCCATGCCTACGTCACGGGTCAGACGACTTCCTCGAACTTTCCTACGTTGAACTCTTACCAGACCACCTTTGCCGGAGGCGGGACGGACTGCGGCTCGGGGATCGTCTGCGGCGACGTTATCGTGACCAAGCTCAACTCCACGGGGTCAGCGCTGCTCTACTCCACGTATCTCGGAGGATCGGCTGAGGAAGCCGGCAGCGCAATCACCGTTGATGCGGCAGGCAACGCTTTCGTGGCGGGCGGGACCGACTCCACCAACTTTCCCGTGACCTATGGCGCTCCCCAATCGGCTTATGCCGGCGGATCTGCCCACTGTGGCAGCGCTGGACTCGCGTGCGGCGACGCTTTCGTGGCGAGGGTCAACACTCTGAGCTCCGGGGCGGCATCGCTCGCCTTCTCGACCTACATCGGCGGCAGCGGCGACGATCTCGCACTGGGCGTGGCGCTCGACTCGTCGGGCCACGTTCACGTCTCCGGCGGTACAAATTCCACGAATTTCCCCGTTACCGGCACTGCGGTCCAGACAAGCTACGGCGGAGGCACTGAAACGTGCGGCATCAACACGTTCTGCGGCGATGCTTTCGTCCTCACCCTGACGAACCGGGGATCGGCCATCATGTACTCCAGCTTCGTCGGCGGCAGCGGCGACGATTTCGGGACCGGCGTCGCTCTCAATTCGACCAACACCTACCTGACAGGCGCCACGATTTCGGCCAATTTCCCGGTGACCGGCGGCGCTTACAGCACCTCCTGCACCTCCTGCAGTTCGGGCGCATCGGACGCCTTCATCTCGGAAATCGCCGGAACGGAAGTCCTGCCGCTGGCCGAGAGTCCCACCCTGAATGTGGACTTCAACGGCGCCGGGATGGCCGGTTTTGGAATCTTCCGCCCGGGCGACAACACTTGGTCGATCAGCAACAGCAGCGGGGTTCAGATCAAGTCTTACGGATTGCCCAGCGACGTTCCGGTGGCAGCCGACTTCGACGGCGATGGCAAGAGCGATATCGGCCTCTGGCGGCCCTCGAACGGAACCTGGTACTACATCAGCAGCCAAACGGGGCTCTCGGTTTCATACGCATGGGGAGCCGCGAATGATGTTCCGGTGCCCGCTGACTACGACGGCTCCGGCAAGGCCGATTACGCCGTGTGGCGGCCCTCGAACGGAACCTGGTACTACATCGATAGCATTACCGGAGCGCACCACAGCGTGCAGTGGGGCACGGCAGGCGACATTCCCGCGCCCGGAGACTATGACGGTGACGGCAAAGCCGACGTCGCGGTGTTTCGTCCCTCAGATGGAACCTGGCACTACATCGCAAGCAGCACCGGCGCGACGGTCAAGCAGCAGTGGGGCACCGCCGGAGACATGCCGGCGGAAGGCGATTACGACGGCGATGGCAAGACCGACGTCGCCGTCTGGCGCCCCTCAGACGGAACCTGGTACATCCTTCTCAGCAGCACGGGAACCGAGCTTCGCTACCAATATGGTACAACCGGCGATATCCCCGTGACCGGCGACTACAACGGCGATGGTAAGAACGACTACGCCGTGTGGCGCCCGTCCAACGGCATCTGGTACATCACTTACACCAACGGAGGCGGCGAGACCATGGCCTGGGGTGAGACGGGCGACGTTCCGGCCACCTATCTCCCCTCCATGATCCGCCGCAACAAACACATCGCGAACTTTGACGGCGACCGCAAGACCGACATGGCCGTGTGGACGCCTTCGAGCGGAAACTGGTCAGTGATTGACAGCAGCACGAGCAAGATGATCACGTTCCAGTACGGTACAAGTGGCGACGTGATTGTGCCGGGAGATTACGACGGCGACGGCAAGACAGATTACGCTGTCTGGCGTCCCTCGAACGGCACCTGGTATGCGGACCTCAGCAGCACGGGCGCGCACGTCAGCCAGCAATGGGGCGAGTCCGGCGATATTCCGGTACCCGGCGATTATGATGGCGACGGCAAGACGGACTATGCCGTCTGGCGGCCATCGGACGGGACCTGGCACGTTATTCAGAGCACCGGCTCAGCGACAATCGTCACACAATGGGGAGAGAACGGCGACATCCCGGTTCCCGCCGACTACGACGGCGACGGCCAGAGGGACTACGCCGTCTGGCGGCCCTCCGACGGGACGTGGCACGTCATCCAGAGTAGTACGGGCGGCACCCTGAGGCAGCAATGGGGAGTGAGTACCGACATCCCTGTAGCCGGCGACTACGATGGCGACACGAAAGCCGACTTCGCCGTGTTCCGCCCCTCGGACGGAACGTGGTATGTCTTGCAATCGAGCGACGGGACCGAAGTCAAAACGGCCTATGGTACCAGCACGGATATCCCGGTGCCCGGCGACTACGATGGCGATGAGAAGACCGACGTTGCGGTTTGGCGGCCTTCAAACGCGACGTTTTACATCCTGCAGTCAAGTAACGGCACGCACATAGCCAGCGCCTTAGGCAGTTCGACAGACATCCCGGTGAATGAGCCCACCGGTCAGATAGGGCTCAAATAAGGCGCCTAATGCGCGGCGCCGGGGGGACGACTCCGGTTCCCCACGCCACGCGGAAACCGGACCGAGCGCGAATAAGCGCACGCCTCCGGCGTGCGCTTATTCTTGTCTTTGGCCCTCGCGCTCGTTGCGGTGTATCACCGCCAGTCCGGCGACGCCGCGATGCTACTGATAGCAAAGGCCGGACTCGAACTCCCCGACAGTCAAGCTCAAGCAAGAATCGCCCATCTGACATGCGTGACGACGGTCACTGCTTCGCCAGCCGTCCTGCCTTAGCTTGAGATCGGCAGAAAGGGCAGCGACCCGCGCGCTCCCGCGCCTGTGGGACTGGAGGTGACAGGCCATGCTGAAGATCGAACGCATTCTGTGTCCGGTGGATTTCTCCGAATACTCGCTGAGGGCGTATGACTACGCCTACTCGCTCGCCAAGCATTATGGCGCGCAACTGCTGATCGAGCACGTGGTGCAGCCCATCACGGTCACTTATCCGTATTATGGCTTTCCGGACGTGACCGCGTACGACGTCTACTGGAACATCACCTCGGATGCGGAGAAGCGCCTGCAGGAGCTGATCGCCAAGCATCAACTGAACGGTATCCGGCCGGAATGGGTGGTTGAGAAGGGCGTCGCCCCTGACGCCATCCTGAGCGTGGCCGAAGAGCGCTCGGCCAGTTTGATCGTGATGGGCACGCACGGACGCCGCGGCCTCGACCGCCTGGCGCTCGGGTCGGTAACCGAGCGCGTGATCCGGCGAGCGCGCTGTCCGGTGCTGGCGGTGCGCAAGCCCGCGCACGACTTCATCAGCCCCGACGTGGCTGGCGATCCGGTGCGGCTGCAGAAGATTCTGGTGTGCACCGACTTCTCCGCGCACTCGGAGAAGGCGCTCGACTACGCGCTGTCCTTGGCGATGGAATATAACGCCGAGGTCACGCTCCTGCACGTTCTCGAGGACGTGCCGGCGGCGAAGAACCTGCTCGCTTCGACGTCCGACGCCGTGCACGCGCTCGAAAACGCCGTCCCCAAAGAGGCTCCAAACTGGTGCAGGGTGAAATGTCTGGTGCGCATGGGCAAGCCTTATCAGGAGATCATTCAGCTGGCCCAGGAAGAGCAGAGCGATCTGGTCATTCTGGGCGTGCGCGGACGCAACGCGCTGGATCTCGCGCTCTTCGGGTCGACCACGCACCGCGTGATCCAGCTCGGGTGCTGCCCAGTTCTTGCCGTTCACATCTGATTCGCTTTGCGGGTGACGCGTGCAGCCGGTAACGAGCGGCCAACCTCTTCCGGCCACAGCGTCACCCGCGCTCGCAGCCGGCACTTCCCGTATAATCCCCTCGTATGGCGCACGCGCCCGCTGTGAACGCCGAACCCGCTCATGACATCCTGCGCGGACGCGTCCATCCGCTCGACGTGTTCTTCGCGCCGCGGACGGTCGCGGTGATCGGCGCTACCGACAAGCCCGCGAGCGTCGGACGCACGGTGCTCTGGAATCTGCTGAGCAGCCCTTTCGGCGGAACCGTCTTCCCGATCAATCCGAAGCACGACGCGGTGCTCGGCATCAAGTCCTATCCGAACATCGCCGCAGCGCCCGCTAGCGTGGACCTCGCCGTGATCGTGACGCCAGCCATGACGGTTCCCGGCATCGTCGCCGAGTGCGTCGCCGCGGGCGTCAAAGGAACAATCATCATCTCGGTGGGATTCAAGGAGACGGGCGCGAAGGGCGCCGATCTCGAAGCACAGATCATCGCTCAGGCGCGTCGCGGACGCATGCGCGTGATCGGCCCGAATTGCCTGGGCGTGATGAGCCCGCTGACCGGTCTCAATGCCACATTCGCCGGAGCCATGGCACGTCCGGGCGACGTCGCCTTCATCAGCCAGAGCGGAGCGCTCTGCGCCGCGGTGCTCGACTGGAGCCTGCGCGAATTCGTCGGCTTCAGCTCGTTCATTTCCATTGGCTCCATGGCCGATGTCGGTTGGGGCGACCTGATCGACTACCTCGGTGACGACCCGCGCACACGCAGCATCATTCTCTACATCGAATCGATCGGCGACCCGCGACCGTTTCTTTCCGCGGCGCGGCAAGTCGCGCTCTCGAAGCCCATCATCGTGATCAAAGCCGGACGCAGCCCGGCGGCCGCGCGCGCCGCGGCGTCGCACACCGGCGCCCTCACCGGCAGCGACGAAGTGCTCGATGCCGCCTTCCGGCGCGTCGGAGTTCTGCGTGTGAACCGCATCTCGGATCTCTTCTACATGGCCGACGTGCTGGCGAAGCAGCCGCGTCCGCGCGGTCCGAGGCTGGCCATCGTGACCAATGCCGGCGGACCGGGCGTACTGGCCACCGACGCTCTGACCGAATTGGGCAGCGAGCCCGCCACCTTGACGGACGAAACGCTGAAAGCTCTCGATGGCATCCTGCCGCAGCACTGGAGCCACGGAAATCCCGTGGACACGCTGGGCGATGCCAGTCCCGCGCGCTATGCCAGGGCGGTGGAGATCGCCGCCCAGGACGCAAATAGCGACGGTGTGCTCGTGATTCTCGCTCCGCAAGGACTGAGCAATCCCGCCGATGTCGCTGAGGCACTGAAACCGCACGCGCATATCGCGGGGAAGCCGATCCTGGCGAGCTTTATGGGCGGAGCGCAGGTGGCCGCGGCGGAGGCGATCCTGAATCGCAGCGGCATTCCCACATTTCCCTATCCCGACGCCGCCGTCCGCATGTTCCACTACATGTGGCGCTACAGCTACAACCTGCGTGGCATCTACGAGACTCCGCAAATCGTGGCCGAAGCCGGCGAGGCGGCGGCCTCCGTCTCGACTCTGATCGGGACGGCGCGCCAGTCGGGCAGAAAGGTCCTGACCGAGTTCGAGTCCAAGCAGATCCTCAAGGCGTATGGCATTCCCGTGGTGGAAACGCGCCTTGCCGGCAGCGCCGATGCGGCCGTCCGCGAGGCCAAAGAGCTGGGCTACCCTGTCTCCCTCAAGCTTCACTCGGAGATGATCACCCACAAGACGGATGTTGGCGGCGTACAGCTTCTTCTCAGCGATGAACCGGCGGTGCGCAAGGCCTACGCGTCTATTGAGAATTCGGTGCGCGACAAGGCCGGAGCTGCAGCCTTTCAAGGCGTCAGCGTGCAGCCGATGGTGCGCATGGAAGGCTATGAGCTCATACTGGGCAGTACGCTCGACCCGCAATTCGGCCCGGTGCTGCTCCTCGGCGCCGGCGGGCAGCTTGTCGAGATCTTTCAGGATCGAGCTCTGGCGCTGCCACCGCTCAACACCACTCTCGCGCGCCGGATGATGGAGCAGACCCGCATCTTCAAGGCGCTGGAGGGAACCCGTGGGCGCCGCCCTGTCAACCTCAGCGCGCTCGAGCAACTGATGGTGCGCTTCAGCCGTCTGGTGATGGAGCAGCGCGCCATCCGCGAGATCGACGTCAATCCGCTGCTCGTCTCGCCCGACGGGATTGTGTCGCTCGACGCGCGCGTCCTTTTGAATGACGCTTCCATCCCCGAAGATCAGTTGCCGCCGCCCGCCATCCGTCCTTATCCAAGCCGCTATGTCGCGCCCGAACAGCTGAAGGATGGCACCGTGGTGACGATCCGGCCGATTCGCCCCGAAGATGAGGGACTGATGGTGAAGTTCCACCACGAGCTCTCGGAACGAAGCGTCTACATGCGCTACTTTCACACGCTCTCGCTCGATCGTCGCGTGGCGCATGAGCGGCTCACACGCATATGCTTCGTCGATTACGACCGCGAGATGGTACTGGTGGCCGAGGGCCGGACGCCGGAGGGAGAGCCGGAGATTGTCGGTGTCGGGCGCGTGAACCGCCTGTCCCTGGCCGGCGAAGCGGAGACCGCGATTCTGGTGCGGGACTCATATCAGAACAAGGGTCTCGGCACCGCGCTGCTGCGGCGCCTGATCGCCTTCGCACGCGAGGAGAAGATATGGGTCCTGGGCGCTGACACTCTCGCTGAAAACGTCGAGATGCAACAGATCTGCCGCAAGCTGGGTTTCGAGATCCAGCGGCACGCGGACGACCCCTCGATGGTCAGGGCGGTGCTCAGATTGGAATGACAGGCTGAGCGGTCAGTCGATCGGTCCGAAGTCGGCCAGTCCGGAGTCGTTGAGTCGGCAGTTGTTGAATCCAGCGATATTCCCGCGCCACCACACCGGGTACTTCGTTGAACCGCGCACTGAAGAACGGACGCACTAATGAGAATGGACTGAAGGACTCCGCACTGAGTGACTCCGGGCTGATCGACCCCGGACTGAATGACTGCGCACCGTTCAATGCCGGACCGTCCTCGGTTCTTCCGCCCTCGCGGCCTCCAGCACGGTGATCATCCGGCGCAGCCACTCTCTCACCCTCTGCTCCACCACTTCGGGCGGTTCATTGCCTTCAAGATAGTGGACCGTCTCCCCTTCGGGATTGAGCGGGATGAAATGACAGGGAACTTCCTCCGCAAGTCGCGCCGGCGGCACCAGGGCCGTGAGCAAGCAGTCTTCGCAGCGATTGCTTCGACTCGGGTCGGCAAAATTGAGGCAGGTCGGGGAATCATGAAAAATGGAACTGGGCCTCCAGCGCGCTCCCGGCGAGTGCGCGTAGCCGCCATTCTCCAGGAATGCCAGTTCGGACTTGAGAAGCTCCAGGACATCGCGATCGTCTGTGGGCATCGTTCTTCCCTCCTGCGCGATCCTTCGATTTGAGTCTCACCCTCGGCAATTAGGGCCACAGTGGCCCGAGTCACGGTCAATTGTGATGCGGCCCACAGGCGATTGAGACCGACGCCGAACCGGCGGTAGAGCGGACATTGCAGCGAACCTCGCGGTGGACTGGGTTCGGAGGCACAAGGGGACGAAGAGTTTTCCCTTGCATTTCCCTTCCGGCTCGGCAAAAATCACGCCCGCGGCTGCTGTAGCGCCGGTGTCCTCACCGGCGATTTCCGGCGCCGAGGACAGCGCCGCTACAGGCATCGCCGACACTATGTTTAATCCTCGATCATGGTCGACCTTATGCGCGTCTTTGCCACATGTAATATCGGACCTGAAGCTCTACAACGGCTGCGGGACCGCGGCTACGCCGTGGAGGTGTACGACGAACTTGAGCCGCCGCCCAAGAGCCTGATCATCGAGAAAGTGCGATCGGGCATCGACGGCCTGATTACCACGCTGCGCGATCCCATCGACGCTCAAGTCTTCGAGGCGGGACGCGGCACGCTCAAGGTGGTGGCGCAGGACGCCGTCGGATTTGACAACATCAACCGCGCGGACGCCAATCGCTACAAGATCCCCTTCACTAATACCGCCGATGTACTCACCGAGGCGACCGCGGAATTCGCCTTTCTCATGCTCGGCGCCGTGGCGCGGAAGCTCGGCCCTGCGGAGAACCTGCTGCGTGACAACCGCTGGGGCACGTGGCATCCTTTCCTGCCATTTCTCGGCGACGAGATTACGGGCAAGACGATTTCTGTCATCGGCACGGGACGCATCGGCCAGGCGCTGATCAAGAAAGGCGTCGGCTTCGACGCGCATTATTTTTGCTACGACGCCGCTCCGCCGCCGACGGAGTTCTTCAACAAAATTCAGGAGCTCATGGACCTGCGCTTCCGGCAGGGATTCACGCGCGAGCGGCACACCATCCGATCCGTGAGCTTCGAAGAGGCGATGGGCAGCGGCGACTTCATCAGCTTGCACGTGCCGCTGCTCAGGTCCGGCGAAGCGGCCGTGCCGACGTATCACCTCATCAACGAAAACACGCTGCGGCTGATGAAACCCACAGCCTACCTCATCAACACCTCGCGCGGACCCGTGGTGCACGAGGCGGCGCTGGCCGCCGCCATTAAAGCCGGCGTGATCGCGGGTGCGGCGCTCGACGTTTTCGAGAAGGAGCCGCTCGCCTGGAACTCGCCGCTGCGCGACCCGGCAATCGCCGACAGGGTGCGCCTCTATCCTCATTTCGCGAGCGCCGGCCGCACCACGCGCCTGTCCACCGATCCCGAAAAGGGCATGGCCGGACGATGCGTCCAGGGGCTAGTCGACGTGCTCGAGGGCAACTACGGCGGCAATCCCGCGAACATGCCTTACGTGGTCAACAGGGAAGCTTTCCGGTAGCGCGAGCGTCGTCGCACTGTAGCTCGCGCGTCAAGAGCCGGGCAGGCTAACGCGACCGCGGTGTGGCGTCGTCTGGCGCCTCTTCAGCACCGCTTTCCGCGTCGATTCCAGCGTGCTCTCCAGCGACTGTCGGGGGACGCTGGTGATGAATGGCCTGATCAGCCAGCCGAGGCCGGAGGGAACGTCGCGCGTGAGAGAGAGAGCCTCCAGCTCGACATAGACGCCGCCGTCCTGCTCCACATCCTGCCAGTAAGAGTCGAGCTGCCATAGGAAGCCCTCACCCTCTCCTTCGGGCAGGTCGCGCTCACCGGGTTTGCCGGCATCTTCCACCTGCCGGACGCGCGTGGAGCGGGAGGTCGCGAACCAGTGGCGCTCGTCGCGTTCGCTGTACGTGACGTCGAACTCGGCGTCCAGCGTTACCGTGATCACGCGATGCTCCTGCAGCCGCATGTAGGCCTCGAAGTGGTTGCCGTCGCGATGGAGCAGGCGGGACCGTGCTACCTCGGGATAGTCGTCCTGCTTGTGGTCGTAATCCTGCAGGACTTTGAGCGTTTCGGCCATGGTGACGCCGGGAATGAATACCGCGGCCACCCAGTGATGAATGAGTCCGTGCGGCGCCTCGATGGTCTGGCCGGAAGCGTCCAGCGTGGTGAGCGGAGCGATGTAGATTTCGCCGCCCATGAGCGAGGCATACGCGCGGCTGCGCTCCGCCGGCGGCAGCGTGTTGATGTAGAGGAACACGCCTGGGTCGCTCACCTGCTTCGCGATCCGCGACTCAGTGAGAGATTCGTAGCGATGGAAGGCATCGAGCGTTTGAGGCTTAAGATCGCCCGCCAGAAGAGGCGCAGAGATCAGGCCGGAGAAGAGAAGAAGGATGGCGACGTAGGGGCGGCCCTTGGGGCCGCCCGGGTAGCAGCACCACAATTCGGGGGCGGCTACGCGCGGGGGCCTACGCCGAGCTTGGTAAGGAAAGCGCAAATATTGGGCGGCCACAAGGGCCGCCCCTACGTCGCAAACGCCAGATTCAGATTCTCAATGGCTTCATCGATCTCGCCCGTATTCTTGTAACCGACCGTCACCGAATCGACGCCGGCGTTCCGGAACGCGAATCTCATGGCGGCCTTGCGATCCTCGTGGGACGTGAACTGACCCTCGCCGACCAGCTTCATGCTGATCACGCCCATGTCCTGGCTGCGGACCTGATTCACGTGCGTTACGACTTCGCTGATGTTGCCGAGCCCGCCGGTCTCGTAGTCCTCCGCGTCCATCCGGACGCCTTTGTGATTCATCCGGATCATCGCCACCTGCAGCCACTGATTGCCGGGGAACTTGCGCAGCGCGGGAAGGCCGTGCACGGAGGCGCCGCGGCCGATCACCGCGTGCCGCGTCTGCGCCTCGGCGATGCCGTCCTGCCAGCGGGCGCTGTCGGTGGGCCATGTCGGCTCGTGCTGCCAGTGCAGCAGCATGACGTCAAAATAGTCGGTGTTGGCGAGCTTGCGCAACTCGTCGATCTTCTGCTGTGGGTCGACGCCGGACCGGGTGGTCACCTTGGACATCAGGCGGTAGCTGTCGCGGGGGACGCCCTGGAGCGCGATGCCGAGCATGCGGTGCATGTCGCCGTAAGACTCCGCTGTCTCAAAAAAGCGGATGCCACGATCATAGGCGTAGCGCACAAGTCGCGTGAATTGGTCCTGCCCGAGCTCGCGCTGCACCTGCCCGCTGTACGTGCCCGTGCCGAAGGCAAGCCGCGTCACCTTCACGCCCGACTTGCCGAGCGTCACCCACTCGGTGGCCGCTTCACGCGTCGCCGGCAGCGGCAATCCGGCGCGCAGAATGCTTGGAGCCGCTCCGGCAAGGGCCGCGGCGGCAAGTCCGCTTTTCAATCCCGTCTTCAGGAATTCGCGTCTGGAGTAGTGGGCCATGGCTGTCTCCTCCAATGGGCGCATCTTAGCACGACTCACCGGTTGGATGTGTGAAAAGCAGGAGTCAGAGGTGTCCTTTGGTCATCGGTCATTCCCGCCTTCGGAATGACGAATCTCTAAGGGCACCCAAACGACGCCAGCGCCCCGCTTTCAGGGGCACGGTCGGTTGGAGGCAGCGTGATAGCCTGCACGTTCCGCCTGGCGCTGCTTGAGCAACTGCCCGCTCGCCGTGTTCTTGTACCAGCGCGTGCCTGGGCAATGATAGATCTTGGTCTTCAGGTTGACCCAGACGTCGGTGTTAGGATTTCCGGCGGTTTGGGCGTGACTGCCGGAGTTCGTCGCCGATTTTGCGGAGGGCCTGGGCGCCGAGTCGGTTCCTCCACCTGCGGCCTGCGAGGTTCCGGCGCCCGGAGGGACGTTCTGTGAAATGGATGGAAGGGGGGGCGCCGTCTTCACGACCATGACGCTTGCGGCCGGATGTTGGTGCAGGCGGTTGTACCACCACGCGAAGGATACTCCTCCCAGAGCGAGCACCGCGATCAGCGACGCGGCGGCAATCTGAAATCGCGAGCGACGCGTCTTGCGCTTGCGGTCAGCATCGCCGAGCGCGGCTTTCGACTCCTCAAGCTCCGCCTGGACCCGGGCCGCGTCCGCGGGCCGCTCGGCCGGATCCTTGTCCAGGCACCGCCTCACTAACGTTCGCAGCCGCGCGGGCAATGCCGCGTCGAGCGGCGGGGGCTCCTCCACCATGATGGCCATGCTGACCTCGAAAGCGGTCTGGCCCTGAAATGGGAGGCGACCGGAGAGGACCTCATAGAGCAGCACGCCGAGCGACCAGATATCACTGCCGGTGCTCGCCGGTTTGCCGCGCAACAACTCGGGCGCCATGTAGATAAGCGTGCCCGCCGCGCCGCCAAGTTCGGCCAGCGACTTGCGCGACTGGCTGAGTGCTTCGATGGCCGGGGCATCGAGCCGCCGGGCCAATCCGAAGTCAAGGAGCTTCGCGTGACCCTCAGGCGTGATCATGATGTTTGCCGCCTTGAGGTCGCGGTGGATGACGCCGTGGCCGTGCGCGTGCGCAAGCGCCGTGGCGATATCGATGCCGTAGCATACTGCCGTCGCGGGCGGAACCGCCCCGGCGCTCGTGAGATCGGAAAGCGGCCGGCCCTCCACATACTCCATGGCGATGTAGCCGGTGCCGTCCTCTTCGCCGATATCGTAGGTGGCGCAGATGAGCGGGTGATTCAGTTTCGACGCATTGCGCGCTTCTTCGAGCAGGCGGCCCCAGGCGGTAGCGTCTTCGTCGGCGCCGGCACGCATCACCTTGAGCGCGACTTTTTTGTCGAGGCGGACGTCCACGCCGCGCCACACGTCGCCAAAAGATCCCTCGCCGAGCTTCTCTTCGAGTCGATAGTGGCCCAGAATCTGACCGGCCGCGATCATTAGAGCAGCCTCTATCGCGATTCTACGCGCATCTGCCTGGGGAGTGTTTACTTTCGCGTACACGTTTGCTGCAGCGGCGCTCGATCAGCGCCGAGCGTGGTCGTACGTGGTTTTCGTTATGGTGCAGGCATGCTGCCTGTCCTACGCCCCAGAAGCGGGGTGGAAGCCTGCAAAGCTGAACGCAACTTGCCAGAATCGCAAGTCACTTGTGCTATTCTTCTGCCTCTGGAGGCAACTTGACTTTTCTGAACACCCGCTATCGCCAGACCCGCAGCCTGGCCAGCGAAGAGATCGAGCGTGCGGCCACGCTTTCCACGATTTATGGCATCCGCGGCGTGGACTTCGAAGGCGACGACCTGGTGATTGAGTACGACGCTTCACGCATCCACGAAGCAGAGCGTGCTGGCAGCGGTGCGTCGCGCCGGACTGCCGGTGGCGCCCCCGCAGCCGATCCCGATCGGCGGCTTCGACCATACCGGCGAATTCCATGACTTCGTCTGGCCCACGTCCGGAATCAGCCCGGCAAACCCGAAGTCCTGATCGCGTCAGCCACAGCGAGGCTGATGGGCAACGCCGCCCACCGCTCCAGCCGCTTGCCTTCCACCTGCCCGCGCGCTGCCGATTGCGGTCTGTAGCGGCGCTCGGTGACGGCCGAGCTTGAGTTTTTCAGGACTTTCGGCGCTGATCGAGCGCCGCCACAGGGGAGTTCCGCATGGTTGACCCTTCCTCACCCGAAGCTGCTCGCCCAGACGCTTCAGCCGGCGTGCGGCGACCCTCACTGGCGGCCGCGCTCGTGGCGGTTCTGACGGCTGTATCGTCACTCGCGGCCGCAGATAAGCCGCCGCTGACGCTCGACGACTTCTTCAACTCGGTAGACATCGAGAGCGTCGAGATCGCACCCGACGGTCGGGCGGTGGTCATCGGTACATCCCGCGCCGATTGGGCTCGCAATCGCTTCCGCGAGGACCTGTGGCTCTATCGCGACAATGGCAGGGCGGGCGCTGGCGCCCTGATTCCACTCACCACGAGCGGGCACGACTCCCATCCGCAATGGTCCCCGGACGGCCGCTGGATCGCGTTTCTCTCGGACCGCGGCGGCGATGCGGGGGAGATCACACCCGAGAAACGTGGCAATCATAGCCGTGGTGGGCGCGATGACGACGAGGACGATCCTGAAGAGAAGGGCAAGCCGCCCGATCAGGTGTGGGTGATCTCCACCGGAGGCGGCGAGGCCTTTCCGGTGACTCACGGCAAGGAGGACGTCCACGCCTTCGCCTGGTCCGCGGAGTCGCGGCTCATCTACTTCGCCACGCGCCAGCCGTGGTCCAAAGAGAAGGAGGACGCCTATAAGAAGGACTGGAAAGACGTGATTCAATTCCGCGAGTCTGAACGCGGCGACGCCTTGTTCAGCGTTGAGGTGACGACGGCGGCCGCGGGGCTGGCTTCATCTCCCGTCACCCCTCCGCCGGCGAAGCCTCTGGCCACCTCGCCATGGCGGGTTGAGGAGCTGGCGGCCTCTCCCGACGGGCACTATCTGGTCTTCAACACGGACTCGCCCTCCGAACGCGAGGAGGTGCTCGATGCCTACAACCTCAACCTTGTCGATCTGCCCTCCGGCACCATGCATCTGCTGAGTCACACCCAGGCCATTTACGAGCATCCGATGTGGTCGCGGGATAGCCGCCGCGTATTGTTTGAGGTGGAGATCGGCTCGGTGGAAGGCGATTACGCTGATGTTCAGCAGCGCGTCTACTCGGTGGATGTGCCGGTCACTTTGACGGCAAATGGTGCGCCGGCCGCGTCGCACACGCGATGGGGGTCAAAGTTCGCAGGGGCCGTCGAGCGCCCCGCCGTACTCCCGGACGGCAGTCTGATGGTGACGGGCCGCCTCGGCACCGAGGTGCAGTTGTACCGGCAGCGCGACCCTGCGTCGGAACTGAGGGCTTGCCCGGGCTGGGCCGGCACCTACGAAATGCCCTCCGCCGCCGCTCACTCGCCGCGACTCGCTTTTGTTTACTCGTCGCTCGAACAGCCCGCCGAGGTGTATCTTGCCGAGAGCGCCGATCGGTTCGACCACGCCCGGCCGATCACGGCATTCAACCGGCTCTTCACCACGCGCGCGCTGCCTGAAGGCAAGCCGTATCGATGGAAGGCCGACGACGGCACCACGGTCGAAGGCATGCTGATCTACCCGCCCGGAAAGTTCGGCGCCGAACACCTGCCCATGTTCACCTTCATTCATGGCGGTCCCGGGGACGCGGACGGCAACCACTTCGAGGCCGACTGGTATCAATGGGCGGCACTGGCGGCCACGGATGGCTGGCTGGTGTTCGAACCGAATTATCGCGGCTCCGTCGGCTATGGCGACAAATTTGCGCTCGGCATCATCGGGCCGATCGTCTCGCGCCCGGGCAAGGACATCCTGGAAGGCGTCGATCAGCTCGTGCACGACGGCATCGCCGATCCCGACCGTCTAACCGTGGGCGGCTACAGCTACGGCGGCTACATGACCAACTGGCTGATCACTCAGACCACGCACTTCAAAGCCGCCGTCACTGGCGCGGGCGCCGTTGAGAATGTGGCGAACTGGGGCAACGACGACACCACTTTCGACGACGCCTATTTCCTCGGCGGCCTGCCTTGGAAGACCCGCAAGAATTACGAAGACGAAGCCGCCATCTGGCAATTCGACAAGGTCACCACGCCCACCCACGTGGTCGGCGGCGCCGACGATGTTCGCGTCTATGTCGGCGAGGACTATCTGCTCGAGCGCGCGCTCCTGAATCAGGGCGTACCGACCAGCCTGCTGATCTTCCCCGGCGAGGGCCATTCGCTCGACAAGAATCCGTGGCACGGGAAGATCAAGGTGCGGGAGGAGCTGAAGTGGCTCGACAAGTACGGCAAGCCGTAGCACGGGCGTGCCGCCGTGCGGCGCCACGGCCAGCATGGCCGTGCCACCTGGTTAAAGCGAAACAGCGCTGCCGCTGAAGGACCTGCGGTATCATTGCCCCAGTGGTTGTGGGGCACGCATTCTGCGTGCGTGCAAGATGGCGCACTGGGAAAGTTCGAAGCAAGGCTATGGGCCTGACCTACATCGAAGCGACGATCGCGAATCCCGCGCACCCTCGACGCACGGCGCGGTTGAAGTTCCTGGTCGACTCGGGCGCGCTCTACTCGGTAGTCCCTGCATCAGTACTTCGCCGCCTCGGCATCAAACCGGGCAAGACAAAGACTTTCTTTCTGGCTGACGGCAGCGAAATCAAGCGTTCCATTGGCCAGGCGCTTTTCCGGCTCAATAGCGACGAGGGCGCATCTCCCGTTATCTTCGGAGAGGAAGACGACAGCGTTTTGCTGGGAAGTGTTTCGCTGGAGGCGCTGGGCTTTGTTCTCGACCCCCTGAAACGCGAGCTTCGCCCGTTGCCAATGATTTTGGCCTTGCTGTCCTGACCAATCGCACGTTCGAGCCGGGGGAGTTCGACGAGAGCCCGGCAGCAACTCGATCGGCACTTGCTGAATCCAAACAATCCGAAACAAGATCGAGGAGACCCATGGCCGAATGTACGCACACCGATCAGATTCGCGAAGTCAAGCCCGGTTCGCGTGGATGCGAAGACTGCCTGAAGATCGGCGACAGCTGGGTGCATCTGCGGCTCTGCATGACCTGCGGGCACGTGGGCTGCTGCGATTCGTCTAAAAACAAGCACGCCACGAAGCATTTCCATTCCTTCCACCATCCCATCATCAAATCGTTCGAGCCTGGCGAGGATTGGGGCTGGTGCTACATCGACGAGGTGCAACTTGATTTCGCCTGAGTGGCCGCCGCTCCCATACCGCGAGTGGGAGTCGACCTGCGACACGCTGCACCTGTGGACGCAGATCGTGGGCAAGACGCGACTGGCGCTCACGCCGCTGGAGAATCACTGGTGGAATGTGACGCTCTACGTTACGCCGCGCGGCCTGCAGACGCCGCCGATTCCGTTTCCTTACGGCCCTGAGACCTTCGACGTTGCTTTTGACTTCCTCGCCCACCAGCTTCTGGTGCGCACCAGCGAGGGCCGCGAATGGAGCACGGCGCTCTACCCGCGATCCGTCGCCGATTTTTACTACGAATACCTGTCCGGCCTGCACGGGCTCGGAATCGAAGTGAGCTTGCATCGCACGCCCGACGAATTTGACGACAAGACGCCCTTCGACGAGGACCGGCATCACGCGTCCTACGACGCCGCGCACGTGGAGAGCTTCCGGCGCATCCTGATCAACGCCGATCGCATCTTCCGGCAATTCCGGTCGCGATTCATCGGCAAGTGCAGCCCGGTGCACTTCTTCTGGGGCTCGTTCGATCTGGCCGTCAGCCGGTTCAATGGCCAGCGCAACGCGACACTGGCCGCCGACGCTGACGCTCTGACGCGCGAAGGCTACTCCCACGAAGTGATCAGCTGCGGATTCTGGCCGGGCGATCGCCGTTTCCCGCAGCCGGCGTTTTATTCCTACACCACGCCCGCCCCTGCGGGCCTCGATGGCGAGGCGCCGCGTCCCGGTGCAGCGTACTGGGACAGTCGACTTGGCGAGTTCATCTTCAAGTACGATGACGCCCGCGCGGCATCGTCGCCGGAGCAAGCGATCCTCGACTTCTGCCAGAGTACCTACGAAGCCGGGGCGAATCTAGCCCAATGGAACCGCGCGGCGCTGGAACGCGAGCCCTGAGCGGAGCTGAAATAACGATGAATGCTGAACAATGAATGATGAACTCTTGTCGTTCATTATTCATCATTCATTGTCCATCGTTTTTCCCGCATTTGATTTTCTCTTGATCCCAAGGCCGCCCTCCGATAGAGTTGCGGCCCATGACGCATCCCTGGCCCCAACCGGTCGATCCCTTACACTCCCTGCTGATCTCGGCATTTGTCGCCGCTGTGCCGCTCATCCTGCTCCTGGTGCTGCTCGGCGTGCTCCGACGTTCGGCGTGGCTATCCGCAGCCTGCGCGCTCGGCGCGGCCCTGCTGGTGGCGGGCGCGGTCTCAAGAATGCCGCTCCGTCTCATGCTGGCGAGCGCAGGCTTCGGATTCGTCTACGGCCTCTGGCCGATCATGTGGATCGTTCTGGCGGCGATCTGGCTCTATAACCTGGCGACCGAGACCGGCAGCTTCGAACTGCTGCGGCGCTGGATCGAGGAACATGCCTCGGGCAACGCGGCCGTCCAGGCGGTCCTGGTGGCTTTCTGCTTTGGCGCTTTGCTCGAAGGCACGGCAGGATTCGGCTCGCCGGTGGCGATCGCGGCGTTTCTGCTGGTAGCGCTCGGAACCGATTCGCGGCGCGCGGTCACTGCAGCGCTCATCGCCAATACCACGCCCGTGGCCTTTGGGGCCCTGGGGATTCCCATCGTGGCGCTGGCCGCCGTCACCGGCCTCGATCTCGGAAAGCTCTCCGCCATGGTGGGCCGGCAACTGCCTCTGCTGTCACTGATCCTTCCGGCCTACGTCGTCTGCGTGCTGGCAGGATGGAAAGGACTCAAGCAGGCGTGGCCGGCGGCGGTGGTGAGCGGAGGGACGTTTGCGGCCGTTCAGTTCACGGTCTCAAACTTTTGGGGACCGTATGCGCCTGACATTCTGGCGTCGGTGGCCTCGATTGCGGCGCTGGTACTGCTGCTGCGCTTCTGGCATCCGCCGGCGGTGCCTGACTCCAGCGTGGCGGCCGCGCTCAACCCAGGTGTTCGATCACCCGCAAGCTCGCGGGCTCAACCTCCAAGCCAAGCGCCGCTTTCCGCCTTGGAGGGTCTACGTGCCTGGCTGCCCTGGGCTGTGCTCTCCGGCGTGATGATCGCCTGGTCGTATTTCAAGCTCTTCGACCGCGGGGCTGTGAAATTTCCGGTTCCGTGGTTGCACAACGCGGTCTTTATCTCGCTTTATGGGAAAGCGTACGCCGCGATCTACACCTTCCAGCCTATGGCGGCCGGCACTGCCGGATTCGCGGCCATGCTGCTGACGGCGCTGCTGCTCGGAGCGACGCCGCGCCAGATCGGCAGATCCGGAGTCAAGACTGCGCGGCAGCTCCTGCGCCCGGCGGCGACGGTCGGCCTGATTGTCGCTCTCGCCTACCTCTACAACTACTCGGGGCTCACCTACACGCTGGGGGCGGCGCTGGCGGGGCTGGGGCGATTCTTCCCGTTCGCCAGCGGATTCCTGGGGTGGCTCGCCTGTTTCATGACCGGCAGCGACACCTCCAGCAATCTGCTGTTCGGCAATCTGCAGGTGGCGGCGGCGCACCAGATTCACGTCAGCCCGATTCTGCTTGCGGCCACCAACTCGTCCGGCGCCGTGACCGGCAAGATGATCTCGCCGCAGAACATCTGCATCGGCGTCACCACCGTGGGCCTGATCGGACGCGAAGGCGAAGTGCTGCGGATGACCTTCTGGCACAGCATCGTGCTGGCGGGGCTCCTCAGCGCGCTGGCCCTGGCGCAGGCGCATGCCCTCAACTGGATGGTGCCGTAATTCCAGACGTGAGGACCCGCGCTCGCAGGTAGTGGTCTCATTTGCGCATTAAGAGTTCTGTTAGAAGCATCGTGGCAGGAGACACGCTTAGAGTTAGATCTCTTCTGAGCGTCCTTTTACGTAGAGTTCCGTGAGTTCGTCGGCAAAAGAATAGACGCCGTCTGCCAGATTGCGCATTTCCGCCGCCTTGCCTGTACCGTTTCGCGGGTGGCGACATTGGTTCGTATGTCGTCGCCACCGCCACTGGGCTGGATAGAGGCTCGTTGTGGCACGGTCTCCTGACCGTGCCACCCGACCGACCGAAGGTCTCCGTACTCTTAGACCATCGGGCTGCCCTCATGCCGGGCACGAGAAGGATCACGTTGATCTGTTCCGGCGGGGCGTTGGCTTCTGGCTGGCTCTTGGTTCCGCCAATCACAACAGCTTGCGGAATTGTTCGATACTGAGTCCGGCATCGCGGACGATGCCACCCATGGTGATGGCATTCACTGGGTTGTGTCGAGGGATGGTAATCTTGCGTTCGCCATTCGTCGTGACGATGTGCTTGGTCTGCCGCAGGATGTGAAATCCCGCTTTTTCGAAGGCCCGAACTGCCGCCAGATAATTGACTCCGGGCAGCTTGGGCACGACTAAACAGCGACCTCTACTTCCTGAACTTCGGCCCCGTCCGTTTGTCCGACATCGGTATCCAGATACTCCCGAATGGCATCGGCGATGTTTTCCAGTGCTTCTTCCCGCGTGCTCCCTTGTGACCAGCAACCCGGCAAGGCCGACGCGCACACCGCGTAGCCTTCTTCGGACTGATACAGCAACACCTTAAGCTTCATCGAGCGCTCCTGGCATGGAGTATATCGCACCGGGATCAGTGCGGCTAGCCACTCGCCACTATTTTGGGAGCGCGGCGTCCCATTTGACGATGCCTCACTCCCAAGTCTCTGGCCGCGGCCGGACGTCGCGGGTGGCGCCGACATGGTTCGTATGTCGTCGTCGCCACGGGGCTGGATAGACGTTCGTCGGTGACGTCAATCACTGACTTTCGTTAGAATGAATGCCATCCTCATACCCGGATACGAAAGCGATGGCAGCCGAAGCACAAAGCGGTTGGAACCGTGCCAGGAGTTTCGATGCACGTTTTGGCAAGCTATCTAGGCTCTGGAATCGGTGTCCGGGCGGCGTTCGCCGCCGCGAGCCGGCAATTTCACCCCTGTCAAATTTTGCAAAACGAAGCCAAATTGTCCTTTAGAATCGACAAATCAGTGTGAAAAACTGCCCCAAACGAAGCCAACTAAGGACCTTAAACAGTCCTCAATACCCGTTAGAGCGACTTAAGACGCAAAAACGAACCGAATGACGAGGAGTGCTTCCCCTCTCCTCGGCATGGCACTAAGCGACATACAATCATACAGATACGGTCACAGTCCTCGAAGCCTTCACTCTTTGCCGGTGTTCCGGACTTTTCCACAGTGCAGAAAAAAGCGGCTCGACTGAGAACCGGGTCAAGGAACGTGCGGCCTGTTTGCCCGGCTTCGGCCTCTTCGGTTTTAAGGCCTTGCTTCTAGCCTCGATCTGTCATACACTGCGCAGGAGGCGCCTGCCCGATCGGAGCCAGGTGCTCGAAGGCGGCGTTTCGGAGCGAAAGGAAGGTGACGTGGCGACCTCTGTTTGGACCGGCTATCTGACTTTCGGGCTGATCTCCATCCCGATCCGCCTGTTCTCGGCCGCGCGCGGCGAGGCCATCCACTTTAACCAGCTTCACGCCGAGTGCAAAACCCGCATCAAGCAGCCGCAGTTCTGCCCCACCTGCCAGCGCCAGGTGCAGCGATCCGAAATCGTGAAGGGTTACGAATACGAGAAGGACCGCTACGTACTTGTCGAGGAGGAGGAGATCAAGAAGATCGCTCCGCCCTCGGCGCGCAGCATGGAAATCCAGGAGTTCGTCGATCTCAAGGACGTCGATCCGCTTTATTACGAGACCTCGTACCTCGCCGTGCCGGAAGACCCGGGACGCAAGGCGTATCAACTGCTTGTTCAGACGATGGAGGAATCGGGACGCGCCGCCATTGCCAAAGTCACCATGCACCAGCACGAATACACGGTGATTATCCGGCCCCGCGCGCACGGCCTCACGTTGCACACCATGTATTACGCCAACGAGGTGCGCGACGTGCCGGAATACGGCCAGACGACCGACGTCAGGGTGAAGCCGGACGAGATCAAGCTGGCAAAACAGCTCGTGGAGAGCCTCACCGGCGAATTCGATCCCAAGCGCTATCGCGACGAGTACCAAGACCGGCTGAAGGAGTTGGTGGATGCGAAGCTCGCGGGGCAGCAGATCGCCGAAGCGCCCGAACCTCAGCTCGCTCCGGTGATTGATATGATGGAAGCGCTGAAGAAGAGCCTGGCGGCGCGTGAGTCTGCGCCCAAGAAGCCCCCGGTTCGTCCCGCCGCAGAAGAGGCCGCGGCCCCGAAGCGTGCTTCAGGACGCAGAGCAGCAAAGTAACACGCGACGGCGGAGTGGGGAATCATGACGACCCTCGAGCAATTCAGCCGCAACGACGTGCTTCGCATCGTAGGGATTACCACGGCCCAGCTCAACTACTGGGAGCGGCTCCGGCTGGTCGAGCCGCCTGAGACGCGCGAGCGGCCCTACAGCTTCCGCGATCTGGTCCGACTGCGTGCCGTGAAACAGATCACGGGGCAGCACATTTCCGCCCGGCGTCTGCAGGCGGCGCTCCAAGCTGCCGAGCGCCAGTTCCCCGCGGAAGGTCAGAGCGCGCTCACCGAGCTGCGTTTCGTTCCCGCCGGACGCCGCGTGGCCATCGAATATCGCGGCGCGCGCATCGAGCCGGTCTCGGGCCAGCTCCTGCTCGATTTTGACGGAACCGGCCGTCCTGCACGCGTCAGCGCGATGCCCGAGCGCAGCCTCGAAGACTGGCTCACCATGGCGCTCGACTGCGAAGGCGATCCCGGCATGCGCCAGCAGGCGATCCAGGCCTACCGCAATATCGTGGAGAAAGCGCCGGAGTGGCTCGAACCGCGGCTCAATCTCGGGACCCTCTATTACGAGGAAGGCGACTGGCCGGGCGCGGCCGAAGAGTTCCGGCACGCGGTAGAGATCGCGCCGGGGAATCCGCTGGCGCACTTCAACCTGGGAAGCGTTCTCGACGATCTGGGTCAGCCGGAGGCCGCCGCACACTATTTCGACGAAGCCCTGACGCTGGCTCCGGCGTTTGCCGATGCACACTACAATCTGGCACGCGTCTGCGAAAAACTGGGCGCATTCACGCGCGCGCGCTCGCACTGGCGGCGATATGTCGAACTCGATCCTTCAAGCTCCTGGGCCGATTACGCCCGCCAGCGTCTGAACGAGATTGAGAGGCGTCCGGCGCCTGTCACGCCGATCGGCGTGTCATCCTGAGATCGCCCGCGCCCGCACCGAGCCTCACTGCCCCTGCGCCTCCGCAGTCATAGAGGTTCTGCATGCGACGTATCCTCTTGCTCTTTTTCTTCTGGTCTGCCTTCAGCCTCAGCGCTGCTGCCCGCGGAATCCCGGTCATCCTGTCCACCGACGTCGGCAACGAGATTGACGACCAATGGGCGGTGCTCTACCTGCTCACCAATCCGCAATTTGAAGTGCTGGGCATGGTTTCGGCGCACGCGCCCACGCTCCCGCCGCCTTCGGCCCACTACACCTATCGCGTGCTGGTGGATGAAATCGAGAACCACATGAACCTGCAGAGCCATCCGCCTCTGTTCGAGGGCTCGAGTTGGCCGCTCACCGATACCCACAGCAGGCGCGGCAATGCCGGCGTGGAGTTCATCGTGCGGACGTCGCGCGCGTTCTCGAAGGACAATCGCCTCGATGTGCTGACGATCGGCGCGGCTACGGACGTGGCCTCGGCGATCATCGAGGATCCGGGAATCACGGAGCGCATCCGCGTGGTCGCCATGGGATTCAATCGCTGGCCGGCCGGCGGCGATGAGTTCAACGTGGCCAACGATCCGCGCGCCTGGCAGGTGATTCTCGGCTCTGACGTTCCGGTGGTGGTCGGTTCAGGCGAGGTGTGCCGCGCCTGGCTCGCGCTGACCCCGGCGCAGGCGCAGGCGCTCGTGGCGGATCACGGCCCGCTCGGCGCCTGGCTGTGGGAAGAGTACCAGGACTGGTACTACCGGAACGTGAAGCCGCTGCGCGTGGACGATCTCTCGAAGCCGTGGATCATCTGGGACATCATCACGGCGGCGTATGTGGAAGGCATGGCGAGCGGTGAGACGAAACCGCGTCCGCGATTGCGCGACGACATGATCTTCGATCATCCCGCCACTCATGAAAACATCACCTGGATCACCAGTGTGGATTCCAAACGGCTATGGACGGATTTCGTAGACCGGCTCGACGATTTCACACGCAGCCACGCCCTGCACTAGACAGGATGCGAAAAAACCGATTCATGTCATTCCGAGCGAGACGAAGAATCTCATAGGTCCTTCTATTTCAAGGCGAGATTCTTCGCTCAGAATGACATGAATCGCAGGCTTTTCCGCAGCCTGCTGGCTAAGGATCAGGGCATCAGCACAGGCTTTTCTTTCACCTCTTCCGGCGGCGCGGCGCCGGCCGGCCGCGATTGGCGCAGCGCGGACTGGATCATCATGAACTCGCCCACGTTCTCCATGTTCAGCAGCCCCACGAGACGCCCCTCATGTTCAACGGGAATGGTGCGCACCTTGTTGGCGCCGAGCATCTTGAGCGCGTGGTCGAGCATGTCGTGCGAGTCGGCGATCTGAAATTCGCGTTGCATGGCGTCGCGGACGTGCAGGCCGGAACCGTGCGCGGCAAGGGCCTTCATCAGATCCTCACGCGTCAGGATGCCAAGCACGCGATCGCCAAACACCACGGGAAAGTCGTGCTGGAATCCCGCCAGAACGTGGTCTGTCGCCTGCGCAAGCGTGTCGTCAGGCTGCAAGGTGCGGAACTCGGTGAGCATCACGCGCTCCACGGGAACGCCGCCGAAGGAGGTGTACATCTGCACCGTCGAAGCCTCGGCCTCAGCGCCCATCCACACGAACAGCGCGATGAACAGCAGGAACGGGTCGCGAAAAAGTCCGATAAAGCCAAACACCAATGCCAACGCCTGCCCGATGTGGGCTGCTTTCAAGGTCGCCCGTGTGTAGTCCATGCGGGTGGCGAGCAGCGCGCGCAGCACGCGTCCTCCGTCCATGGGGAAGGCCGGGATCAGGTTGAATCCCGCGAGCCACAGGTTCACCGCCATGATTCGCACGAGGAAGCCGCCGCTGATCAACTCAATCTGCAGGAGCGTCGGATGGATGCTCAATCCGGCCAGCAACAGAAAGAGTCCGCCCGCGATCACCACGTTGACCGCCGGACCCGCCAGCGCCACTTTGAGTTCTTCGAGGGGCTTGTCCGGCATGCGCTCGAGACGCGCCACGCCGCCGATGGGCAGCAGGACGATGTCGCGCGTGCGAATGCCGTAGCGGCGCGCCGTCAGCGCATGGCCAAGTTCGTGAAGCACCACGCACGCGAAGATCACGAGGACAAACACGACCGCAATGGCCGTCGCGTTCAGATCATGCTTTTCAGACCAGGAAGCAAATACGATAAACGCCAGCAAAAGCATGAACGTGGCATGCATGTAGACGTTGATGCCCGCCAGACGTCCGATCTTCCACGACCATCGCATCGACGCGCCCCCGACTCTTATGATGCGCCGCCAGCAGTACCGAACTCAAATGAGCACCTGGCATTCGCGCCGGCGCGTCGCAATCTCGGTAGGGGCGGCCCTGGTGGCCGCCCAAGTAGCGGCAGCACAATTGTCGGGCGGCCACAAGGGCCGCCCCTACTGACCCGGATGCAAGATGATCTTCCCAAACAGATCCCGGTCCTCCATCTTCTTCTGTGCTGCCGCGGCTTCACTCAAGGGAAAAACGGAATCGATCACAGCCCGCACTTTGCGTTGCCCGACGAATTTCAGCACTTCCAGCAACTCGCCTTTGCCTCCCATGAACGACCCCAGCAGCGTGCGCTGGCGCCCGTAAAGGATCCGCAGATTGAGTTTGGCGTCCTCGCCGGAGGTTGTCCCGCAGGTGACGAATCGTCCATAGGTCGCCAGCGATTCGAAGCAATCCTCCCAGACCGCCGTGCCCACGTGATCCACGATCACGTCCACGCCGCGCTTGTTCGTCAGCCGTCGGACTTCGCCGGCGATCGATTGCCTCCGGTGATTGATCACCTCGTCGGCGCCCAGATCGCGGGCTTTTGCGAGCTTGGCGTCGGTGCCGGCAACGGCGATCACCCGCGCCGACATCAGCTTGGCGATCTGGATGGCCACGCTGCCCACGCCGGAACCCGCTGCTATTACCAGCACATCCTCGCCGGGCCGAAGCTGCGCGCGGGTCATCAGCATGTGCCAGGCCGTGACGGAAACCAGCGGCACAGCCGCGGCTTCGTCGAAGCTCAGATCACCGGGAATGGGAATCGCGTTTGCCTCCGGCGATTTCACATAGTCGGCGTAGCCGCCATCCACCATCACGCCGAAAAGCGTGTAGCTGCGGCAGGCGCTGTCGAGCCCGTCGAAACACTGCTCGCATTGGCCGCAACTGATACCTGGCGAAAGCAGCACGCGGTCGCCCGGCTTGACGCGTCGTACAAGGCTGCCGACTGCCGCCACTTCGCCTGAGATGTCGCTGCCCGCGATATGCGGCATCGAGAGCTTCCAGCTTGCCGTGCCTTTACGCAGCCAGATGTCGAGGTGATTCAGGGCGCAGGCCGCGACCTGTACGAGCACCTCATTGGCCGCGATCTCAGGCTTGGGCGCATCCTCGTACTTGAGAACGTCGATGCCGCCGTGCTCGTGAAATCGGACTGCTTTCATGGAAGGTGCTCCTGTGAGGCAAGATCCGGAACCAGCGTCCTCTCTGCGGTCTCTGTGTCCTCCGTGGTGAAGTCTTTCACCACGGAGAACACGGAGCACACAGAGGGCACCGCCCGATTGACTCGCGCCAGACCCGAGTCTAACCTAAACATGTAGCCATGGACATCTTCGAAGAAATCGCTCGGCTCCGCAAAGCGGGCCGCAAGGCGGCGCTGGCCACCATTATCAACATCCAGGGCTCGGTGCCGAGTTATGAGACATCGAAAATCCTGATCCGCGATGACGGCTCGATTTTAGGCACCGTGGGCGGCGGATGCGTGGAGGCGGACGTCTGGGCGGCGGCTCAGGACGTGATGCGCGAAGAGAAGCCGCGCCGCCTGCACTTTAATCTGAATGAAAATCCCGACGCCGATCAGGGGCTGGTGTGCGGCGGCTCGCTCGATATTTTCATTGAGCCTATCCTGGCCACACCCACGCTCTATCTCTTCGGGGGCGGCCACGTCTCGCTGGCCATCTCGAAAATGGCCGTTCTTGCCGGTTTCGAAACGATTGTGGTGGACGATCGCCCGGCCTTCGCCAACAAGGAACGTTTCCCCGAAGCTCTGCAGACTTACGCGGGTGAATGGGAGGAGACTTTCTCGCGGCTGCAGCCGAACGATTCCTCCTACCTGGTGATCGCAACGCGCGGGCACAAGGGCGACCTCACCTGCCTGCGCTGGGCGCTGACCACGCCCGCGCGCTTCATCGGCATGATCGGCAGCAAGCGCAAGCTGATTGAGTTCTCAAAGATGCTCGTTGCCGAAGGAACCTGTGAAACCGAGTTTGACCGCATCCACTCGCCGGTCGGTCTCGATATCGGCGCGCTCACGCCGGGCGAGATTGCAGTTTCTGTGGTCGCGGAGATGATTGCGGTGCGCCGCTATGCCGGCCCGTCGGCGCCGTCATTGGCCTATCATCCGAAAGCTCACCAAATGGCATGACCGGAGGCGCCCCTAGGCAGAGCACGATTGCCGGGCTGATCCTCGCCGCTGGCGAATCGTCGCGAATGGGCCGCGATAAGGCGCTGCTGAAGTATCGCGGACGGACATTTCTCGAGACCATCATCGCCAATCTGCGCGAGGCGGGAATCGACCGTGTCGCTGTCGTGCTCGGCCATCACGCGGAAGCCATCGAACGGGCGATCGGCTGGAGCGTCGCGGCACCGGCCGGCGTTGAGGTCGTCGTCAATCATGACTATCAGCGCGGCCAGACGTCGTCGTTGCAGGCCGGGCTCAGCGCCTTCGAGCGACGTGCCGCCGAATCCTCACGGCAACTCAGCGCGCCCGAGACAATCGCTCTGTGCCTCGTCGATCACCCCGCCTTCGACGCAAGCACCGTGTCGGCCCTGCTCGAAGCCTTCGAGCGCACGCAGGCGCCCGTGATCGTGCCGACGCATGGCGGCCGGCGGGGACATCCGGTGCTCATCGCCCGGCCGTTGTTTGCGCCTCTGCTCGCACTCCGCACGGACGAGGGCGCCAACCGTGTGATTCATGCGTGGGGCAGCCAAAGAATACAGGTTGAAGTGCCCGACCCCGGCATTCTGGTCGACGTAGACGATCCGGCGGCGTATCGGGACCTGGAGATCGGGTAGAACTGCCTTTCAGCCGTCATTCGTATCGCAGCGCCACCATGGGATCAACGCGCGACGCGCGGCGCGCAGGCACGTATCCGGCGAACGCGGCCGCAGCGACCATCAGCAGTGCGGCGCTGGCGATGGTGAGCGGGTCGTTGGGCTTCAGGCCGAAGAGGAAGGTCGCGACCAGGCGCGAGGCCTCGAGCGTCGTTGAAACGCCGAGTACCACGCCAATTGCTACCAGCGCCAGCGTCTCGCGCAGCACCATGGCCACGATCTCATTTCGATTTGCGCCCAGCGCCATGCGAATGCCGATCTCACGCGTGCGCCGCGTCACGGCGAAGGCCATCACACCGTACACGCCGATACAGCCGAGCACCAGCGCCAGCGTTCCGAAGAATCCGGTGAGGCGCGCGAACAGGCGCTCCTGAAACAGACTCTCGTCGATCTGTTCCCTCTGGCTGCGCACATCGCCGAGCGCGAGACTACTGTCCAGTCCCTGCGCGACGCGGCGAATTGCCGGGACCAGGAGGCTCGGATCGCCGCCCGTGCGTACCTCGAAGTGCATGGCTCCGAGCAGGGTGTCCTGAAGCGCTGCCGGATAGATCGTCGCTGGAACGTCATGCCGGAGATCGTCATACCTGGCATTTCCCACCACACCCACGATCTCGAATTCGGGGTTGCTCTTCTTCTGAAGATCAAAACCGAACCGCCGGCCGACGGGATTGCCGCCGTCCAGGTATTTTCTGGCGAATTCCTCATTGACGACCGCGACTTCGGGCGTACCGGCGACATCGGCGTCGTGAATGGTGCGTCCCAGGACGAGAGGAATTCCCATGGTCTCAAAAAAGTTCGGGCCGACCTCATTAACGTAGGCGCTCACGCCGCCGTCTTTGTCGACGGTCTTGGGCGGATTCTGAATGAAAGTCTCGAGCGTGTTCATGCCGCCGCCGATCAACGTCTCGCCCGACATGGTGACCGACCGCACGCCCGGCTGGGCCGCCACGCGCCGCAAGAGTTCCTGGTAAAACGCGGCGATTCGCTGTCCCTGGTAGCCGCCCTGCGTCGGATCGATTCCGAACAACAGCAGGTTGCGCTCGTCGAATCCCGCGTTCACGTTTTCCAGATTGATCAGCGTGCGCACGAACAGTCCGGCGCCCACCAGCAACAGAAGGGAAAGCGAGACCTGCGCCACGATCAGCGTCTTGCCGATCCCGATTCGACGCACCTGCCGCACGGATGTTCCCGGAGCGGTGCCCAGTTCCCGCGCGTCGCTCGCTTTCAAGGCGGGCGTCAGATCGAGCCGGGTGCTTCGCAATGCGGGCGAAAGTCCGAAGATTATTCCGGTGAACAGGGAGACGGTGGCCGTGAAGCCCAGGACCCAGGGGTCGGGCCTGACGGTCAAGTGGAGAGGATCGTTCCCGCTCGACATGAAGGCCACCAGCAGGTCGGTGCTCCAGAAGGCGAGCACGAATCCCAGCGCTCCGCCCAGAGCCGACAGTAGGACGCTCTCCGTGAGCAGTTGTCGGACCAATCGCGATCGCCGCGCGCCGATCGCCAGGCGCACGGCCATCTCCTTCTGGCGCGATGTGCCCCGGGCCAGCAGCAGATTCGCGACATTGGCGCAAGCGATCAGCAGCACGAGTCCGACGACCGCCATCAATACAGCCAGCGGCTTCGAGAATTGGCGACGCAGATCGTCGAGGCCCTTGCTCCCCGCCGTCAACTCGAGGTGGGGGATCGTCTCGGGCTTGATGCCGGGCTTGATCCTGGAAGCGATGCTCTGCTGCAGGATCACGTCTGCCTCGGCGCGAGCCTGCTGCTCGGTGACACCGGGCTTGAGCCTTCCGAACATCACCACCCACCAGCGGTCGGTGTTTTCGAAGAGCCATCCCGGTGTGATCTTCTTTCCGTCGGGATGCTCGGGCTGCGGCGCCCATCGCGGTTCGACATGCGGCTGCTGATGCAGCGGCACCCAGACGTCAACGGCACGGCCCGGCTGAACACCGTAGAACTCCGGCGGGCAGACGCCGACCACGGTGAAGGCAACGCCGTTCAGCGTGATGCTCTTGCCCACGACTCCCGAATCGCGTCCGAAGTGCCCTTCCCAGTATCGGTAGCTGATCACCGCAGCGGGGCTGGACTCGAGGCGATCGTCGTCTGAAGTGAGCATCCGTCCGAATGCTGGTTGTACACCCAGCGTTTCGAAGAACGTTCCCGAGATCAGTTCGCCTTCGGCGCGAGCCGGCTCACCGCGGTATCCCAGGTTGAATTGACTGCCGTTGCCAGCCAGCGCCAGCACGTTCGAGAAGACGTGATTCCGGGTACGGAGCTGCTCGTACATGGGGTAGGAGAACGACGGGCTGCTCATGCGTCCCGAAGCGTCATTGTTCATGCTGCCTGAGAGGCCGTTCATCACGCCGGGCCAGCCCTTCGAATGCCAATCCATCGCGACCAGTTCTTGAGGATCTTGAATAGGAAGCGTCTTGAGCAGCACGGCATCAATCAGGCTGAAGATCGCCGTATTGGCGCCGATGCCGAGCGCCAGAGACAGGACTGCGACGGCCGTGAAGCCCGGCGCCTGCCGCAGGGCGCGCAGGCCGTAGCGCACATCCTGCGCGAAGTGCTCGAGGAAGCTCCAACCCCAAGTCCCGCGCGTGTCCTCCCGCTTCAGCCCGGGATTACCGAATGACCGCAAAGCCGCATAGCGCGCTTCGTCGGGATTCATGCCCGCAGCGATGTTCTCATCGAGCCTCATCTCCAGGTGAAAGCGAAGCTCGTCGTCGAGCTGGCGCTCCTGCGCCGGACGGCCAAACAGCGATCGCAATCGTTTCATGAGTCTCATCGTCTCCCCTTAAGCCTGGGAGCGCGGGCGTCTCGCCCGCTCCGCGTTCTGGAGCAGCCCCGACTCAGCGGGCAGGATGCCCGCGCTCCCAGGGCGCTGCTCAGCCCATCGCTAGGCGAATCGCAGCACCTTGGCCACGCCATCGGCGACGCGGGCCCAGGCCTGCTCTTCCTGCGCCAGTTGCTTGCGTCCGGTTGGAGTCAGACGGTAGTACTTGGCGCGACGGCCGGTGCCAGTCACGCGCCAATCCGCAGTAATCCAATCGGCCTGTTCCATGCGGTGCAGGGCGGGGTAGAGCGATCCCTCTTCTACGCGCAGCACATCGTCCGACACTTGCTGGATGCGTTGTGCGATGGCGTATCCGTGCATCGCTCCGCGCGCCAGCGTCTTGAGGATCAGAAGGTCGAGTGCGCCCTGCAATTGGTCCTTGGCCATAAGCAAAACCCTAGAATTCTATGCATAGAGTGCTCTGTCTCGGCGTGAATGTCAAGTCCGCGGCGGCCGCTAGCGGTGCCCTTTGACGCTTCGGAACGCTTTCGCCGCGCAGGCGGGAATCTACAAGAAGAGAAGCGAGGAGGGTCTCGGAACGTGAATTCCGGGCCAGTACCAGCCGTTGGGTGTCTGATGTTTACCGACCGGTTGAGGCTTGGGTGTGCCTTTCGGCCTGACTCCGTCGCCGGCGCGTCGCGCTCTCTATTAGAGGAATGGATTCCGGATTTCAAGCGAGCCCAGCTTGCGCCCGTGTTGCAGATCCTCGCTGTAAAGCACTTCACATCCGCCTTCCTGTGCGGCGGCAACGATCAGCGAATCGTACCACGACAGACCGCCGCGCCGAGTCAGGTGCGAAGCCACCAGGTAAAGCCCCGGCGAGGAGTGTACGGCCAACAGAGGACGAAAGATAGTGGCGAGGTACTCTTCGGCCTCGGGCGTTGTCATCGGATGAGCAAAGCGGTGGAGCGCGACGTTCAGAAACTCCTGCACAACCTGGTAACTGACAATGCCGCGGCCGCTGGTTATGGCCTGCCGGATCAGTTCCGCCGCCCTGCGGGCTTTGGCGGGCGCACTTGGGTCGAAAGAATAGATGAAGATATTTGTGTCGAGGAAGTATCTACCGTTCATTCATCTCGTCGCGGTCAAAGCGCCGGCCGGCGCGAACGTGGGCGAGGCGCTTCATCAGGGCATCGACGTCCTGTGCGCCATGCGACCTCGCAGTGTACTGGAGCAGCCATTCCCGAAAAGCGTCGTTCAATGTTTTCCGTTGCGATTGGGCAACCAGCCGCGCCTGGTCGATAAGTTCATCCTCGGCACTGAGTGTGATGTTTCTCACTGGTGTAGTGTACACTATTTCCGTGTTCCTTGGCAGGCCTGATTTTCCTTTGGGTCATCGAGAGGGGCGAAATGCCCTTGTTTCGAACCGCGCCTTGACTTCCCCGCGGGCGCTGTCTACATTCCGAAGTGGGAGGACTTATACCCCTTGTTCCGGCGCGCCTCGCACGAAGGAGGCTCTTGAGCTACTTGAAGCGCAAGGTCCTCGCGATTCAGGACGGCACTTATCTGCTGGCCAACGCGACGCGCGCGCTCGTCGCCCCGCCGCGATACTACGTGGACACGCTCATGCAGTTGGACGTGATCGGCGTCGCTTCCCTGCCCATTGTGCTGTTGGTTGGATTCTTCACCGGAGCGGTGCTGGCCCTGCAGAGCTATCGCAGCCTGGAGCGCTTCGGCGAAGTCGGGATTCTCGGCGAGATGGTCGGGCTTTCGGTGGTGCTCGAGCTCGGCCCCGTGCTGACCGCGGTGGTGATGGCCGGCCGGAACAGCTCCGGCATCGCTTCGGAACTGGGATCCATGCTGGTGAGCGAGCAAGTGGATGCGCTGCGGGCCATGGGAACCGATCCGGTGCGCAAGCTGGTTGCGCCGCGCCTGTACGCGACTCTGATCATGCTCCCCCTGCTGACGGTTCTCGCCGACTTTGTGGCGCTGCTGGGAGGCTACTTCATTGCCCTGAGCATCGCGCATCTGACCAGCGCGCAATACTGGAGTTCGTTCTATCAGAACATCGACTATCACGACATCACTCAGGGCCTGATCAAACCGGTGATGTTCGCGCTGGTGGTGGCGCTGGTGGGCTGCTACTTCGGCCTCAACACCACGGGCGGCACGGAAGGGGTTGGGCGGTCAACGACCCAGGCCGTGGTCCTCTCGATCGTCTTGATCATCATCCTGGATTTCCTGATTACGCAGTTCCTGATCGGCATTGGATTCGCCTGAAGGTGCCGTACTGTGGTGTAGGGCATCTTGCCTGTCCTTGGCAGGGATAGCAGGCTGGGAAGCCTGCCCCAGAACGGTGGGGACGCAGCGGAACGGGCGTGCTCATGTTCATCACGAACCCGGAGCTGAAGACGGTCCGGCAACGCATGCATCCAATGTGCGGTGGCCGCATGCGCTCCGCAAGAGGTTAAGGTTGGCGGACCCCTCCTACATCCCACTGGCAGTCGAATCCCCGGCTTCGTATCCCATCGAATTGCGCGACGTCTCGCTCGGGTTTGACGAGAAGCGCGTCCTCGAAGGCATCTCCTTCGAAGTGCCCCGGGGAGCGACGGCGGTTCTGCTCGGCGTCTCAGGAGCGGGCAAGTCCGTGCTCCTGAAGCTGATCCTGGGGCTGCTGAAGCCCGATTCGGGCGAGATCCTGATTGAAGGTGAGAACATCGCGCCCATGAACGAAGCCGCTCTCTACGCCTTTCGTCGGCGAATGGGGATCGTCTTTCAGGAGGGCGCTCTTTTCGATTCGCTTTCGGTCTACGAAAACGTCTCTTATCGGCTGCGCGAGGAAGGCGAACGGGACGAGGAGAAGATCGAAAATCGGGTACGCCAGGTGCTGGGCTTCGTCGAGCTTGAAGAAGCGATTTACAAGATGCCCGCCGAGCTCTCCGGCGGGATGCGGCGGCGCGTGGCGATTGCGCGTGCGATCATCAGCCAGCCCTCGATCATGTTGTACGATTCGCCCACGGCTGGCCTCGACCCCGTCACCGCGCACACGATTAACGCCCTGATGGCCAAAATGCGGGACGTGCAGCACGTGACCTCGATCGTGGTCACCCATCGCATTCAGGATGCCTTACTGCTCTCGGGGTTCATCTATTCGGCCGCCGAACAGGGTTTGCGCCCAATCACCACCAACGGCGCGAGCGCGGCGGCAGAAGCGACGCAGTTTCTGGTTCTCAAAGATGGCGGTCTCTATTTTCGGGGCAACCGTCAGGAGATTCTGGCGGCGCGGGATTCTTATCTTCACGGATTCGTCAAGTGAAACGCGGCCGCGGTGGTGACCAGGTTTGACGTGGCACGGCCATCTTGGCCGGGTTAATTCACAGGCGGGACGCCCGCCCCACGTCTCACGGGCGAGACGCCCGTGCCGCGTTAAATTGAGGTGCGGGAGCGGAGTGACCGCTCGGAACGGAGACGAGACATGCCTCAGCGGAAGGAAATCCAGTGGGCGCAGCTTCGGGTGGGAATCACTGTTGCTGTGTGCCTGATTATTCTTATCGTGGGCGTGTTCGTGGTCAGCGGTCAGATCGGGTTTATCACCCGCAAGTACTCCCTGCGGGCCTACTTCGCAACCGCGGCGCAGCTTCGGCCGGGATCGCAGGTCGACCTTGCCGGCATTCCCGTCGGCACGGTAAAGTCCGTCAACATCTCCGATTCCCACGACCCGAACCGCGCCGTAATCATCGTGATGAGCATCGCCCGCAAATACCAGGATGAGATCCGGCAGGACTCCGAAGTGGATCAGACAACAGCGGGCCTGCTGGGGGAAAGTTATCTCGACATCTCACGCGGCTCACAGGATCAGCCCGTGATTCCCGACTACGGCGAGATCAAGGCCCACCAGGAAGCGAACATAAAAGAGGTGATGAAGAATGCGAACGACGTGGTCTCGAATCTCACCGTGCTCAGCTCACGCCTGAATGACATCACCAACCAGATCACGCAGGGCAAGGGATCCATTGGCAAATTGCTCTACGACGAATCCTTCTACAACGAGTTGCATGCAACCGTAAAATCAGCGCACCAGATGGTCGCCGATATGCAGAACGGTCAGGGTACCATCGGGAAGTTCATGGCCGACCCGACGGTCTATAACAAGACGGTCGACACGCTGAACCGCCTCAACGAGTTCCTGGACCAGGCCCGGAACGGTCAGGGAACGCTCGGCAGGATCGTCAGCGATCCTGCGCTCTATAATCAACTCAGGGACCTCTCGGCGAAACTGAACACGATGATCGACAACATCAACAAGGGGCAGGGCACGCTGGGCAAACTGGTCACCGACAAAGAACTCTACGATCACATGAACTCGACCATGGCGCACGTGGACACGGTTACGGCGCGCATCGATCAGGGCACGGGGACGCTGGGCAAGCTCTCAACCGACGATACGCTGTACAAGAACCTGAGCGCCAGCAGCGAGTCTTTGCGGGCATTTCTGGCGGAATTCCGCAAAAACCCAAAGAAATATCTTTCGATTCGCGTCCACATTTTCTAGCTCGTCTCTGGAATCCGGAATCTCTGATCTGATCTTGAATCTGGAATGTGCAATCTGATCTTGAATCTGTGATCTGCGATCTGCAATCTCTGATCAGCTCGGGAAGAGAATTGGGAATAGCGAGCAGGGAGACTCCCGGCCCACAAACCCTTGAACCTTCCAACTCCCTGCTCCCTGCTACCTACCTATTCCTTACTCTCTAGCTTTGACCAGCAAATCGTAAAGCGATTCCTGCCGTCTTCGTCCCTGCAGATAAGCTTCGTGGCGGGAGGCATCGGGCTGAAACGCGCGGCCCTCCGGCGGCGGAATCGAGCCCAGGTCCGCGACATGACCCAGCGACTCCAGCGTCAGGAGCGCGGCTCCGCGGCCGGATGCTTCCAGAACCGCGGACGCGACCACCGGCACGCCGATCACATCGGCCATCATCCGGGTCCAGACCGGAGAGTTAAGAATTCCGCCTCCACTCGCCACGATCGTCACGTCGCCCGGGACCTCCTCCCGCAGTTGATCGTAAATGGCGGCGAATCGGTAGGTGACAGCCTCCAGCGAAGCCCGGAGGATATCGACCGGGCGCGTGCTCAGGCGCATGCCGGTGATCGCCGCCCGCGCGCCGTCCTCCCACCCCGTGCTGCGTTCTCCGGAAAAAAAAGGCAGGGCTGTGAGGCCGTGCGCATCGGGCGCGAGTGAGGCGAGCTCGGACTCGAGATCGTGCGAATCGATACGCAGACGGTCCAGGCACCAGGCGTAGACGTCACCGGCATTGGAAAGAGCGCCGCCCAGCAGCGCGTAGCGCCGATTGGCTCGATAGCACCACAGCCCGCGCGGGATGCGCACTTGATCGGCGGGCCAGCAGACCCGCATCGCGCCCGACGTGCCCACCATCAGGGCCACGAAGTCCTTCCTGACGCATCCGGAGCCTACATTGCTGCACGCTCCGTCGCCGTAGGCTGGGGTCCACGGCAATTGGGATAGCGCGGGCCAGCGCCTCGCGTATTCAGGGGTCAGGCCGCGCAGGGCCTCGCGATCGTCGGCTAGAGGGGAAAGTTGCCGGGCTTCGATGCCCGATTCCGCGAGCATGCCGGCGTCCCAGTCGCACGTGTTGGGATTGAAAAGTCCGGTCCCGGATGCCATGGAGACGCTGCACAACGCGCGGCCGAAAAGCCTGAGATGCGTGTATTCGCCCGGCGACATCCACCGGGCGACGCGCTGGAATACGTCGGGCAGCGTGCGGCGCAGCCATAGGAGCTTTGCCGGCCAGTAGCTGGCATGCGGCCTTGCGCCGGTTCGCGCATGGACCGAATCCACGTCGAGGCGCGCGGCAAGCTGAGCGGCGTCTTCGCGGCTGCGCGTATCGTTCCAGATGAAGACCGGTGTCAGCGCGCGTCCGTTGGCATCTACGCCAACGAGACTGTGCCAGAACGTGCTGCACGCCACGCCGCCCAATCGACCTTGGAGACTCGGCGCTTCGCCAAGCGCTCCGTCGATGCACTCGCCGATGATTCCGAGCTGTCGATCGGCGTCGATTTCCACACCGCCGTCCGGCGTCGTGTCCATCTGATATGCAATGTGTGTTCCGGCGCCGCCCACGGCGCGGCCCAGCGCGTCATACACGATTGCTCTGACCGAGGAAGTTCCGACGTCGAGGGCAAGGATCAAGGGATCGTGGGCCTGCTCCGGCTCGACGCCGGCCAGTGAGGGATCAGAGGCTCCGGCGGGGTGAACGGGCATCAGCACGGAAATATCGATGGGATTTCTATGGCGTCCTGATTTCGACTAGGAAACCTCTCTGCCCTCTGTGCCTCCTCCGTGCTCTCTGTGTTAAAGCCTTTAACCCAAAGGCCACAGAGGCTCACAGAGACCCCTACGTCGAACTCAGGACGGCGGCAAAGTGCGTCGCGGCTAGACGCTGTCGGGATGCTCACAGCCCGGGTAACTGTCCCACGCCACCTGGCCGGTCCAGCCCAGCTCCTTCATCCCGACTTCCGACGAGTAATAGGCGCCGCTGACCCACGCCTTGATGTCCTCAAAGTGATCGCGCATGGTCAGCGCAGCACCCGCTTCGTTCGGGGGAGGCGCCGGCCGACGCCTGCGACGTACTCCGCCCGCCGGCGAGGCCGGGCCGCTCGATGCAGCCGTCAGGATGGCGACTTGCTGTTCTGCAGTGAGATCCTTGAAAGGCTGATTGTGATCAGCGATCGCCTGGTGGTCGAACGCGCTGAGCGAGGCGATAAGCTTCTTCTGGTTCTCAGGCGTGTCCACCGAGACCAGCGTATCGATGAAGCGGTTGACCTGCGCCTGGGTCGAGTTCGGCACGATGAGCTCCGCGAGCACGATCAGCGTCTGGTTTTGGTGATCGTCGAAAAACGAAGGCTGCCAGTCGGCAGCCGCGGCCTGCTCGCCGGCGGCCGCTACTGTCTCAGGACTCGCCAGGTGCCGATGCAGCGGATGAGCCGCCCCGAGGCCCGGCAGGACGAGTCCCGCGCCGGCGCCGCTGAGCAGGCCTTGCATGACCTGCCGACGGTTCAAGCTTCGCTCCTCTGAAGACTCAGAATGGTTGCCGTTCCGGAATGTGGGCTCTCTCATGATCCACTCCACTCTCGCTTGCGAAGTTCGCGTGATTTCGGCGCTCCGTCCGATGCTACCACCGCAGCACGAATCGACACAAGGCGCACTCATCGTGGTGCTGGTGTCATTTGCTGGACTCAGGACGCAGTCATTCCCGCGAAGGCGGGAATCCAGTTCTTCCACATCGTATTTCAAGGATTTACAGGGTAGATTCCCGCCTTCGCGGGAATGACTGCGCTCCTAAGAGGTGGTTTCCGATGACAAATGACACCAGTACGCTCATCGTCCGAGAGCACTGATGAACTCCTCAATCGTCAGGCCAGCCCGGCAATAAGGGTTCGACGCGTGCCGCGCGCAACTGTGGGTGATTCGGCACGGGAAGAAAGCCATCAGGTTACTGATGCTCGATGGTTTAAGCCTCAAATCTTGGATCGCCCCTTGGCGTACCGCATCACGCGTCCTCGGGGCTGAATCGTGACGACTGCCCAGACAAGGATGTCCTGCCCTACGTTATCCGAATTGTCGTATCATCTAACGTTGGGCCGTGCACCGGAGGGCGAGAGCGGCTCGTGAGGGCAATCATGCCAGACATTTCCAAAACACAATTCGACGTGGCCGTGGTGGGTTCGGGCGCGTCCGGCGGATGGGCGTGCAAGCGCCTCTCTGAAGCCGGACTGAAGGTAGCGCTGATCGACTGTGGGCGTCCGCAATCGGACGCGAATTTTACGGAACACAAGCCGCAGTTCGAGTTGAAGTATCGCGACCAGGCCGACTCCGTGATCCGCAAAACGCGGCCGATTCAGAAGGACTGCTACGCCTGCATGGAGTACAACTACGAATGGTTCGCGAACGACCTCGACGAGCCCTACACCACGGGCGAAAACAAGCCGTTCAGCTGGCAGGGACGCCTGCGCATGACGGGGGGACGCACCAACGTCTGGGGACGCGTCAGCCTGCGCCTGAGCGACCTCGATTTCAAGGCCGCGTCGCACGATGGCTATGGCGAGGATTGGCCGCTCAGCTACAAGGACCTTGAGCCGTACTACGATCTCGTTGAAGAGTACGTCGGCGTCTGCGGCGACGCCCAGGGATTGCCCCACCTGCCCGACGGGCACTTTCAGCCGGCCATGCCGCTGAATTGCGCCGAGCAGCATTTCCGCAATCGCGTCAAAGCGAAGCTCGGCTGGGTGCCCATGCCGACGCGCAGCGCCAATCTCACCAAGGCCATCAACGGGCGCGCCGCCTGTCATTACTGCGGGCCTTGCGAACGCGGCTGCGTGACCCACTCCTATTTCAACTCGGCGTTCACCACCGTGGCCGACGCGGTGAAATCGGGCAACTGCACGCACATCACCAACGCCATGGGCTACAAGGTTCTGATGGACTCCGCGGGCCGCAATCGCGCGCGGGGCGTGCTCTACATCGACCGCATCACGCGCCAGCCGCAGGAAGTGAACGCGCGCGCCGTGGTGCTCTGCGCGCAGTCGCTGGAATCGGTGCGCATCCTGCTGAACTCGGCGAACGCGCAATTTCCCAACGGACTCTGCAACTCGAGCGGCGTGCTGGGACACTACCTGATGGACCACATCATGGGCGGCGGCGCGGGCGGCGAATTCCCCGATCTCGCCGGTAAGCCAACTATGAACGGCCCCAACCGGCCCGCGGGCGTGTACGTGGCCCGTTTCCGCAATCTGCCCGGCGTTCCGAAGTCCAAGGACTTCATTCGCGGCTACGGATATGAGGGCGGCGGCGGAACGGGCTTCAACTGGGGCGCGCCCGGTTTCGGCAAGGCTTACAAGGACGCCCTTCAGCAGGCGCAGTGCTACGTGGGCATCGGAGGATTCGGCGAGTGCCTGGCGCGCGAGGAGAATCACGTCGAGATCGATCCCGAAGTGAAAGACACCTTCGGCATTCCGGTGCTGCGCATCCACATGACGTATGGTGAAAACGAAACGGCCATGGTGAAGGACATGGCCGAGGCGGCTGCGGAGATGCTGGAAGCCGCCGGAGCGAAGAACGTCCGCAAGCGGGAAAATCCTTCCACGCCCGGCTGGGCCATCCACGAAGTCGGCATCGCGCGCATGGGCAACGACCCGAAGAAATCCGTGCTGAACCAGTTCCAGCAAAGCCACGATGTGAAGAACGTCTTCGTGTGCGACGGCGCCGGCTTCACGTCGACCGCGTGCCAGAATCCGACGCTCACCATCATGACGCTCTGCGTGCGTTCGATGGATTATCTGATGGGCGAAATGAAACGCGGGAATGTGTGAGCGTGCCATCAAGCTGTCCATTCAGGCAGGAGGCTGGCGCCGACTTTCCCTGCGAACAGGGAGGTCCAACGCCAGCCGGAGACTTCGGTCACATCGATTACCGCGTCTTGCCTTGGGCCGTCGCCGCCAGCTTCTCGCGATCGGCCTGCAGCTGCTTCATCATCTTCGGATGCCGCGCCCACTCGACGCTCTTCTCTTGGGGAGCTCCGTAAAGCTCGGGGTGAATGTAGGACCCGCGCTCATTCGTCGGCTTCTCGACCTCCACCGGAATGCGATGCGCGTTCGCCCAGGCATCCTGGCGGATGCCAGTGACCGTCCAGGAGACTTTCATCCCGGACTTGCCGCCGGCGATCTTGAAGTGGTTGTTCGAGATTTCCTCCGCAATGTAGACCGGAGCGAAACCGCCGATGCAGGTGAGCTGGTAGCGGTAATCGCGATTGAGCGCCCCGAACCAGTCGGGAAGCTCCACCACCGCCTCGCCGCTTCCGTCCAGCACAACGTTGCCGTTGTAGATGTTCATCATGTCGGGCGACTCGACGAACGAGTGGTACAGGTACTTGTTGGCAGGATCAGTCGGATGATCGATCTTGAAAGAGCCGCCGCTCTTGGAGAGATTGCCGTCCACCCAGACGTCACCCTCAAAGAATCCGGCGTAGCCATTGAATAGCGGCCCGCCGCCCGCCCAGGCATCCAATCCATCGCCGCCATAGCCAACGTTGGACGAGCCTCCGATCAGCCAGCCGCCCAGCCCGCCGCTGTTGTAAGAGATGGAGGTGAGGTCATAGCCGCCTGCTGCGCGCATCCCATTTGCCGCTCCCTCTCCCGAACCCGTGTCGTTAGCCCCAAAGAAGGCGCCAGCTTCGATCCGGGTGTTGTCCGCGGCTTCCACCTCCAATTGGTACCCGCCTGGATCAATCCCGATTCCGACGATGCCAAAGTTGTTGATGGTCATTCTTTTCGTGTAGTTGGTGTAGAAATCGAGGCCATACTGGTCGGTGAAAGTCGTGCGATTCGAGGCAATGGCTTCGCCGCCGCCGCCGAAAGTCAGTCCAGGCGAATAACTGCCGCTGTTCTTGGCAGCCGCGTCTACTTCGACCGTGCCCGACGCCACGTTGCCGGTGGGAGCGCTGCCGGCGGAGACCTCGTTCGTCGCGGAGAGGTTGCCGGTCACAGCCTGATTGCCGCTGAAGTTGTTCGCGCCCAAGCTCGCAAAGGGCGAACATGTCAGCGGCAGCGCGACCGCCGCCGACCCGGCCGCGCAGGAAGCGCTGGCCAGGCTCAACGTGCCGCTGCCGGTGATCGGACCGCCAGTCAGGCCGGCGCCACTCGCGACGCTCGTCACCGTGCCCGTGCCCGGGAAAGTCTGTCCCGCCGCAAAGGTCACGGCCTTGTCAAACTTCGATGTACCGTTCACTTCGAACCTGGCCGAAGGCGCCGTCGTTCCAATGCCGACGCTCCCGGTGCTGGTGATGCCGAGCACGTCTCCCAAGTCCGAGCGCCAGAAACGCGCCACACTACCCTTGCTGTACCACACGCCATAGGGACTGGTGCCTCCCGCGCGGTCCTGGAACTTGAAGCCCGCGCCGGTGCCCGTGGAGAGAATCTCGCTTGCGCCATTGACTTGCAGAACGTTGACCGGAGTCGTGGTCCCCAACCCCAGCTTGGCCGTGCTTCCCGATCCGCTCTGGTACAGCGCTGAATTGCCCAGCGTGTTGAGGCCGGTCCAGATGGTCATGTAGTTGGTCGTTCCGGCGCCGCCGAGGGGAGGCAGGTTTGCCGGTGCCGCCGCTTCCGTCGAGTCGGACTTCACTTGCGCTGTGCCCGTGGTTGTCGCCGCCGCCACCGCGCCTGGATTCGCCTGAATAAAGGCGCTGGCGGGCAGTCCACCCAACGTATCCGAGTCCGCTGCCTTCAACGCGTAGGGCATTCCAACCAGCAGCACGCGAGACGCTTCGCCGTAGCCCGGCAGTTCAGGTTGCACGCCCAGCCACTGTGCCTGTCCGCTGGTAAAAAGCTCCAGCGGCAGGCCGTCCGGCTGCGTCGAACCGAGGAGCACCGTGTAATGACCTTGATCGTCGAGTTCGACCTTCTGGCTTTCAGTCCAAAGCGGACTGCCACCGTCCTGAAGCGCGTAGAGGGAAAACACCAGCGTGACTTGGCCGGTTACCGGCTGTCCTTTAGGGTCCGTGACAACGCCGGAAAAATTGACCAGCCGGGGCACCACCGTCCCGGTGCTCGACGCTGCCGATGCCGGACCGTCCTGGGATCTTGCCCAGGCTGGGTTGTGCACAAACACCATCAGCGAGAACACAATTAAAGTAAGCGACGCTCGATAACCGACGAAGCTCTTTCTGTTCATCCCTTCCTCCTGGCCTTGGCTGTCTGCCGCAGTGCGCCGGCGGCTTTGCGGGCGCATCACCACCGTAGTGACAAACGTCGCCCTGCCGTTTCAGCCGCTCAGGCGCGCTACTGAGAGCTGAGAAAGGGATTCGAGTTCCGACTCCGGGTGAGTAAACTGCGCGACGCTTGTCCTGACGTGCGTCGCGTTTTCTGGGGTTGAATAGGGTTGGAATCGGCCTACTTCGCGAGAGGTTGGCGACTGGCCATCCTCGCATTGACTTCCGCCGACTTCCCCCGCGGGATGGTCAACGACGTCCACTTCGACAACGCCAGATGCTTGGCCAGAAAGACGATCTGACCAACGTGGCACGCGTAGTGCGCCACCTGCCGGTTGATGGCTTGCATGACGGAGTGAGGTTCGTTGCGGATATAGACCGTGCGGCCGAGATCGGCGTCGGTCAATGGTTCGAGCGCCGCGAAGACGCAATGCCATCCCGACTCCCACAATTCCATCAGCGCGGCACGCGTGGCGGGCGGCGCTTCGAATTCAGTGTCCCGATTCCGGTCCGGCTTCTCGCCGTCCGAGTTGAGGAAATCCGTCCAACGCGAGCGCATGTTACCCGCCAAGTGCTTCACGATGACGGCAATCGAATTCGATTCCGGATCGAGCGCGATCTGAAGCTGATCGTCCGCGACCTGGGCCATGGCGCGCTCGCCCATCGTCTTGAAACCGCGGAACTGGGCTATTGAGTCTGCAAGATAGGAGGTGGTGAATTGGTGTGGCATGAGTTCGATTATAAATCGAAGCCGGTGGAAACTGCGTGGATCGAGCTCACAGGCCGTGTTGTCATTCGCCGCTTTCAGGCCGTCTTAGGGACATCGTCATTCCCGCGGAAGCGGGAATTCCATTGGGAAAACCCTTGGGATAGGGTGACCCACAAGTGGATTCCCGCTTCCGCGGGAATGACGATGCCGCAAACGACACCACTACCAGCTCACACCTGGTGCAGATCGAGAGGAATGCGGCGCCTAGCGGACCGGCTTCTGCGCCCGCACGAAGGCGCTCATGAACTTGCCATCCACCAGCGGGACGATGGAATCGGCGTCGAGCCCTTCACCGGCGAGAAACTGCCGGGCGTCTTCGGCCCGGTACACGCGCGTGGGCTCGATGTCGACCCCCTTAAAGCCCGCGGCCGTGAGCCTCCGGCGATAATCCGACTCCTCTAAAGCGCCCGCCACGCAGCCGGTCCACAGTTCCACACTGCGCCGGACTTCGGCCGGCACTTCGCCGCGCACCACAATGTCCGAGACGGCGAAGCGGCCTCCGGGCCTGAGCACGCGAAAGGCTTCGCGCAGCACGCGGTCCTTGTCCGCCGAGAGATTGATGACGCAGTTCGAGATGATCACGTCCACGGAATCGTCCGGCAGCGGGATGTTCTCGATCTCGCCCTTCAGGAACTCGACGTTGTCGAGGCCGGCCCGGCGTTGGTTCTCGCGCGCCAGGGCGAGCATTTCATCAGTCATGTCGAGGCCGTAGGCTTTGCCCTTCGGGCCTACCCGCCGGGCCGAGAGCAGGACGTCAATGCCCCCGCCCGAGCCGAGGTCGAGCACCGTCTCACCCTCGTTGAGATTCGCCAGCGCCGTCGGATTGCCGCAGCCGAGCGACGCCAGCACCGCCTCCGCGGGAAGCTGGCTGGTTTCGCCCGCTTCGTAGAGATTCGAGGTAATCGGATCGCACTCGCAGGTCGCAGCCGCGCCTCCGTAGCACGAGCTGCCGCCCGTGGTCACGCGCAAGGCGGCCTGTCCGTATTTCTCCCTCACTACTTCCTTGATGTCTCCATTGCTCATCTCTTTTTCCTTTCGGCGTTGCCCGGCGCCTGCCCGATCGACACCAGCTCGCGATCGATGGCCTTGTTGCGCGTGCAACACTCTGCGTACAGAAAGTTCATGATCTCCTGCAGCGAACCCGTGTTGGCCGTGTACCACAGAAATGTGCCCTCGCGCCGGACGCGCACCAGTTCTTCGTTCCGGAGCTTGTCCAGATGATGCGAGAGCGTCGAGGCCGGAATCCCGAGTTCGTCCTGAATGTCACCAACCACCAGACCTTGCGGATGTGCCGTGAGCAGCAGGCGCACGATCTGCAGCCGCGGTTCGGCGCCCATGGCGGCAAACATATCGGCATAACGGGCGACGGATTGCGTGTCCTCGGGTTTCATAATTCGATTATACCGGAAATAAAGAATTCGGCAAGCAGGCAGGTTAAAACGCAGGATGGCGCAGACCTTCGTTCGTCAAACCCATTGAATGTTCCATTCCGAAAGCAGGTCTGCGCCATCCTGACCGGAATCCACCTACTCCAGCACCCGGAAGGTGTATATCTTCCCCAGTTGCGCAGAAGCGTGGCTTTGCATCGCAGAACCGGGCGCGAGAAAACCGTACTCGCCGGCGCTCAGCTGTGGCAAGTCCACGGTATACATACGGTCCGCGACCTTCTTAAATCTAAAATCCATCAGGTCGCGCTTGGCACCGCCCGAGACGTGGAAAACCCCGCCCGTCACCGTCCGGAACTCGCGAGAGTCGCCATGATCGCGGAAGTGGATTAACTGATACTCCGTAATCTCTGTGCCTTCCGCCAAATGAAACAGGAACTGGGCCGGCACCGCCACCGCGGTTTTGCTGTGCGAGCCGTATACCCTCCCGTTGACGTCGCCCTTGACGACGCCCACCGTCCCAATTGACTTTAGAACACCGCCTGTCTGCCAATTAACGGCCTCGGGCAAGAGCTGACTCCAATTGTCTTTCTGATCCCAGTAGACGCCCACGTCGGTGGGCAAGCCGGCTGGAGGCGCGGCTGCCCCGGTGGCACCCGGCGCGGCCGCGGTCGCAGCGTCGCCGCTCGCGCCGCCCTTGGCGAGCATTGCGGTGATGATCTTCTCCGAAACGCCCGCGTTCTTCAGTGCAATGATGTCGTCGGGCGTGACTGAATACTTGCCGGGCTCGCTTTTGACAATGTTCACAACCATGTCTTCGCTTAAGCCCGATTTAACCAACTTGACGACCGAATCGTTGTTGAGGACTTGCTGAGCAAACAGTGTCGCAGCACACATCAAGACGAAAAGCGCCCACCCCAAAACCTTTCGCATGTCTTGAAACCCCCTTCAATTTGCATTTGCTGATGCGATCGGTCTGCCGCGGGTCGCGACCGAGCTCGACCACTACATGACTACGGCTCGTAACTTACTCCCGGGGCGGAGAGGTGTCAAGCGCGATTCCTCCGCCCGGCAGTAAGCCTTTGGTGCAACCCACGGATGGCGAAAGCTCGCAATCGGATCGGTACGGCCCCGGCAGGGCCGTACCGTGGGTAGCCGTGGGTGTAACCCAGGGACGCGGAAAAGGGGAGAGAGGGAGGGTAACCAACCCCGCAGGGGTTGACTGCCGGGGGCTCCCGGCGTTGCCCTTCGGGCGATAGAACGGGCTCCTCCCGTACAGGCGTGTCCGGCCCCTCCGGGGCCGAATCTTCTTCTGCCCTCTTCAATCCGCAGGCTTCACCTGCGGCTACTCACGGCATTGCCCTTCGGACAATCGAACAAATCCGTCGATACCGTTGCCCACTCTGGAATCGTGGCGGGCGCCAAAATCCGGACCTGCTGGTTCAGAATGGCTGTCCTGCTGTTTCAGAATGGCTTTCAGGGCACTTAAGCATTTTGGAATCAAGTCTTTAAAGGTTATCCCGACTTCACACCGCCGCTTTTCCAGCACCGGAGTCAGCCCCTCGCGCGCGATTTCCACAGGCTAAGTCTATGATAACACGGGTGCAAAAAACCTGTCTCAATATTCTCAGTAGTACCCACAGTCCCGCGCGGCGGTGCTAGGCTCGAAGGGCTCATTCGGTTGCAGATTCCGGAGGCAAGAGGCTGCATATCGGACGCAGAACTTGAGGGACAGCAACAGATGATCAGGGTGCTCCGCCGACGACGGTATCAAGACCGTAAAGCTTCTGGGCAGTTCCGACCTGCCACTCGAATGCCCTCCACCCCTATAATTTTTCAATTTCTTGGGGAAGCAAACCCAAAACATCCATGGAATCAGAAACTTCTACAAACGCTCGCGAAGAAGCGAACCCACCGGACTGCGCATTTTCCGGGTGTTCCGCATCCCGACTGGCCCGAATTGTCCAGCTTAAAATGGAAGGGAGGTCGAGGCGAGTCGAACCCAACACTAAGTCGCGTGATCTGTGACGGAGAATTGCGCAAGCGGGTCAGGCGATCAGTGCACGGGGTCGCCGGCGGGAGGTTTTTGAAAGACCATAAAGTAGTACGTCTTACCGTCGTTCGGCCGCGTGAATCCGGGCTCGGAGCGCAGAAACCGGAAGCCGTGGCGGGTGAGATCGTCGCGCTCCATCTGCTCGGGCATGCGATGCATGCTGTGGTAGTCGTCGCGCGACTTGCCGGGCGCGGTCTCGCCGTCGATGAGTCCGAAGAGGCCGCCCGGCTTGAGCGCGGCATAAAGACGGTCGAGCATGGCGTCGTAGTCCACCCATTCGTGGTACGAATCCATGGTAAAGACCACGTCCAGCGTCTCCGCGCGAAGCCGCGGATCGTCGTCCGTGCCGTGCACAGTCTCGATGTTTCTAAGACCCTGCTTCTTTGCCTCGCCGCGCACGTCCGCAAGCCGGTCTTCCTCAATGTCCTCCGCGTAGACCTTTCCGGCATCGCCGACCTGCGCGGCAAATTTCATGGTGAAGTAGCCCTTGCCGCAGCCCACGTCGGCTATCACGGAACCTGCATGAAGGCCGAGAGCGTCCATCACGGCGTCGGGCCGATTCCAACGATCGCGCTCCGGTCCGGAGTTCTGCGCTCGCGAGCAAGCCGCGGATCCCAGCAGAGCCGCGGCGAGCAGCGTCGCCAGGATAGTCGATTGAGGAGTGAGTCCAGCTCGCCGGCGGCCCTGATGACCGACTCGCATCATCGCCGGCCCTTGGCCACTTTCTTCGCCGGCGCTGGTTTTGATGGCTTGGCGGCGACGGGCTTGGCCGCAGGCTTCGGAGGTTGGATCGGGGCAGCAGACTTCTTCACAGCGGCAGGCTTCGCCGTCACTTTACCGGCTCCCTTCGCAGACGCCCGCTTCGCTGCCGGAGCGGCTTTCGCTGCCGGAGCAGCTTTAGGCGCAGCAACGGCTGGCCTGGCGGGCGGAGCCTTCGTTTGCGGCGGGGTTTTCACTTGCGGAGGAGCAGCGGGCCCTGCGGGCGTCCTGGGCCGCGCGGGCTTTCCGGCTTCCTTGCCGGCCGGGGCAGCCGACGCCTTGGGAGCGCCCTTGACGGGCGTCGCTGGCGCGGGCGGAGGTTCTTTGATTCCGGAGTACGTGCGCAGCGCTTTGGTGACTTGGGGGGCCGTCTTGAGCTTGCCGTCCAACTGCTCGAGGAAAACTTGTTCCAGGACGTGATCAAACTTCGGACCCGGAGGCATGCCCATGGCCTCGAGTTCCGCCCGCGGCGCGGCGGCTCGGAGTTCCGGGAATTTGGTGAAGAACGCCTTCACCCGGTTCTGGACCGCGGGCTGTGGATAGCGCGCCAGCAAGAGCACGCGCAGCGGGGAGGAAGCCGCCGAGAGAATGGCATAAACCTGGCTGGGCTTGGAAGCCTTGGCGCTGCCCAGCAACTTGGCAAGTTTGGCGGCCTCGTGTTCGAGGCCGAGGGTCCTTTTCACTGTCTTCGCGTCGTCAAACACCTTCTTCGCCAGACGCCCACGCTCTCCGCCGGAAAGCTTCTCCGTCAGTACCAGGAAGTTCGCGAACAGCGCACTCGATTCACCGGCGGTACGCACCGCGTTGCGCACCCGCTCGAAGTGATCGAATTCGATGCGCCCCGTGGCGAGCTTGCTATCAAGGCCGCCGAGCAGTTCGCGATCGCGGAGCGCCTTCAGCACTCTGCCGCATTGCTCCTCTTCCAGGATCGCCCGCAGTTCGCGGCCTTGCTGGTCCTCGCGCAAATCCTGCCAGGTCTTCTCAGCGAGTGCCGCCTCCAGCCAGCGCGTGGTCTTCTCGTCCGGCTTGAAATCCAGGCGAATCGTCAGCCGGATCAGGCGATAAATCCGCGAAGGATCGTCGAAAAAACTCCGGCTGTGCAGTGCGCGCAACTCCTTGCGCTCGAGATCGGCGGCGCCGTTGGTGGGATCGAGCAGCAGGCCCCGCGAGAACGGGTGCAGCGAGACCGCCATGGCGTTCACCGAGAAATCGCGCCGCCTCAAGTCATCGAAGATCGACCCTGGCGCGGTTGCCGGGGGTTTGCCCGGTGCGGTATAGGTCTCGTTGCGCGCCCCGGCAATCTCACCGGGCACGCCGCCCTGGAACATAACCTCGGCCCGATTATGCGCGGCGTCAAGATCGATACTCTCAACCTTCAGGTCGATCGGTTCTTCGGCAACGGCTCCCGCCGGACGTGGCTTCTCTTTGATTCCGGTGGTCAGAGGCCGGGTCAGTTTCTGGACGTTGCCTTCCACCACGAACTCGAGGCCGTGCGACGGCTCAAGCCCCAGAGTCAGGTCGCGAACGGCGCTGCCCGCGAGATACAAATTCAGCCCCTGGGCCGCGGCCAGCCGTCCCATTTGACTCACCACGCGCGACTGGGTGGGTTTCAGTCGGCTGTCCATCAGAAAGTTGTAATCAGGCATGGTTTTGTCGTCCAGCCTTTCGAATTGAGCGGCTCCTACGCGCCCGTCACGCTCTGGGATGATGGGCCTGGTAAACCTCGCGCAAGCGCCCCTGAATGACCTGTGTATAGATTTGCGTCGTTGAAATATCGCTATGGCCCAGCATCATCTGAATCGAACGGAGGTCCGCACCCCGCTCCAGCAGGTGCGTGGCGAACGAGTGCCTCACCAGGTGCGGCGTGAGCGGCGTGGCGATGCCGGCGGCCCGCCCGTATCGCGACAGAATCTTCCAGAACCCGACCCGCGAGAGCTTGCCGCCGCGCTGATTCACAAACAGGTACGGCACGCCGGGCTTGCGGGCGAGCTTCACGCGTCCCCGCGCCACATACTCTTCGATGGCGCGCAAGGCGGGCTTGCCTACAGGAATCAGACGCTCTTTGCTTCCCTTCCCGAGGCAGCGAACGATTCCCAGGCCGGAGTCGAAATCCTCTCCGCGGACACTGACCAGTTCCGAGACACGCATCCCGGTGGCGTAAAGCAACTGAAGCATGGCGCGATCGCGCAGACCGGCTGCGGTGGAAGGATCGGGCTGGGCAAGGAGCTTATCGATCTCGGCGGCGGCCAGATACTTGGGCAGCGCTTGCGGAAGGCGCGGCGAGTCGATTTGGGCCGTCGGGTCCTGCTCGATGTCGCCTTCGCGCATCAGGAATTGGAAGAATCCGCGGAGGGATACCAAGTGCCGTGCCACGGCGCGAGCGCTCAGGCGATCGCGATGAAGACCGGCAAGGAAGCCCCGGATGTCTTCCCGGCCCGCCTCACGAAGGCTCCGGTCATGCTTGCGGAGGTAGGCGGCAAATTTCAGCAGGTCCCGCCGATAGGCAAGCAAGGTATTGTCAGCAAGTCCTTTTTCCACCTGTACATAGCTGAGAAATCGCGTGAGGTCGCCCGGCTCGGCCTGATCCGCCGTTGCACTATGAGGGGTTGTGGCAGCGGCCGCATGCGTACCAAGTAGTCGCTCGGTGGTGAGGGGCGCCTCCGGGCGCGAACTGGTCGAGGGAATCTGTGGCGGGCAAGGAACCAAGAGATCAGCCACCCGCGGCCTTGCTCACGCAGACCCAAGGCAGGCTATCCGCATAAGAGGCCGCCAACGTATTTATCTACAATGGCTTACATCAATAACGCTCCCGGGCCGGCGAGCAAATGCTGCTCCGTGAGGGCGGATAGTAACACAACCTTCACCATTTTTCCAACAGAAAGAGTGGTAAGACCTTAGCGCCTTGCTAGTCGCCAGCCAGATAGCCATCCAAGACGGGCTTGAATTTACCCTGCGCCGCCAGAATCAGCTCAACCACCTCGCGCACGGCGCCAAGACCGCCGCGAGCCCGAGTGACGTAGTGGACATACCGCGCGAGAAGCGGATGGCTGTCTGCGACCGCGACTCCCAAGCCTGCGCGCGTAAGCAGCGGTAAGTCAACGAGATCATCGCCGACGTAGCAGACTTCGCGGTCGAGCACACCAGCTTCCGCCAGAACGTCGCGGTAGGGGCCGATTTTCTCACGGCCGGCGCCCTGCCGGACATATTGGATTCCCAGCTCTCGCGCTCGATAGGCGACGATCGGAGAGTCGCGGCCGGAGATCAGCCCCGACTTGAACCCAGCGCGATGCCACATCCCGATCCCGAAACCGTCGCGCGAGTGAAACGTCTTCGTCTCCACCAGCTTCAGGTCCGTGGCGGCCGGCTCGCCCGTGGAAGCCGGAACGTAGTAGATGCGGCCGTCCGTCAGAACGCCATCGACGTCCATCAGCAGCAGACGGATCTTGCGGGCGCGGGCGTTTAGCGCAGCACGTGTTGGTCTCTTCGATTCCATAACGAGAAGACAGAAGTCAGGAGACAGGAGCCAGAAGGCAGAATCAGAAACAAAGCACGAACGTAGAGGTTGGACAGGCCATTCTGACTTCTGGCTTCTGACTCCTGTCTTCTGACTCCTGCTTTTTAAAACATCTCCGTTCTCCACAGATCGTGGATATGCACCACGCCCGCGAGTATTCCGCCTGCGCCGACGACGGGCAGCGCGGTGATCCTCCGCGATTCCATCAGATTCAGCGCTTCTGTCGCGAGTTCCCGTGGGCCGATGGTCACGGGCGACCGCGTCATGCAGTCCGACGCTTTCAGGCTCAGCGCGCGATTGCCTTCGTGCTCGAAGAAGCGCCGCAGATCGCCATCGGAGATGAAGCCCACCAGCCGCCCATCCGCCTCGATCACCGTGGTCAGGCCCAGGCCTTTGCGGCTCATCTCGTAGATCACGTCGTGCAGAGGCGTCTCCGGAGCGACGCGCGGGATGGCGTCGCCGGTGTGCATTACGTTCTCCACGCGCCGCAGCCGCACGCCCAGCCCGCCGCCCGGATGCAAGACCGCGTAATCCTCCTCGGTGAAGCCGCGCCGTTCGAGCAGGGCCATGGCCAGCGCGTCGCCCATCGCGAGCATGGCCGTGGTGGAGGCGGTCGGCGCGAGTCCCAGCGGACAGGCTTCGCGGCTGATGCCCACGTCGAGCACCACGTCGCTGGCCTGACCCAATGTGGAGCAGGGATTACCCGTCAGCGTGATCAGCGGGATCGCCAGGCGCTTGATGGTGTCGAGCAGGCGAAGCAGCTCCTCGCTCTCGCCGCCGTAGGAAAGTGCGACCACAACGTCGCCCGCGACGAGCCGTCCGAGATCGCCGTGCAGCGCCTCGGCGGGATGCAGGAAGAACGAAGGCGTTCCGGTACTGGAGAGCGTGGCCGAGATCTTCTGGCCGATCAGGCCGGACTTGCCCATGCCGGTCACCACCACGCGCCCGCGGCAGCGCTCGAGCGTGTCGAGGGCATGGTTGAATCGGTCATCGAGGCGGCTGACCAGATCGCTCAAAGCCCGAGCTTCGATCTCCAGCACGCGGCGGGCGGTATCAAGACTCATACGGTGGCAAGTGGCCGGAATCAAACCAGTTCCGCCAACGAGATCATAACACAGCGGGAAACAAGGGTCGGCGAGCCGCAGATGCGCACCCAGGTGAAGAACCAGTTGCAGCACCTGGCGCTGAGCCAGGGGGTGCAGCGGAAACACCGCTTGTGGAGCCGGGCCGGGATCGAGCTGCTGGAGCAGTTGAACCTGCCCCCCTGGACGGCAGGCCGGCGACAGGACCTGCTGAAACTCTGGCGCGAGTTGGAGGAGGCGGTGGGGAAACTGGACCGGGCGGTGGCCACGGTGGCCATGTCGCTGCAAGTTGGCGGTGCGGTTGTACGGGATCCTGCGGAATGGGCAGGGTCCTGCTGAAGTAGGCTCGATGCCGGGTAGAAAGAACAAAGCCTCCTCTATGGACAAAGCTTCGCTTTGTCCTGAGGAAGAGGGTGACGGCGGACCCGGTGTCGTCTGCTCATTTCGTATTGACACGAGCCCGCGCCCTCATAGAGGGAATGGCGGTGTCCCCCAAATCGCATTTCTTTCCATGACTCCCGCCGCCCGGCTGTGATAAGTTTTCCCTAGCGGCGACGCTGACAGGGGTGCAGTACGACGCCGCTCCACTGCATGGATAACCTGCTCCGCTGGCGCGACGAATTTCCCATCCTCGACAAGACGACCTACCTCATTTCCAACTCGCTCGGCGCGATGCCGCGGGCGGTTTACAACCGCCTGCAGGACTACGCTGACACCTGGGCGACGCGGGGCGTGCGGGCCTGGGAGGAAAGCTGGTGGGACGCGAGCGCCGAGGCCGGCGAGCAGATTGGCGAGTTGTTGGGGGCTGAGCCCGGCAGCATCTCGATTCACCAGAACGTCACCCTCACGCAGGCGGTGATCAGCTCGTGCTTCGATTTCACCCCCCCGCGCAGTAAGGTGGTGCTGGTCGATCTCGAGTTCCCCTCCATCGTTTATTTCTACATGGAACAACGGCGCCGCGGCGCGCGTATTGAAATGGTGAAGAGCGAGGACGGCATTCGCGTTCCGCTCGATAAACTGCTGGTGGCGATCGACGAAGAGACGCTGCTGGTGCCCGTGTCGCACGTGATCTTCCGCAGTTCCCACCTGCAGGACGCCCGCGCGATCATCGAGCGGGCACACCAGGTCGGCGCTCACGTTATACTTGACGTGTTCCAGGCGGCAGGGACGGTGCCGCTAAACGTGCGTGAGTTGGAGGTGGATTTTGCAGTCGGCGGCGTGCTCAAGTGGCTCTGTGGCGGACCGGGCGTCGCCTATCTTTACACGCGTCCGGACCTGCGCGCGAGGCTTGCACCGACGATTACCGGGTGGCTGGCTCACAAACATCCCTTTGATTTCGAAGTGGGCGCCATCGACCGCACGGACGATTCGTATCGCATGTTGAATGGCACCCCGCAGATCCTGCCGGTCTACGCCTGCCGTCCCGGACTCGAAATTATCCGGCAGGCCGGCATCGAGAACATCCGGGCGAGGTCGATTCAGCAAACGGAGCGGGTGATTCGCGGCGCCGAGGCGCGTGGTTGGCGCGTGAACACTCCGCGCGATTCCGCCGAAAGGGGCGGAACGGTTTCCATCGACATTCCGCGCGGCTATGAAATCATGCGGGAATTGGTGGCGCGCGACGTGCTCGTGGACTACCGCCCCAAGGCCGGCATTCGCCTCTCGCCGCACTTCTACAACAGCGATGAAGAGATCGATTTCGCGCTCGAACATATTGAAGACATCGTCTCGACCCGCGCCTGGGAGCGCCACCTGCAGCCGGCCTGAGTTACAATCCGTTATCTGCTCGCCTGAATTCCTGCCGGGGGAGTTTCGCGCGGCCAAACAAAACCGAGTCCTTCGAAGGGGGCATCAGAATGAAAACCTGCAGATTTGTGTTCACGGTGTGGTTCGCCGCCGCAGTCACCTGCTCTGCGCAGAGCCGTCGGGTGTCGCTGCTGCAGTCGCCCACGGTAAGCAAGACCCAGATCGCCTTTGCTTACGGCGGAGACATCTGGATCGTGAGCCGCGAGGGCGGTGAAGCGCGGCGCCTGGTGACGGGCATGGATCGGCTGTCGAATCCCATCTTCTCGCCGGACGGAACGGTCGTCGCTTACAGCGGCGAGTACGACGGCAACATCGACGTGTACGTGGTGGCGGCAGCGGGCGGTGAGCCTCGCCGTTTGACGTACCATCCCGGAGCCGACCAGGCCCTGGGCTGGACGCCTGACGGTAAAGGCATCCTGTTCAACTCGCATCGCGACAGTCCCAACGATTCTGACAAGCTCTTCACCGTGCCCGTCGACGGCGGATTTCCCACCGGGATTCCCCTCGCGATGGCCGAGGACGGGTCGTTCTCGCCCGACGGTACCCACCTCGCGTACCTGCCGGTCTTTCAATGGGAGCCCGACTGGAAGCACTATCGCGGCGGCCAGACCACACCGATCTGGATCGCCGACCTTTCAGATTCCAGCGTGGTGAAGATCCCTCGCGAAAACTCGAATGACAGGAACCCCATGTGGGTTGGCAAGACCGTGTATTTTCTGTCGGACCGCAGCGGCCCGGTGACGCTGTTCGCCTACGATCTCGAAACGCAGAAGGTAACGGAGGTGGTCAAGAACGACGGTTTCGACATCAAAAGTGCGTCCGCCGGGCCCGACGCCATCGTCTACGAGCAGTTCGGGACGATTCACTTGTACGATCTGAGGAAGCACACGTCGAAGGTGGTCGAAATCAGCGTGGCTGCGGACATGCCGCAGATCCGTCCTCACTTTGTGAAAGTAGCGACTGCCACGCACAACGAGATCCTCAACGCGGGCATCTCGGCGACGGGCGTGCGGGCGGTGTTCGAGGCGCATGGTGAGATTCTCACGGTCCCCGCCGAGAAGGGCGACATCCGCAACATCACGCAGACCACCGCGGTGGCCGAACGGGATCCGGCGTGGTCGCCCGACGGCAAATCGATCGCCTACTTCTCCGACGAATCGGGCGAGTACACGCTCCATGTCCGGCCGCAGGACGGCATCGGCGCCGCGCGCAAAATCGATCTGGGGAAACCGCCGTCGTTCTTCTACACGCCGACGTGGTCGCCGGACAGCAAGAAAATCGCGTACAGCGACAAGCGCCTCAACCTCTGGTACGTCGACCTCGACCATCCGGCGCCCGTCAAAGTGGACACCGACCGATTCGATTCGCCGCTGCACGAGTTTGACGTGGTCTGGTCGCCCGACAGCAAGTGGCTGGCCTACACCAAGCAGTTGCGGAGCTCGTTGCGCGCCGCCTTTGTCTATTCGCTCGACAGCGGCAAGGCAACCCAGGTCACGGACGGTATGAGCGACGTGCTCTACCCGAACTTCGACAAGAACGGCAAGTATCTGTACTTCACGGCCAGCACGGACATGGGCCTGAGCACGGGCTGGCTCGACATGACGAGCGAAGCTCATCCCATTACGCGTAACGTGTACGTGATCGTGCTGCGCAAGGACCTGCCCTCGCCGATACCACCCGAGAGCGACGAAGAGAAGGCAGCGGAAGAATCGAAGGAACCCAAGAAGGCGGGCGTCGATCTTGATGCGAATTACGCCGCCGATCAGGCGGCAGGCGACGCGGATAAGAGCGATCAGGCCAAGACTGAGGCGGCCAAGAAACCGGAGCCCGTCAAGGTCACCATCGACTTTGACGGACTCAGCCAGCGCATTCTCTCGCTGCCGATTCCGGCGCAAAACTACGTAGGCTTGACAGCGGGCAAGGAAGGCATTCTCTACCTGCAGCAGGCAGCGGCGGTAGCGGTGCCGGGCGACGGCGGCGGTCCGCCGACCTTCACTTTGCAGCGCTTCGAACTCAAGACACGCAAGACTGACAAACTCCTGGACGGCATCAGCGCCTTCACGCTTTCCTTCGACGGCGAGAAGATGCTCTATCAGCAGCAGAAGAAGTGGTTCATCGCCGCCGCGGACAAAGCGCCCGCCCCCGGCGGGGGCCAGCTCAAGACCGACGACATGGAGGTCTACGTCGATCCGCGCGCCGAGTGGAAGCAGATGTACCACGAAGTATGGCGCATCGAGCGCGATTTCTTTTATGACCCGCATTTTCACGGCTTGAATCTCGACGAGGCCGAGAAGACGTTCGCGCCCTATCTGAACGACGTGGCCAGCCGCGACGATCTGAACTACTTGTTCCGCGAGATGCTGAGCTACATGTCGGTCGGACACATGTTCGTGCGCGGCGGCGATCAGCCCGACACGCCCAGGGTGCAGGTGGGATTGCTCGGCGCCGACTACACCATCGAGAACGGACGCTACCGTTTCGCGAAGGTCTTCGGCGGCGAGAATTGGAACCCCGAGCTGCACGCACCGCTCACCCAGCCGGGCGTCAATGTGAAAAATGGTGAGTACCTGCTGGCGGTGAACGGCCGTGACCTGCACGTCGCGGACAACCTCTACAGTTTCTTCCAGGAAACGGCAGGAAGGCAGACCGCGATCAAAGTCGGGCCGAATCCCGACGGGTCCGGCTCGCGCGACGTGACGGTGGTGCCGATTCCGGACGAAAGCGCACTGCGGCACCTCGACTGGATCGAGGGCAACCGGCGCAAGGTGGATGAGCTCAGCGGCGGCAAGCTCGCTTACGTCCATCTGCCCGACACGGCTGAGGGCGGGTTCACCAATTTCAATCGCTACTACTTTGCGCAGGTGGGCCGCGAAGGCGCGGTGATTGACGAGCGTTACAACCACGGCGGCGATCTCGCGGACTACATCATCGACTACCTGCGCAGGCCGGTGATGAGCCTGGTCGAGACGCGGGAAGGCGAGACCTATTCCGAGCCCGTCGAATCGATTTACGGGCCGAAGGTGATGATTATCAACCAATTCGCGGGTTCGGGCGGCGATGCCATGCCGTGGTACTTCCGCAAGGCCGGCATCGGACCGCTGATCGGTCATCAGACCTGGGGCGGACTGGTGGGCATTGGCAATTATCCGGTGCTGATGGACGGCGGCAGGGTGACGGCGCCGCGCTGGGCGATTTATGGACTCAAGGGCGAGTGGGAGGTGGAGAACCACGGCATCGTGCCGGACATTGCGGTCGATATGGATCCGAAGCTTGTCCGCGAGGGGCACGATCCGCAGCTCGAAAAGGCCGTCGAAGTCGAACTGGAGCTGCTCAAGAAGAATCCGCCGGCAACGTATCCCAAGCCGGCATATCCTGACTATCATTCCAAGCTGCCGGCGACGGACTAGCGACCATCGCTCGACCCCTGTAGCCGCGATGTCCTCATCGCCGAACTCCGAAGACGGGAGCTTTCGGCGGTGACGACACGGCCGCTACGGGGCAAGCCCGCGGGCGCCCATCAACCCTTCAGCGCGTCGAGCACTTCGCGGATATGTCCCTCCACCCGCACGCGCGGGAAAACGTGCGTAATCTTCCCGTCGGGCCCGACGATGTACGTGGTGCGCGCGATGCCCATCGATTTCCTGCCGTACAGGTTCTTTTCCTGCCAGACGCCATAAGCCTCCAGCGCCTTGTGATCGGGATCGGAGAGCAGCGGAAAGTTCAGCTTGTATTTGTCGCGGAATCTCTGCATGTCGTGCACGGAGTCGGCGCTGCAGCCAGCCACTTGCGCGTTCACTCTTTCCAGTTCTTTTTTGGCGTCACGGAACTGGTTCGCCTCGCTCGTTCAGCCGGGGGTGTCGGCCTTGGGAAAGAAGTAGAGCACCAGGTTGTGCCCGCGAAAATCCTTCAGACTGGTTTTCTTCCCGGCGTCGGAAAGCATCGAGAAATCCGGGGCCTTGTCACCAACATTCAACATGAGATCACTCCTCTCCGGAAGCTCTTCGTTCCATCACATGCAATTTGTGCTTCGAAAAAGCTGAAACACAGAGGGCACAGAGGCTCCGTGTTCTCTGTGGTGAAAGCTTTAGGACCACAGAGGCCACTGAGATGCTCGATTTTGCCGGCCTCAGACACCTTACGAACCGCCTAACTCCCGCTTCAAAACCTCCTGTACCACCTGCGCGTTCGCCTGGCCGCGCGTGGCCTTCATCACCTGGCCCACGAACCAGCCGAGCGTCGCGGTCTTGCCGCTGCGATATTGCTCCGTCTGCCGGGGATTGGCGGCGATCACTTCGCGAGCGGCCCGCGCGATCGCTTCCGGATCGCTGATCTGCGCCAGACCCTTCCCGGCGATCACTGCGGACGCGCGTTTGCCCGTCAGGACCATTTCGCTCAGGACGTCTTTGCCGATCTTCCCCGTGATCGTTCCCTTCCCGATCAGGGTGATTAACTCCGCCAGATCCGCGGCCGAGACCGCATCCTTGGAAAACGCCTTGCCGTGTTGACCGAGGGCGAACGGCAAATCGTTGAGGATCCAATTGGCCGCCGCTTTGGGCTCGCCTGACAGCCTTGCGACTTCCTCGAAGTAATCCGCCTGCGCGCTCGACGTGACCAGCAGCGCCGCGTCCTGCTTGGGCAGGCGATATTCGCGGATGAACCGATCTTCCTTGGCCTGCGGCAGTTCCGGCAGCGATCGCCGGACCTCTTCGAGCCACGCGTCCGGCACAACGAGCGGCGGCAAATCGGGCTCCGGGAAGTAGCGATAATCGTGCGCGTGTTCCTTGGTCCGCATGCCGTAGGTGCGCTGCTCGCGGCTGTCCCAGAGACGCGTCTCCTGCTGCACCAGCCCGCCGCTCTCCACGATCTCGATCTGGCGGTCGATCTCGTAAGCCAGCGCGCGCTGGATGAAGCGGAACGAGTTCACGTTCTTCACTTCGGTCTTAGTACCGAACTTCTCCGCGCCGCGCGGGCGCACGCTGACGTTGGCGTCGCAGCGCAGGCTGCCCTCCTCCATGTTGCAGTCTGACACTTCGAGGTAGAGCATGACCGTCTTGAGGTGCGTCAGATAGGCGTGCGCTTCCTCGGGCGAGCGCAGATCGGGCTCGCTGACGATCTCGATGAGCGGCACACCGGAGCGATTGAGATCGATGTACGACACGCGATCGGAATCCGCGAAGCCTTCGTGCAGCGACTTGCCCGCGTCCTCCTCGAGGTGCACCCGCGTGACGCCGATTTGTTTGCGCACCTCCTCGACCTCGATCTCGAGCCACCCGTGCTCCGCCAGCGGCTGATCGTACTGCGAGATCTGGTAGCCCTTGGGCAGGTCGGGATAGAAATAGTTCTTGCGTGCGAAGCGCGAGTACGGATTCACCGTGCAGTTGAGACCAAGCGCCGCCTTGATGGCCATGTTAACCGCATCGCGATTGAGCACCGGCAGCGCGCCCGGCAAACCGAGGCATACCGGACAGGTGTTGGAATTCGGCGGCGCGCCAAAACGCGTGGAGCAGGCGCAAAAGATCTTCGACTGCGTCCGCAATTGGACGTGCACTTCGAGGCCGATCACGGTCTCGTAGCGGGCGCGAACTTCCGGCGAAGACAGGGTCTCGACGGGCATTCGGGTTCCTTAAGCGCCGCGATGCGGATCGCGGCCAATTTCATTATATCCGACGTCATGGAAACACCGGCGAACGACCCCACCCCCATCGTTATCAACTCACCGATTTCGGGCTGCGCACCGCCCCGTTCTCCACCCGGATCTACAATCGCATCCTCCGCCCCGGCCTGGCCCAAGTCATGCCCTCAGTGCCTGCCGGCAACGGTCGGCTCCGTTCCGGCTTCAACCAACTCCAACGGGAGGTCAACGCATGCGTTGCGGCTGCCAAAATCGCCGCTTGAACTTGACTCATTTACATCAAGTTTTCGATATCAAGATGTCTTGCGGACAGCTAATTCCCTGCGGCCGAGAGGGCTTTTGCGGTAAGATTCAAGCCAAAGGCAGGCGGCGTTTGGACCTGACGGACGCAGGGCGGGGTGAGGGTCTAACGGATGAGATTGGAGGTTCGCAAACCTTTTCAAGTCTTCCACAGACCGCTGAGAGTGTTTGCACGAGGCGCCTCCCTGCGGCGGCGAGTGGTCTACAGCCTGGCCATCGTTCGTCTCATCCTGTTTCCGGTCATTGTCTTGGCGATCTATTACCTGTTTGCGATGGCCAGCATCGTGGATCGGATCGTCAGCGTGGACGCCCCTGCCGCCAACATGGCGGAACGCGCTTCGGTCGAAATGCTGACGGCGCGCCGGGCCGAACGCAATTACCTGCTGCTGCACGACGCGGACGACCTCAATGCGAACCGCAGTTCGATTTCCCACCTCCGCGACCTGACGCGCCAGATCGGGGACCTGCAGCCGGCCGAACGGCAGTCCACTCAGGCGATGCTTCAGCAGCTGGATCTTTACCAGAGCCGGCTGGACGCGGCAGTGTCCCATCTGGGCGAACCGCGGCAGGCGCCACTTCAGCAGGTCCAAAAAGTGGTGCGCGATTACGAAAAGGACATCAACGAACTTCTCCGCCGCGCCCGGCACGAGAACCAGGGTCAGCTGATCGACGATCTGCGCAGCCAGGTGGGCTCGTTCGACGCACAGATCAGCGAAACCCTGGAGACCACCGATCCGGCTCTGCGTCAGTCGGCGGCCGGACTGCAGGATGCCAGCGACCAATTCCAACAGCTCACCTCGGGAGTTGAAGTGCGAAGCTGGAATCGCGTCCAGACGGACCACCACGAAGCCCGCAGTCTGAAGCGCCGGGCGGAATGGGCGGTCAGCATCGTCTCGGCGATCGTCTTCCTGCTGAGCGTCTGGGTCAGCTTTGTTTTGCCGCGTGAGGTCGTGAGCCCGCTGGTGGACCTCAAGAACGCCGTCGATCACGCCGCCGCCGGAAATTACGAGATCGAGTTTGACGTGCAGGGCGAAGGCGAAGTGGTGCAGTTGGCAAACAGCGTCCGCAGGCTGCTGGCACACGTTCGCGAGAAGGATCTGAACGGCAGCATGACCGCCCGGCGCTGAATGGGCCGAGTCCATTGGGCAGCCGAAAACGAAGGACAATCTCTAACGGAAGGGTCAACTATGAAGGGGAAACCCGCGGTCTTGGAAGTGCTCAGCCAGATGCTCAAAGAGGAACTGGGCGCGATCAGCCAATATTTTCTGCATGCCGAGATGTGCGAGAACTGGGGTTACGAACGATTGAGCGACCTGATCAAGAAGCAGTCGATCGGCGAGATGAAGCATGCCGAAATCCTGATCGAGCGCATCCTGTTCCTGGAAGGCTTGCCCAACATGGGCGACCTGCCGAAGCTCACCATCGGCAAGACCGTGAAAGAGCAGCTCCAGAACGATCTCGCCCTCGAGGTCAGCGCGGTGGCCGAGTACAACCAGGCTGTCGCTACCTGCCAGAAGGCCGGCGACAACGCCACTGCCGACCTCCTGAAGGAGCTGCTCAAAGACGAGGAAGAGCACGTCGACTTTCTTGAGACCCAGCTGGGACTGATCAAAGACCTCGGAGTCGAGAACTACCTCATCGAGCAGATGGGCGAAGAGAAAGAGTGACGAGAAGGAGAAACGGACCGAACAGTTAGCCCTTGATGACTCCGATCGGTCTGAGTCTCGCGACCTTCTTCGACAGTCCGGCGTTGTGGACCACCTCCACGACCGCGTCCACGTCCTTGTAAGCCTCCGGAATCTCCTCGGTGATCCCGTCCTTGGTATCAGCTCGCACGATGATGCCCTGCTGTTCGAGCCGGCCGCGGGCGTTGGCGGCCCATTCTGACTTCTTGGCAGCGGTGCGGCTCATCACGCGACCCGCGCCGTGGCAAGTGGTGCCGAAGGTCTCCGCCATGGCGCCTTCGGCGCCGACCAGCACGTAGGACGCAGTCCCCATCGATCCCGGAATCAGCACGGGCTGGCCGATGCCGCGGTAAGCAGCGGGCACTTCCGGCCGACCCGGCGCGAAGGCCCGCGTCGCGCCCTTCCGGTGTACCATCACCAGGCGTTCGCGGCCCTTCACCGGGTGACGTTCGAGCTTGGCGATGTTGTGGCAGACGTCGTAGACCACTCGGAGGTCGTGCCCTTCGCCGAAGATCCGCTGAAACGCTCCGCGGGTGAAGTGGGTAATGCCCTGGCGATTGGCCCAGGCAAAGTTCGCCGAGGCCCGCATGGCGCCCAGATATTCCTGACCTTCTTTGGAATGCACCGGGACGCAGGCAAGCTGACGGTCGGGCAGGTTGATGCCGTAGCGATGCATGCTCTCATCCATGTCGCGCAAGGAGTCCGTGCACACCTGGTGCCCGAGCCCGCGTGATCCGGAGTGAACCAGCACGACGACTTGTCCAACGGCAAGGCCGAGCGACTGCGCCGCCGCGTCATCGAAGGTCTGCTCCACGTACTGGACCTCGAGAAAGTGATTTCCGGACCCGAGGGTGCCGATCTGCGGGAGACCGCGCTTCTTGGCGCGATCGCTCACGGCCGCGGGATGGGCGCCGTCAATCGTTCCGCCCTCTTCGCAGGTCTCAAGGTCTTCCGGGCAGCCATACCCGTGTCCCACCATCCAGGCTGCGCCCTCTTCGAGCACCCGGTCGAGATCCTGATACGAGATTGGGACATCGCCGCCGCGCCCGGCGCCGGAGGGGATGTCGCGAAAGAGCTGGTTGACGAGTTCGCGAACCCTGGGCCGGACCTCATCGACGGTCAACGTGCTGGCGAGCAGCCGCACACCGCAATTAATGTCGAAGCCGACGCCGCCCGGCGACACCACCCCACCCTCCTCGGGGACGGTGGCGGCAACACCGCCGATGGGGAATCCATAGCCCTGGTGAATGTCGGGCATGGCGAGCGAGCGTCCGGCAATGCCGGGAAGCATGGCCACGTTCGCTGCCTGCTCAAGACAATGATCCCGTAAGACATCCTGAAGTAGGCGTTCATTCGTGTAGATCAGCGCGTCGGTCAGCATGCCCTCGCGAGTCCGGCGGGGAATCACCCATCGATAGTCGTCGAGCCGCTGAAGTTGGCTGGCGTCAAGGGCCATCGAAATAGTCCAGATTGCAGCCGCGTCCGGCTTCTGCGGACGGCGATTAGATCACCGATTGATTGTAAAACACTTAATGCAAGGTACAGAAGGCAATTGAGAGACCAATAGCATCTAACCTACCGCAACTTTACCGGTGTGCCGGGGTTTATAATCTCGAACATCGTGTCTGGATTCTTATTTGGAGGCTTCATGTCGAAGATCTTAGCGGCGCCTTATCCGCGCAAGTTCATTGTGTCCTCTTCTGCCCTCCTGCGGCTTGCGGTCGTTTGCCTGCTCTCCGCCGTCCTGATCGGTTGCGGCGGGGGTTCGACGCCGAGCGTAGTTACCCCTCCGCCGAGTGGTGGAACCGGCGGCGGCATTGCTTCGGGCAACTACTATGTGGCACCGAACGGCAGCGACAGCTACAGTGGCACCCTGGCTGAGCCGAACTCAGGCGGTACTGACGGGCCGTTCAAGACCATAGCGAAGGCCCAGCAGGTTGTCGAATCCGAAAAGAGCAAGGTCAACGGGGATATCGCCATTCAGATCAGGGCCGGCACTTATTATCTCTCCTCTCCGCTGAGCTTCAGCTTTGCCGATTCCGGCAGTTCCTCGCAGGAGATCACCTGGGAGGGTTATCCCGGCGATTCGATGCCGGTGATCAGTGGAGGACAGCAGGTGACCGGTTGGAAGAACACTTCGGGGAACACGTGGACCGCCCAGATTCCCTCCTCGTTCAACGATTTTGAGGCGCTCTACTACAATGGCCAGCGGCGCTATCGCCCGCGTACCTCGTCCGGTTATCTTTACCTGAAACCGGTCTACTCATCATCGCCGCAGACTGGCTGTATGGAGGCTGCCAGCGGCGGCTATCGCTGCACCGATCGATTCAGTTTCACTCCGGGGGACCTTTCCTCGACTTATCACGACCTTAACGACGTGGAGATCGTTTCGTTCGAGAACTGGACTGTTTCCCGCATGCGGCTCAAGTCGGTGGACACCGGCAATAACATCGCCTATCTGACCGGCGATGTAGGAAACGGCCAGTACTTCGGCTTTCTGCCGACGCACCGCTACCTTGTGGACAACGTCAAGGAGAACCTGAGCCAGCCCGGACAGTGGTACTTGGACAAAGGCACCTCCCCTTGGACGCTCACCTATATCGCTAACGCGGGCGAGAATCCTGGTCAGGACGCCGTCATCGTTCCGCAGGACTCTCAGATCCTCGTGGCGAATGGGCTTCAGTACGTTACCTTCAGCGGCCTGGAGTTCGCCCACGATGATTACACCGTTCCCAGTGCAGGTCACCCGGGCAACTCTGGCGAGACCACAACGCCGGCCGCGATCAGCATCAACAACTCCAGCAACGTGACCTTCAGCGGTGTGACGGTAGCGCATACGCAGGGCTGGGGACTCGAATTCGAGGGAACAGCCGCGGCCGGAGCGGGCAACAAAGTAACAAACTCCCTCTTCTACGATCTTGGCACCGGAGGAATCCGGCTGGGTCAAGTCCCGGCGACGGGCGATTCCGACTCGACGGTCGCGCAGAACAACACCGTTACTCAGAGCATGATCTTCAGTGGCGGCAGGTTCCTCCCGGGCGGCGAAGGTACCGGAATCTGGATAGGAAGCTCGCACAGCAACACGCTCAGCAACAATGATGTGCACGACTTCTATAATGGGGCGATCGAACTCGGTCAAACGCCCAACGGCGCTCAGACCTACACCCACGACAATCTGATTCAATCCAACCAGCTCTACGATCTGGGCCAGGGCGTGACAAGCGACATGGGGTGTGTGCACGCGGCGTCCGGCGGTAACACCGGCAATCAGATCGTGAATAACATCTGCCACGACGTCACGCACGATCCATCGGCGGGCGGCTACGGAGGCAATGGCATCTATCTTGATGGCTACACCCAGAACGTGACCGTGAAGAACAACATCGTCTATCGCGTCTCTGACACGGCGCTTTTCCTCAATGTCGCAACGAGCGGGAACACGGTCACCAACAACGTTTTTGCGTACGCTCGCCAGGGCTTGATCCGGCGCGGCATCGTCGAGCAGGGCGGCACCGCCGGCAGCTTCACGGCCGAACACAACATCTTCTTCTATGACAGGGGTGCGCTTCAGAGACTGCCGTCCATCTGGGTATGTCCGGCAGCCTGCACGAGTCAGTTCACGATGGACGATAACGTGTACTGGAACGCAAGTGGGGGCGGGGTCACCTTTGTCACCACCGTGAGCGGCAATCCCAACGCGGTCGCGGAGCAGCTTGATCTGGCATCATGGAAGGCACTCACGGGAGAGGACGTGCACTCCACTGCTGCCAATCCGGACTTTGTGGCGCCAGGCTATCCCAGCGACGACTACAGCCTGATGTCGGGCTCTCCGGCCAGCGGCTCGGAAGGATTCATGGCGATTTCGACGGCCCAAGTCGGACCCACAGCCAATCTGACCATGCCGTCGAAGTCGATTCCGCAGGCCTTCCCGCTGCAGACGCTGCAGCCCAGCGAATTCTAATTTCGGAGTAGGGGCGGCCCTTGTGGCCGCCCGAATGACAGAACGGACTCGCAATGGGCGGCCACAA
>Ga0335085_10000877_pt1 | contig 73954 bp, 69 predicted proteins | sample Lox_Sample_45_FD_206712 | JGI IMG/M metagenome (GOLD analysis project Ga0335085, IMG submission 206712) | Soil microbial communities from Loxahatchee National Wildlife Refuge, Florida, United States - Lox_Sample_4.5 | ecosystem: Environmental > Terrestrial > Soil > Wetlands | place: USA... | reverse complement strand
GCCTGCAGGCGTCCTCGCCGCTGCCGGAAACCATCGCGACCGTTCGCAAGCTGATGACGCATCCGGCCTACGACATCAAAAATCCCAATCGCGTGCGCGCATTGATCGGCGCCTTCTCGGCCAATCATCTGCGCTTCCACGAGGCGGACGGTTCCGGCTACGCGACCGTGGGCGACGTGGTCCGCGCGCTTGATTCGATCAATCCGATGGTCGCAGCCCGCATGGCGGCAGCGTTCGAGAACTGGCGGCGCTATGACGACAAGCGCCAGGCGCTGATGCGCGGCGAGCTCGAAACGACTCTGAAGAAGCCGGGCCTGTCGTCGAATCTGTTCGAGGTCGCCTCGAAAATGTCGGGCTGACCATTCCTTGTTCCGTCATGGCCGCCCTTGAGGCGGCCACCCATCTCGCGAGCGTCCGCGAGCGATAGACTCTCTTCGGCGCGCAGACGCACGCCGGATAGGTGGCCGGGTCAAGCCCGGCCATGACGATATGGGACGACTCAACAAATCGCGGCACAGCCATCGACAGCGAGTCCGTCGGTCGTATCATCGGGCCTGAAACGAATCAGTCGAGGCGGCGCGGCCTCCCATGGCCTCTATCGCTCTGGCGCCAGCTCACGCCATCTCGCGCACATTCTCGGGCGCGGTGAAGCGTGCGACGCGCAGCGTCCGCTGGACCATCGTCATCTCCATCCTGCTGATCTTCGGCAGCTTCGTGTCCGCCGCCATCATCCAGATGCGGATGGATCGCGCGCACGCGCTGTCCCAGGCACGCACGATCGAGTTGCGGCGCGCAAGCGACATGGCCGCGCAATTGTCGACGACGCTGGATCGCTATGCGGCGGTCGGGGCAGCCTTCGCCAATTCCGAGATGGCGCCCGACACATCGGCTGCGCTTTCCGAAGCCGGCGGCGCTGCTTTGCAGAACATCGCCGTGCTGGACGGGAGCGGCAATCTGCTTTTCGAGATGAAGAGCGAGCCCGACAGTCTTCCCAACGGCCCGCTTGCCGAAGCCGCCGGCCGCGGACGCGTCGTTCTTCCATCGCGTGACGGCAAGTCGCTCCTGCTGCTCTTCCCAGCACGGGATCGTCTCGTTCTTCTCCAGATTGATGCCATCGCCATGATGCCGCTGGACGGCGATGCGCTGATCGCCGAGCTGGATGGACGCGTGCTGTTCGCGGGCCGGAACTGGCGCGACCTGCCGGGCGCGCAATCGCTCGCGGCGTTGCCCGACATGGCTGACGCTCGAACGGTGGACCTGCCGTCAGGCCGCCGACTGATTGCGCTGGCGCCGGTTCCGGGATGGCCCATCGCGGCGGCATCGTCCGTGCCGGTCGGCGAGGCGCTGAGCGGATGGTATGGCGCGCTGCCGCTCTATTTCTTCTTCATCCTTGGTCCGGCCTTTGTGGGCGCCGGACTTGCCGCCGTGTTCGTGCGCGAATTCGAGCGCCGGGCCAAGTCCGCTGCCGCCGCGAAGAAGCTGCGCGCGAAGTCTCGCGACGATGCAAAACTGTTCATGCGGCTGGCCGACGCCGAGCGCCGCGCCATCGAGGCCGAACGATCCAAATCCGAATTCGTCATGCACATGAGTCATGAGTTGCGGACGCCGCTCAACGCCATCATCGGATTCTCCGAGATCATCGAGAACGCGCTGTTCGGCGTCGTCGGTCATCCGAAGTATCGCGAATATGCCCGCGACATCGGCGATGCCGGCCGAAGGCTGCATTCCAAGATTGGCGATGTGCTGGAATTCTCCAGCGTCGACGCGGGCCGCCATCCCATCACGCTGGCCGAAGCCGATGTCGCGACGGTCACGCGCGCCGCCGTCGAGGATGTGTCGGGCCGCGCGTTCTCGCGCAGGATCCATCTGGTCGCAGAGATTCCGGAGCGCGCGATGGCCATCGCCGACGCCCGAGCGCTCAAGCGGGCGCTGGGCAACCTTCTTGACAACGCGCTGCGCTACACACCGGAGAACGGCAGCATCCGCGTCCTGGTCGGCATCGAGACAAACACGACCAGCATTGCGGTGCGCGACAATGGCTTCGGATTTTCGCCCACGGAGATCGTGAAGGCCGGCGCGCCCTTCACACGCTTCGACCGTTCCGGTGCGGTCACGGGAAGCGGGCTCGGGCTCGCCATCGCTGGCGCGCTGGTGCGGCGGATGGGCGGGTCGTTGCGCATCTCCGGGCAATCCGGCACGGGCGCAACGGTCGAGATCAGGCTGAAGCGCGCGGCCTCATAGGTACCAATCGTATTCGATCGGCGTGATGGCGCGGCGGACCCGGGAAGCCTCGATCCGCTTGTTCTCGCGGTAGAGCGAAAGAGTTTCGTGGCCGAAATAGGCCGGAAGAATGGAGGCCTGTTCCAGGCGCGCCAGCGCATCGTCGATCGCGAACGGCAGGCTCAGATCCGGCTCACGCGACACATTGCCGACGGCCGGCGCGCCGGGATCAAGCTTCTTCGTGATCCCATGATGCACACCGGCCAGCACCGCGGCCAACGCCAGATGCGGATTGGCATCGGCACCGGCCACGCGGTGCTCGACGCGGCGCGCCTCGCTCGGACCGGCAGGAATGCGCATGCCCGCCGAGCGGTTGTTGATGCCCCAGCGGCGGTTCACCGGCGCGAACATGTCGGGCTGGAATCTCCGGTACGAATTCACGTTGGGCGCGAAGAACGCCATCGACTCCGCCATCGCCGCCTGCAATCCGCCGATGGCATGACGCAGCGCGTCGGAACCTTCCGCCGTGCCGTTGTCGAAGATGTTGCGGCCATTGGCATCGAGCAGGCTCAAATGGATATGCAATCCACTGCCGGCACGGTCGATGTAGGGCTTCGCCATGAAGGTCGCGTCGAAACCGTTGGCGCGCGCCGCCACCTTGACGATCTGCTGCAAGAGAACGGCATGATCCGCAGCGTGGCGGGCATCGGCCTGATGCTTCAGGTTCGCTTCGAACTGGCCGGGCGCGTATTCCTTGCTGGTGGCGCTGACCGGAACGTTTGACGCCTTCGCCGCATCCGCGAGTGAAGAGAGAAAGCCCTGAAAGCGGTTGAGGTCGTCGACACCATAAACCGAGGCCGTGCTCTCGCGCGCACCGGAACGCGGATCGAGCGGCGGCTGCGGCGCGCCATTGGTCAGCCGCTCGCGGTCCACCAGGTAGAATTCGAGCTCCAGCGCGCACACCGGCCTGAGCTTCAGTTCGGCAAACCGGTCGAGCACCCGCTCAAGCGTCGAGATCGGTTCGGCCGGGTCGGGATCGCCTGCGCCATCGCGCAATGTGAGAAACACCTGCGCGCGCTTCGGGCCATCATCCCACACCAGGCGCGCCGTGCCTGGGATCGGCCACGCCGTGCCGTCGGGATCGCCGTCGCCATAGCCGCGGCCGAACGGATTGGTCATCTCGCCGCGTGCATCCATCAGATAAATGGAGTGCGGCAGCTGGAGGCCGGAATCGAACAGCTTGCCCGCTTCCGCTACCGGCAGCCGCTTGCCCCGCACTGTGCCGCACAAATCGACCACCACCGCGTCGACGAACCGGACGTCCGGGTTTCCGGCGAGCAGCGCCGATAGCTCGGCCTCTGCCTCAGGCACGAAGGCCGGGCGGGCGAAAGTCGGCGTGGCCGTTGGCTTGTTCATGATGGCACCGGATCGGGGGAGCTTGCGGGTGCGATCATAAAGAGCCGGTTAGGAAGGCGAAAGTCGGGCCAAACCGGTGGTTTGGCAAGGGGTTAGCGGGTCATCCACTACTTCAGGGCCGCATCGATCTGGGCGAGCAAAGCTGTCCGGTCCGCAGCAGTCGTCGCGGGGAGACGCTCAAAGTCTTCCTTCAGCCGGATATCGGCAAAGAACCGCGGACCGTCTTCGTGGAAATGCAGGAAGGCGCGGCTGCCACGGTAGAAGGCGCCGCGCGACTTCTCCTTGAGGACCGACCGCTTCCGAATCTGCTTCAGCAGCGGTTCAAGCCGGTCCAGCGCTCCGGCGCTCGCATGCTTCATGGCGGCAGGAGAACAGGCGCTTCCAGGAACGGCAAGGTGGCCACGCGCGCAGGCGCTGCGCGGAATTCAGGGTGCTGCCGCGTGGCGGCAAGGATCACAGCGGCGGACGTTCCGGGTTTCGCGGAGGCGCGCTCGATTTGCGCCAGCGCGATGGCGCGTCGCAGCGCCGACGAATAGCGCGATGCCAGCACATGCCCCACGACACGCTCGTCGGCAAAGACCTGGCCCAGCGTGCACGGCTCGTCGGATTCGATTTCGAGTCCGGCGACGGTGAATTTTTCCTGCTCGCGATTGGCGAGCCACCCTGCGCGCCCCGTGAAGCCCGTGTGGTCGTCTGCGATCAGACTTTCGAGCCCCAGCGAACGCGGTGTCGGTCCCTTTGCCTCGCGATCGCGCGCGTCATCGTAGTCGCGCTCGGGCCGCGCGACACCCCCTTCGACATCGAGCAGATCCATCCCTTCGACTCCGGCCGGAAGAATGCCGTACGGCGCACCGGCGGAGAAAATGCGATCCCACACCAGCGGACCGTCCTCCACCTTGCACCACAGCTCGTAGCCATTGTGCTCGCCCCAGCGCGACAGCGTGACGTCGAGTCCGCGCCAGAACACGCGCCGGAAGGCAAGCGGTTTCAGCGCCGGATCGATCCCGGCGCGGGCCAGAACGGCAGCGGCATAGGGACCGATGACCGCCAGCCCGCCGGATTCGGCCGACACGTCGCGCATGGTGGCGGATGCTTGCGCCGCTGCCGCCGCGATCCAGGCAGCATCTTCAGCCGTGGCGGCCAGAAGGAAGCTGTGCTTGCCGTAGCGCGCGATCAGCCCGGCACCACGCACCGCTCCGTTGTCGTTCAACCACAGCGCCTTGAGCGATTGCCCGGGCTCGAGCGCGGCGGCGTCGCGCGTGAACAGCCGGTGCAAGGCTTCGCTCGCGGCATCGCCTGCGAGGGTGATACGCCAGCGCCACGAGATGTCGGCGATCGCGACTCGCAGCCGCGCAGCCAACGCCTCTTCGCCGGCATCGGAGTAACGCGCGGCCAGCGTGAAGCCGTTGCGCGTGATCCACGCATTGCATTCGTTCGCAGCGGCTGCGCGGGAATGGAACGGCGTGGCGCGGAGAGCTTGCCTAGTCATCCGCACGCCCCGCTCGCTTCATGCGCCGCCCGGCGAAATCCGCAATGATCGCACGCGCCGCGATGGTGCCGGCGGCGCAGGTCGCAAGCGGCCCCGTTGGCGTCGATCGACCCGCCAGATACAGGCCGCGCAGGAACGTGCGCGGCGGCGCGATGCGCAATCCCGGCCGTGCACCGAACATCTGGTCGGGCGCGATCTCGCCGCCGTCGAGATCGCCTTCCGAGCAGCCGATCTGATGCTCGATGTCGGGCGGCACGAGGACATCGGCAGCCAGCACTGTCTGCGAGAAGTTGGCGATCACGGCATCGATCGCCTTGAGCACGGTGTTGAGCAACGCCTCGCGCTTCTCATGCGCCCACGGCCCGTCGAACAGTTTGTAGGGGATGCAGCCGACCGTGGCGGTAAGTGTCGCCGCGCCGATGGGAGCGAGCGAAGGATCGCAAGCTGAAACACAGCGAAGCTGGATGGGCGGGATTTCCGGAATGAGGCTTTGGCTCCATGCCGAATGGGCCACGCGAAATGTCTCGGCATCGGGCGCGATGAAAATCGGCGCGCGGAGGATGTGCGGGGCGAGCTGCGGCGCGCTCGACAGGGCGAACAGAATACGGGCTGTGGCTCCGCTCATGCGATAGGCGGCAAGACGCGCGGTCACGTCCTTCGGCAGCGCGCTCCACTTGAACAGCGCCGCGAAGGTGCGCCGCAAATCCAGCGTCGAGAGAACCGCCGCAGCTTCGATCTCCGTTCCGTCGGCCAGAGAAACGCCCGCGGCGCGCCCGCGCCTGTGGCGAACTTCCCCGACCTCCAGCCCGCAGCGGATGTCGGCGCCCGCCGAACGGGCTGCTGCTTCGAGGGAAGTGGCCAGTGTGCCGAGACCGCCCATGACAATCCCGGAACCACCGCTTCCCGGCGCAAGCAGATGGAGCGCGCTCCCGGACTGAAACGGATCGACGGCGCGGCTGGCGGTCGCGCAGGCAATTGCCAGCGCCGCAGCACGCGGATCGGTGCCGGCGGCCCAAACGACATCCGAAACGCTTCGTGCCTTCCATTCGGCGGCCGGCCAAGGATCGTCGGGCTGCGCCGCCAGCCACGCGTACCACGGCACCGGCGCTTTCGGCTTGCCCGCACGTTCTCGAACTTCGCTGGCCTTGGCGCGCGCCTGATCGAACAGCCGGCCCTCCTCCGCAAGCCTCTCCGCTCGCGAACCATCGGGCCACAGGGCCGTCGCGGCTCTTGCAGGAACGAAGATGGCGCCGCGCCGCGACAGATCGAGCGCCCAGTGGAGGACGGCCGGAATCGGCGCAATCTCGTCGGCGAACGGCGAGGCCCGGAATCCGGGATGGAATTCGCGCGTGGTGCAGCGGCCGCCCACGCGCACGTTGCGCTCCAGCACGATCGCCTTGAGACCGGACTGGCCGAGCAGAGCCGCGGCGGCCAAACCATCCGCACCGCCTCCGATGATCGCGACATCGCAGCGCAAGCTCATTCCCGGCATCGCTTTACAGAGAAGCCCGACCGGAAAACATAAGGCGAAAGCGGCAAGGGCGGAAACGACTCCGTCGAGTCATTTCCGCCCTTGGTTAACACTGGGGCGCGTTGCCTTTGTTGGCGAACGGCTGACGGCGCTTCGCTTAGAGCACGCCGCGCTTGTGCTCGCCGACCACGATGCGGCCGGGATTGAAGGCCCGCTTGAACACGTCCATCGCCTTGCGCGGCTCTGCATCGCCGCACATGAATACATCGAACGCCGCGTAGCCCTTTTCCGGCCAGGTGTGGACGGAGATGTGGCTTTCCGCCAACACCGCCACGCCGGAGATTCCACCGCCTTCGGAGAAGGTGTGGAGATGGATGTGGAGCAGCGTCGCGCCGGCGGCTTTCACCGCGTCGATCAGTGCGTTCTCGATGCGCTCGCGATCGTCGAGGCCTTCGGCTTCCCAAAGGTCGATGATCAGGTGACTGCCCGCATAGGTCAGTCCATTGCGCGTGATGAAGTGATCCTTCGGCTCGATGGCCGGCTTTACGATTGCGACGGGCTTCTGAGAGGTCCGGGCGCGAGGCGCCTTCACTTCCTTGTTCGCCGTCACCAGAGCTAGTCTAGCCATTTCGGGCACCTACCCTTCTCTAAGGTTGACACCTGCGCCTTGGCCTAACGACTTCCGGACGCCGTCTAAGAAGAAAGCGGCCGGAGGAAGGGGAAACTTCCGCCGCGCCGCCCTGTTCCGTCGCCGGAACAACGCGAAATATAGGGAGGTTGCCCCCCCATGCAAGAAATTTTATGCCCCAAGCGTCAATTTTCTCTAAGCGCCGTGGCGAGAGTGCTTCGCCGCCTCCGAGGCGCGAGAGCGCGCAGCCGCGCCTCCTCTCGCCCGTGCTGGACATGATTGTGACAGCGCCCTAGAAGGCGGCGCGATCGAGCGTGAATCCCGCCAAAACATTGGAGAAGAGAATGGCCGCCACGAGCTTCAAGGAGCGCCTCCACAAAGGCTATGCGCAGGTGATGGAGCTCTCCGGCAAGCCCCTGGCGGACGAAAAAAGCGACTACCAGCGCATTAAGATTTTCGACACGATTTCCAACGGCCGGGTGATGACGCTCGACGACATCGTCCAGATCACCACGCGCGACGAGAGCGCCTACGCCGAAATGCTGACCCACTTGCCCCTGCTCGAGCACGGCAGGGCGTCTCGCGTAATGATTGTGGGCGGCGGCGATCTCTCCATCGCCGACGAGGCGCTGAAGCACAAGGGCGTGAAGGAGGTCGTGCTGGTCGACATCGATGGCCGCGTGGTCGAGCTCTGCCGCCAGCACTTCGCCACCATCAACGCGCGTGCCTTCAAGGACCGGCGGCTCAAGATCGAGATCGCCGACGCCTTCGAATATCTCGGGCGGGCGAAATCGCGGGAACGGTTCGACCTCATCGTGGCCGATCGCCCGGATCCGGTTGGCCCCGGCAAGGCGCTGTTTGGCGAGACGTTCTACGACCGCGTGCGCAACGCACTGAAGCCGGGTGGCTTTGCCACCTTCCAGACCGGCGTGCCGTTCTATCAGCCCTGGGAGATCACCGATGCGCTCAAGGAGCTCGCCGAGTTCTTCCCGCAGTCCGGTCTCTACCTGACCGTGGTGCCGACCTATATCGGCGGCTATATGGCGCTATCCTGGGCGGGAAAAGGCAAGCGCCTGGGCACGCCGGCCGGCATCAAGCGCGCGCGCGCCGCGTTCAAGCGGACGAAGCTCAAGACCGACTATTACAACCCGGATGTCCACGCCGCGTGCTTCGCGCTGCCGGAGTGGATCAGGCGGCTGGTGCCGGACGCCTAATCGCAGAGCAGTCCCTCGAAGATGGCGCGCGCGGCCCGCTGCGCCAAGGCAAGGTTGGCTTCGACCCTGTCGAACGTCTCCACGCCTGCGCTTCGCGCCAGCAGCGTCTTCAATCCCGGCGTGGCGGATGGCGGATCGAACGCGCCGTCGACGGCGATGCGCAACACCTGCTGCAGCGCCTGCTGGAGCGCGGCGGCCTGGCCGAGGGCCGTCGCCTGCGGGCCCAGCGTAGCGTTTCCTTCCGCCAGGCGGGCAAGCGCAGCAATCGTGTTGTTGTCGAGAACGTCCGGCGTAGCGGGGGCCTCGCGCAACTCCAGGTACTGCGCGGCGAACTCAATATCGACCAGACCGCCCGGCGCATATTTCAGGTCCCATGGCCCTCGCGCCGGAAATTCTGCGGCGACCTTCTCGCGCATCTCCCGGACATCGCGGCGGAGCACATCGGCGTCGCGCGGCGTTGTCAGCGTCCTCTCGATCACCTTCGCGACCTTGCCGGCTAGGACCGGATCGCCATGGACGACACGGGCGCGCGTGAGCGCCATGCGCTCCCACGTCCAGGCATCGCTTTCGTGATAGCGCGCGAAAGATTCGAGGCTGACCGCCACGGGTCCCTTGTTGCCGCTGGGCCGAAGCCTCATGTCGACGTCGTACAGGCGCCCTTCGGACGTCGGCGCCGTGAGACCGGCGATCAGGCGCTGAGCCACCCGGCCGTAGTAGACCGGCACCGGCAGTGGCTTTCCGCCATCCGAATTCGCCGACATGTCCGGCGCGTCATAAATGAAGACGAGGTCGAGATCGGAGGTCGCGGTCATCTCGCGGCCGCCCAGCCTGCCCAGCGCCAGGATGACGTAGGATCCGCCTGCTATGCGACCGGCTTGCTCCGCCAGCGAGGCTTCCGTCGCCTCGGCGAGGGCCGCAACGACGGACTCGGCAATCCAGGTGAAGGGTAACGCCGCGTCGCCCGGCGCAAGCGAACCGTCGATGATCTGCGCGCCGATGCGGAACGTCTCTTCCTTGACGAAGCGGCGCGCCGCATCGAGCCTGGCTTCGTAGTCCGCGGCAACCGCCATCTGCTCGGATAGCGCCTGGCGCAGCAGCTCCGGCGTCCGCGCGCTGTTGAGCAGCGCCGGATCGAGCAGCACATCCAGCATCTTCGGCGACGACGACAGATAGTCCGAGAAGCGCGGCGCCGATCCGCAAATGTCGGCGATCAGCTTCAGGAGCTGCGGATTGGACAGCAGCATTGAGAACAACGACACGCCGGCCGGCAGGCGCGTGAGGAATTTGTCGAACTGCGCGAAGGCGGCATCGGGGTCGGCGGTGGCCGCGAGCCGCGCCATCAGTGGCGGCACGAGCCGGGTCAGGAGTTCACGGGCGCGCGGACTGCGCGTGGCACGGATGCGGCCGTGATGCCAGCCGCGAATGGCATGGGCGATGTGCCGCGCATCGCGGAAGCCGAATTGCTCCAACGTCGCCAGCGTTTCGGGATCGTCTTCCACGCCGGTGAAGACGAGGCTGCCGCTGCTGCCCGACAGCGCGGGGGACCGTTCGAACAGACGGACATAGTGCCCCTGGACAGTCTCCAGCCGCCGGCGCACGCCGGCGCTGAAATCCGCAACGCTGGCGAAACCGGTGAAGTACGCGATGTGCGCGAGGCCTTCCGCCGAATCCGGAATCGTGTGCGTCTGCTCGTCGTCGACCATCTGCAGGCGATGTTCGAGATGACGCAGAAAGAGATACGCCTCGGCCAATTCGGCGGCCGCGCCATCGGACACAAGCCCGCGGAGGCGCAAGGCCTCAAGCGCCGCCAACGTGCCGCGCTCGCGCAGCCGCGTGTCGCGGCCACCCAGAATGAGTTGCTGGGTCTGGACGAAGAATTCGATCTCGCGGATGCCGCCGCGGCCGAGCTTCACATTGTGGCCGGCGACCGCGATCTCGCCGTGGCCCTCATGGGCGTGGATCTGGCGCTTGATGGAATGGATGTCCTCGATCGCCGCGTAGTCGAGGTTGCGCCGCCAGACGAAGGGCTCGATGGCCTTGAGGAATTGCCCGGCTGCTCCGGCATCGCCGGCGCAGGGCCGCGCCTTGATCATCGCGGCGCGTTCCCAGTTCTGGCCCAGCGTTTCGTAATAGCTCTCGGCCGCTTCGGTGGAGATGGCGATTTGCGTTGCGCCGGCGTCCGGCCTGAGCCGCAGATCCACACGGAAGACGTATCCATCCGCCGTGATCTCGCTCAGGAGTTTCACCAGGCCTTTGACGAGGTCGACGGCGGCCGCGCGCGCATCGCCGCGCTTGCGGAAGGGAAAGCGCTCAGAGTCGTAAAGGGCGACGAGGTCGATATCGCTGGAATAGTTCAGTTCGCGCGCGCCATGCTTGCCCATCGCCAGCACGATGAGACCGCTTTGCGCCTCGATCTCTTCCGGCACCAGCCCCGCAAGGTCCGTCGAGGTTGCCGCGTCCTTCAGCAGAAAGCGCAGCGCCGACTGCACGCAGGCATCAGCGAAATCCGACAGCGCGCCGGTGACGTCCGCGACCGCAAATTCGCCGGAGATGTCCGCAAGCGCGATGGTGAGTGCCGCCTGCCGCTTGGCCTTGCGCAGCGACGACATCGCTTCCGCAACGGAGCTGGCGAATGCGGCACGACGCACGTCGGTCAAGACGACATTCAGAACGTCGCGCGTGCTGCGTTCGAGCATCCGCCGCAGGAATTCGCTCTCCCGCAGCGCCAGCCGCGACAGGAACGGGCTGTTGCCGAAGGCTGCTTCGAGCAGCGGGACGGCGGCGGCAGGAACCTGCGCGCCTTTGGCAGTCAGCTCGGCAAACGTGCGGTCCGCACGGCCCCGATCGAACGGCAGCGGCAATGCGCCTTGATGCGGAAGCCCGGTCATCGCCGCATTCTAGAAGATCGCGGCGTGTTGCAAACAAAAAGGCCCGCCTGTGATGGCGGGCCTTGTTTGCCGATACGAAGCCGCAATCAGCAGCCGGCAGCCTTCTTCAGTTGCGAAGACGGCCGGAACTTGAGGCCCTTGGATGCCTTGATCTTGATCGGCTCCCCGGTGCGCGGATTGCGGCCCATGCGTGCCGCCCGCTTGGTCACCCGGAAGCTTCCGAAGGTGCCGATCTGGAACTTGCCCCCATTCTTGATCGTCTTGAGACCGCCTTCGACAGCGCCAAGAACCATCTCGACGGCGCGCTTGGCATCGGCCTTGCTGATCTTGCCCTGCTTCGCGACCGCGTCGACGAAGTCCGTTTTGCTCATATTCGCTATTCCTTTCGATGCAGCATCCGGTGACGCGAGATATAGCGAACGGGCCACTTCGTGCATACAGAATCGTTGCAGAGGCTTGGCATCCCTTGCAGTCATCCACAGAAAACCCAGTATTTTCCTAAGATTCAGACGATCGGTGTCCGGCCGTCAGACGGCGCCGGATTTGGCCGCATCGCATGAAACCGCGCAAAAATGCACGAATCGGCCGAATCAGTTCGTCCGCCCGAAGACGATCTCGGCCTTCAGTCCCGGCGCGTTGTCGCTCAGCTCGAGCCTCGCATTGTGAAGCTGCGCCACTGCGGCGACGAGACTGAGCCCCAGGCCGGTGCCCGGCGAATTGCGACTGGCCTCAAGGCGCACGAAGCGCTCGACCACGCGGGCGCGATCCTCCTCCGGGATTCCGGGGCCCGTATCGCTCACCGAAAGGACCGCGCCTTGCGGCGTCGGCGAGACGGCGATGGTGACGCTTCCGCCGGACGGCGTGTACTTGATGGCATTGTCGACGAGATTGGCGAGCGCCTGAGACAGGAGGTTGCCGTTGCCATCGACCTCGACCACGCCGCCGGGCGCGATTTCCAGCGCCACGCCCTTTTCCTCGGCGACCGGTGCGTAGAGCTCCCAGATGTCGCGGGCGATGGCGGAGAGATCGAGCCGCGACATGGCATTGCCCGCCACGCCGGCCTCGGCTTCCGCAATCAGCAGCAGCGCATTGAACGTCGCAATGAGGCGATCTGTTTCCGCTACGGCCGCCTCGATTTGCGCGGCCTCCGCTCCGTCGGGCGGAAGATGCTTGAGCGTGCCTTCGATGCGGTTGCGCAGGCGATTGAGCGGCGTGCGCAGATCGTGCGCTACCGAATCGGTCACCTCCCGCATGCCTTTCATCAAACGCTCGATCCGGTCGAGCATCTGGTTGAGATTTTGGGCGAGCGCGTCGAACTCATCGCCCGACCGGTTGCGCGGCACGCGGCGCGAGAGATCGCCCGCCATGATCTCGCGGCTCGTATTGTTGATCGTGTCGAGCCGGTTGATGAGATTGCGGCTCATCACGGCGCCGCCGATGAGGCCCAAGAGCAGCATGAGCGCGACGCTCCAGGGCAGCGTGGTGGTGAACAGCCGTTCGGTCTCGTACCGCTCATGGACATCGCGTGCCACCAGAAGCTGGAATCCGCCCATCAGCTTGAGCGTCAATCCGCGCGCCGGATGGCGCTCGAGATTTGGCCCCACGCGTCGCTCGTAATCGAACTGCACATAGCCGCCGCCGGCTTTGGTCGTCTGCGGCCATGCGTCGAGATTGCCGGCAAGCTCGTGGCCGCGCGGACCGATCAGGATATAGAGGCTCTGGTTGCTGTGGATCGACCTTCCATTCAGCACATCGACGAGACCGCCGAGCCCCAGCCGTTCATATTGCTCGGTCAGGCCGGCCATCTCGGCATCGATGGTCTGGTCGGTTTCGGCGTCAAGCGCGCGCTTGGAATTCCAGTAGGTGAAGGCGACCAGCGCGCTGGTCGAGATCGCAAAGATGCCGAGATAGGCAAGCGCGATCCGGAACGCCAGCGTGCGGAAAAGCCGAAAGCCGATCACGTTTCCACGCCGCCGCCCTTCAGATCCCGGCTTCAGTCTAGGCCTTGGCGCGGATCATGTAACCCGCCCCGCGCACCGTGTGCAGCAGCGGTACGTCGAAGCCCTTGTCGATCTTGGCGCGCAGGCGCGAGATGTGGACGTCGATCACGTTGGTCTGCGGATCGAAATGATATTCCCACACGCTCTCCAGCAGCATGGTGCGCGTCACCACCTGACCGGCGTGGCGCATGAGATATTCGAGCAGCCGGAATTCGCGCGGCTGCAGCTCGATGCTGGTCGCACCGCGCCTGGCGGCGCGGGTCAGAAGATCGAGCTCGAGATCGCCCACCTGCAGGCGCGTCTTGACCGCAGAGGGATGGCGCCGGCGCATCAACGCATCGATGCGGGCGAGAAGCTCGACGAAGGCGTAAGGTTTGGTGAGGTAGTCGTCGCCGCCGGCCTTCAGGCCTTTCACCCGATCGTCCACCTCGGACAGCGCGCTCAGGAAAAGCACGGGCGTTGCGTTGCCGTGCTCGCGCATTTCCTGAACAAGCTGCAAGCCGTCCAGCTTCGGCAGCATGCGGTCGATGACCGCGACATCGTATGGCCGCGACAGCGCGAGCGTGAGCCCGATCTCGCCATCGCCTGCGTCGTCCACGACATGACCGGCTTCACGCAATCCGTTGACCAGATAGCGCTGCGCTTCGACGTCGTCCTCTACCACGAGCATCCGCATGCCCAACTCCTATGCCCTAGAGCGAAACGACAATGGGACTCAAAAACACGAAGGGTCCGCGCCGATGGCGGCAACGGGGGGATGGGGCCGCCACCACCGGCGCGGGGGCCGGGCACCGCGGCTTGCGCCGCGAGGCCCGGTACTCTGTCCTCACGTTTGACCGATCTTCAGCGCGACGAAACGCTGTCCGTTCTGTCCGGAAAGCAGCACAAGGATTGCCGAGCGGCCCGCGGCCTGGGCATCGGCGATGCTCGCCTTGATGTCCTGCGGCGTATGGACCGGCCGGTTCGAGATCGACACCACGACATCCCCCGGCTGCACGCCCTTGTCGGCTGCGTCGCTGTTGGGATCGACCTTGGTGACCACGACACCCTGGACATCCTGGTCGAGGTTGTAGGCGCGGCGCACATCCGGCGTCACCGCCGCGAGGCCAAGGCCCATGGCCTGCGCCGTCGTGGCCGGCGCGCTGGCGCGGCCGCCACCGCTGTCATCGTCGCTGTCGTTGGACGCGAGGCGCTCGGGCCGTGAACCGATCGCCGCATGCAGTTCCTGCTGATGGCCGTCGCGGACGATCGTAAACGTCGCCGCATGCCCCGCCGGCAACGCCGCCACACGCCGGGTCAGATCGCGCGAATCCTCGATCGCCGTGCCGTTCACGGCCAACACGAGGTCGCCCTGATGGAAGCCGCCCTTTGCCGCCGGTCCGTTCGGCACGACGTTGGCAACCAACGCGCCTTTGGCGTCCTTGGCGCCGACGCTTGCCGCGATTTCCGGCGTCACGGCCTGCACTTCAACGCCGAGCCAGCCGCGCGCCACTTTGCCCTTGGTCTCGAGCTGGGCGATCACGTCGTGGATCGTGGATGCCGGAATGGCAAAGCCGATGCCGACGCTGCCGCCCGACGGCGAGAAGATCATCGTGTTCATGCCGATGACCTTGCCGCGGATGTCGAAGGTCGGTCCGCCGGAATTGCCGCGGTTGATCGGCGCGTCGATCTGGATGAAGTCCGTGTACGGACCATTACCGACATCGCGGCCGATGGACGACACGATACCGGCCGTCACCGTGTTGCTGAGGCCGAAGGGATTGCCGACGGCGATCACCCAATCGCCGACGCGCACCTGACGGTCATCGCCGAACTCGACGGTCGGCAACGACTTCTCGGATTTGATCTTGAGCACCGCCACGTCGGTCGCCGGATCGGTGCCGACGAGCTTGGCGTTGAATTCGCGGCCGTCAGGCAGCTTCACCTTGATGCTCTTGCCGTTCTCGACAACGTGATTGTTGGTCACGATGAAGCCGGACTTGTCGATGATGAAGCCCGAGCCCATCGCTACCGCCTTGCGCGGCACGTTGAACGGCTTTCCGTTCTGTCCCTGCTGATTGAAGAAATCGCGGAACGGCTCAGGCAAGTCGGCCGGGTTGATGTCGGCGGCGGCATTCACCTCCTGCTCGACCGTTACAGTCACAACCGCCGGACTCACGCGCTCGACCAGATCGGCGAAGCTAAATGGCGCTCCGGCCTCGATCATGCGCGGCGGTGCCGCTTTCACGGCGGCGATCTGAACCATGTGTCCGCCGGATGGCTCGGACGTCTCGGCGACGGGCCGCGGCAAGAGGGCGAAGGCGCCGAGGCCGACGACCAGAATGGCTGCGGCCGATGCTGCCGCCAGCAGGCGCGACCTGGCTCTTTGAGGGTTGCTTGGGTTTTCGCTCGTCATTTCCTACTCCTTGACTGGCAGCGGGCCGGCTCCCCCGCGCCGGCGCGAGAACTGTTGAGAGGCCTTAAGCCTCGCTGGTTACCTGTTCCTGTTCATAACATTAAACGTCGGCAAGTTTTCAAGTCCCTGTTTCTGGACCTTCATCTGCCAAGGTTTCTGCGCCCTCGGCCATTAAACGGTGCCGGGAGCGACGTGTAACATAGATAGCTATGGCAGTTCCCATAAGTATTAATCCGGCGGGGCCAAACCATAACAATATCGTGTCCCTTTCGACCGGGGGATTCATCAAGATGAAGTCCCCGTAGCGCGCTACCAGATAACGCTTCACCGCGTCATCGCTCTCACCGGCCGCAATATGCTCCCGGATGATGACCCGCAGATCGGCAGCGAGCGGCGCATTCGATTCATCCAGAGATTCGCCCTGACAAACGAGGCAGCGCAGCTGTTTCTGCAGAGCGACGGCGCGCGCTTCGAGCGCCGGATTCGAAAGCTTCTCCGGCGCAGACGCCTGCGCGACGCCCACGAAAAGATTGAGCGCGACGAATGCGGTTGCAAGAACGCGCGTCATTCTGCCGCCGCATAGCTTTGTGGGGCGAGCGCGCGAACGCGCAATCGTGCGAAGAGACTCGCAAGTCCGCCGAGCGCCATCACACCGCCGCCAAGCCAGATCAGCGGCGCCAACGGATTCACATATGCGCGGATAAGCCAGCGCCCCTTGCCGCGTTCATCGCCGAGCGCAACGTAGAGATCGGAGAAGCCTGTCGTGCGGATGGCGGTTTCGGCCTTCGCCTGTCCTTCCGCCGGATAGGAACGCGTTTCCGGTTCGAGCGTCGCAATCGACGCGCCGTTGCGGCTGACATCGATCTCCGCACGCTTGGCGAAATAGTTGGGGCCGTCCGCCGCCACGATGTCGCGCAGACGCAGGTCGTAGCCTGCCACGTGCAGCGAATCGCCCAGGCCGAGAACATCCATGGCCTCGCTGCGCCAAACGGTCGTGCCGGCGATGCCGAGCAGCGTGATGCCCAGTCCGGCGTGGGCGAGCGCCGAAGCAACCGCGCTCCAGCCGAAGGTCCGCTCCCGATTACGGCGAACGGCGTCGACGACGCTGGCCCCGATCACCCAGACGCCCAAGCCAATCGCACCCGCCCCGGCCAGACTGCGCGGGGTCACAATCGCCAGAACGACGATTGCGCCGACCACGGCGGCAATGCCGACGGGCAACAGGATGCGCAGCGCCGAAACAATATCTCCGCGCCGCCATCCAAGCCGTGGCCCGAATGGCACGAGCAGCATCAGCCCGACGAAGATCGGCGCGAAGGTCGCAGCGAAATACGGTGCGCCAACGGAAAGCTTGTGTCCCGTCAGCGCATCGAGCGCGAGCGGATAGATCGTTCCGAGAAACACAACACCGGCGGCCGCGGTGAGCAGCACGTTGTTGGAAAGAAGCGCGGTCTCGCGGCTCACAATGTCGAAAGCGCTGCCAGTCTGGAGCCTGGGCGCGCGCCAGGCGAACAGGGCGAGCGCGCCGCCGATCGCCAGCACGAGAATGCCGAGAATAAATTTGCCGCGCTCCGGATCGTTGGCGAAGGCGTGCACCGAGGTGAGCACGCCGGAGCGCACGAGGAATGTGCCGACGAGACTGAGCGAGAAACCGATAATGGAGAGAAGGAGCGTCCACACGCGGAATGCGCCGGTGCGTTCGGTGGCGAGCGCCGAGTGCAGCAGGGCGGTCGCGATCAGCCATGGCATCAACGAGGCGTTCTCCACGGGATCCCAGAACCAGAATCCGCCCCAGCCGAGCGTGTAGTAGGCCCACCAGCTTCCGCCGGCGATGCCGAGCGTCAATGCGATCCAGGCGATCAGCACGAACGGACGCGCAGCGCGGGCCCAGGCGGCGTCCGCGTCTCCCGTGATCAGGGCGGCGGCAGCGTAGGCAAACGCCGCCGACAATCCGACATAGCCGACGTAAAGCGTGGGCGGGTGGAACGCGAGGCCGGGATCCTGCAGCAGCGGATTGAGGCCGGCGCCTTCGAACGGCGGCGGATCGAGCCGCACGAACGGATTCGAGGTCAGCAGGATGAACAGGAGGAACGCGACCGCGATCAGGCCCTGTACGCCGAGCGCAGCCGACGTCATCCGCTCCCCGCCGCGCCGCGTAAATGCAATCAGCGCCGAATAGACGGCGAGCACGAAGACCCACAGCACCATAGAGCCTTCGTGGTTTCCCCACGCGCCGGTCAGCTTGTAGAGCAGCGGCTTGGCGGTGTGCGAATTCTGCGCGACATCGAGGATGCTGAAGTCGGACAGCGCGAAGGCGAAGATCAGCGATCCCATCGCCAGCGCCGCAAACACGAAGAGTCCGAACGCACTCGACGTGGCGATGGCGGCCGCTTGCGAGCCGCCGGCACGCGAGCCGATCAATCCCGCCATCGCCTGAACGACGGCAAGCGCCAGTGCGAGCGACAGGGCGAGCTGGCCGATCTCGCCCGTCATTGCGTTTGCCCTTCCTTCCAGCGGCCGGATCGCTTCAGCGCATCCACGACTTCCGGCGGCATGTAGCGCTCGTCGTGCTTGGCCAACACTTCGCTCGCCCGGAAAACGCCGCCATGCTCGAGCGCCCCGGATGCGACGACGCCCTGCCCTTCGCGGAAGAGATCGGGGAGGACTCCCGTATAGCTCACGGGAATGCTGCGCTTGCCATCGGTAACAATGAATCGGACTTCGGCGCCGGGCCCGCGCTTCACACTGCCGGTCTGCACCAATCCGCCGATGCGGAAGGCGACCTGTTCCGGCACGTGTTTTTCGACGACATCGGACGGACTGTAAAAGTAGAGCACGTTGTCCCTGAGCGCCGTGACGACGAGTGCAGCGCCGCCGGCGCCCGCGACGACTACGGCGATGGCGAAATAGAGGCGGCGGCGCTTCTTCGGATTCATGCGGTCTTGGGCTGGGGCTGGGTTGCCAATATAGCGGCTCGGTTTTGCCTTATCCAAGGCGGCGATGCGCCCCAGTTCGGTCCCAATCGAGCCTGACGCTTTAACCCGGTCTGGTGGGGCATTTCCATGCGCGTTTTGCCGGCTGTCGTCACGCTCCTGATTGCTGCATGCCTTTGCGGATGCCTTCCCGTCACGACCAGGGTGCCTGCCGGTACGACCGTCGGCTTCAGCCCCGATCCGGACCTGATCGGCAATTGGGCCATCGAGGACCCGGTCCGCGACAATGTCGACACGCACGAGCGCCTGCAAATTGTTGCCAATCCGGACGGCACGATGACAGCGACATGGACGTCAGACGAAGACGATCATCGCACCCGATATCTCCTGCAGGTCGCGGCGCTGGGCAAGAATCACATCGTCAGCGCGCAGATGGAAGACGAGGACGGCCCAGAAGATCCGCCGCCGCCCAGCTATGATCTCATGTATTATGGTCCCTACAGCGGCGGACGAGTCGCGGTTTACATGGCGGATCGGGACGTTGCCGCCGGCGCGATCCGGTCGGGTGTGCTTGCGGGAGAGATCGATACCACGGATGGCGATGTCACCATCACGTCTGATCCCGCCAGATTGGACGATTTCCTGTCACAGCCCGAAGGAGCGGAATTGTTCAAGGCGCCCTTCCTGATACTAAAGAAGCTGTCCTGATGCTTGCGATTTCGAGGGGGATTTCCATGCGACGCATTTTGCTTCTGCTTGCGCTTTGCGGCGCGGTTGCGCTTTCGGCCTGCCTGCCGGTCACGAGCAAGGTTCCGGCCGGCAGCACGATGGGGTTCAGGCCGGATCCCACATTGCAGGGCAGCTGGATCGGCCGCGGCGTCGACGACAAGGACAACAACCCGGCCTACATGCACTTCCTTGCCAACGAGGACGGCACCATGACGGCGATCCTCGTGTCCGATTCCATGAAAGACCACAGCGGGGAATGGAGCCAGTACACGTTGCGCGCTGCTCTTCTCGGCGCAACGCACGTCCTCAGTGTTCAGGAAGTCAGCAACAATGGAACGCCGTCCACCGATTCCATGGCGCAGCAATTCATCCTGATGTCCTACCGCGAGGGCCGCGGCGGCACAGTCACGCTCATGCTGATGGACGACAAGGCCGCGGCTGCCGCGGTCAAGGCCGGCGAAATCGCCGGCACCGTCGATCCCGGCGAGGACGGCGACGTGCACATCACCGCGGATGCCAAGGCCCTCGACAAATTCCTTGCAAGCTCGCGCGGCGCGGCATTGTTCTCGAAGCCGCTGGTCACGATGAAGAGGCTGGAAATCAAATAATCAGTGTGCGGAGCGATGCAGGATTTCGTCGGCGAGACCCGTATCGTAGCCCAGGCCTTCCGGTGTCAGGATGATGCGCGTGGGAAAGTCGGCGCGCGCAAGACCCTTCCGTTCCAGCGCGTTCCAGACCTTGTCGTTGTAGAGCCCGGTCGTGTCCTTGCCGGACACCACCGCATCGCCAAGATGAACATGATCGCCGTGCGCCGGCGGAAAGCGCTCGATGCTGACTTCACCCTGACCGGGACCCTGCAGACTCGCGCCCGGCACGCGCGCCAGCGCCTGCAAAATCGTGAGCGTCTTGAGCTGCAACGGATTGAGCTTCAGCGGATTCTTCTTCGGCGCCATCGGTCCCTCGCGGTCGAGGGCGAAGTTAGCGGCAGGCGTGCGCGAAAAACAATGGGAGGTCAGGCCGCGACGGATGTCGCCGCATGGCCGCGGCGGCGGAGGAATTCGCCTTCCTCGGCGCTGAACAGCGTCGCCGTCAGTTCGGTGGCAACTGCAAAATACTGCTCGCCATGGAGGCGCGCCTCGCCGGCCGCCGCGCGCATCTCGCGCACCAGCCCGTCATTGTAGGTTTCGAGCTCGGTGCCGATCTCGTCGTCCGCCTTCTTGAGCGACGCGGCGAACGAGGCCGCGGCGGCGAGCCTGCGGCAGCCGGCGATCAGGCGCGCATAGCTGAGCGCGCGATCGGAGCGTTCCGGATCAGCCGGCTTGCTGAAATCCGGCACGCGCGGTCCGCCGGAATAGGAACCCGTCTTTTGCGTCGGCAGCGCGGCCATGATTTCCTTCGATGCGCGCTCCATGAAGCCGTCCATCACTTCGGCAACCGCCGCGCGGTCCTTGATGATGCGCTGGCCCCAGGCGCCGTCGCGCCGCAACTCGACTTCCTTGACCATGCCGCTTGTCAGCGTGGTGAAACCTTCCAGATTGCCGATCAGATCGTTGGCGTTGAACTGGTTGGGGCGTGCAGCGCGGATGGCGGCGCCGTGCTGCTCGATGATGCCGAACAGGATTTCGCCGACGAGACCCATATCGGTCGCGGCGAGCAGGGTTTCCTGCGTCGTGCGCGTGATCGTCAGCGGCAGCCGCAGCGCCTCCCACGGATGGTCGAGCCGGCTCATCACCACGAGGGGCAGATAGGCCGCTGCATCTGGAACCGCCGCCACGACGCGATCGTAGACATCGCGGAACGCGTGCAGGATGTCGTCGTTCATCGCCGGAATTTCGGCCGGCAGGCGGTCCTGCAGTTCGCAGACTTCAGCGCCCACGCTCATCATCACGGCCATTTCACAGGCATCGTCGATGACGGCGTTGCCGCCCAGTGCAAGGCGCGCGGCCTTGCGGCCGCTTTCGTTGTTGAGCTTGGTCTGGATCGCCTGCGACGCCATGCGCCAGAAGTCGGCTGTCTTGGTGCGAAGTTCGTCGGTCTTGCCGCCGAGCACCGCCATTTTCACGGCGATGGAATAGGCGTTGAGCTCGTTCGGCATCAGCGTCTGCGCCAGCCAGTTCCACACCGGCGTGACGGAGTCGCGAGGAATGCGGCCCTTCAGCTTTTCGCGCGGCGTTTCGTCGATCAGAAGATCCTCGAACGGACGGCAGAAGGCGCGAATGGGATTAGCGGTACGCTCTTTCGGCTGCGCCTTGCGCAAGGCGGGGCGCAAACCCTCGAGAATGAGATCGTGCGGCAGCACGCTGCCGTTGTTGAGCCGGTCGACTTCGATGGCCCTGGCAAGACGATTGGCAATCGATTCCGGGAGCGATCCCAGAAACGAACGCAACAGATCGGATTTTTCTTTCGCTGGCATGCCTGAGGTTCCCGCCGCGGCCGGCTCAGGCCGGACCATGAGCCTCCACCCTAGTGCCTTACCCTTAACGCAGTGTTGCGCTTCGCCCGGACCCCGGCAGGTCCCTGGCGATTCGAGCGGTGCGAGAAGGCCACCTTCCTCCGGCCTTTCGCCAGACTTCGCCGGTCTTACTGGGCCGTCAGCGTACCGATCTGGTAGGGCCCGACACAGTCGTTGCAGGGGCCATCGGCATTGCCCGGGCCGCCAAGGAAGTTGATGCGGCTGACGGTACCATCGTTGGACGGTCCCAGGGTCGCCTTCGGCTCAATGATCCCGGAACTGACGGCCAGTCCTCCCATGGAGCCGGTGAAAATGAACTTGATAGTGTTCGCGTCCGGCCCGCTTTCGCTCGTGTCCAACGGCGAGCCCGTGAAAAAGAAGAACGCACCGGGTGGATGATTGGTCCCTCCATCGTTGCTGTACTGCGGGACGATGACAATGCTGTGGCCGGGCTTCAACTTTCCGATCTTGAAACTGTCCTTGGCGACTTCATTCGCCTTGTTCGGCTTGATCGTGAACTTGGCGTTGGTGATGACACTGTCGCTGGTGTTGGTAATGAGAAAGGCAGGCGAATCGACGGGCGGATTGAGCCCGATGGATTCCGTATAGGTGCAGTTCGGAGCGTAGTAGCAGACCGAAATCGTGCCCACGACGGTCTGCGCCGCGGCGCCGGTCGTCAGCACACAGGTGAAGGCAATTGCGGCTCCAATCGATTTCCACGACATCTTGTTCTCCCTGAGATGGCACAATGGAAAATGGCACACGAGAGCGCAGGACGGGCCCGTCGAGTCGAAACTGCAATTGTGCTGAATGGCCCCCGACCATCATTGCTGATGGTAATGCCTTAGGACGCCCGCGGCAATTCCAGTCGCGCCCGAAGGCCGCCCAGTGGGCTTTCGCCCAGCTCAAGCGAACCGCCATAGAGCTTGGCGATATCGCGGACGATGGCGAGGCCGAAGCCGGAGCCCGGGACGCTTTCATCCAGCCGTTCTCCGCGTTCGCCTACCCGCTGCCGCTCGTCCGGCTCGAGGCCGGGGCCGTCGTCGTCCACCTGCAGCTCGAACTTGCCGTCACCGGCGGACTCCACCGCGACGGAGATCCGGCTGACCGCCCATTTGCAAGCATTGTCCATCAGATTGCCGGCGAGCTCTTCCAGATCCTGACGATCGCCGCGAAAGACGATGTCGGCCGGACAGTCCGCTGCAATGGCGATCCCGCGGTCGGCATGAACACGCGCCAGCACGCGCGCCAGATCGTCCACCACCGGTTTGACGGGCGCGCGCTTGCCAAGAATGTCGACGGCGCCGGCAACGCGGGCGCGCGCCAGATAATGGTCGATCTGGCGGCGCATCGTTACCACGAGCCGTGACACCACGCTCGCCAGCGGCCCGGGCTGTGCGGATGCTTCGCTGCTCAACACGGAAAGCGGGGTCTTCAGCGAATGGGCAAGATTGGACACTTGCGTGCGTGCGCGCTCGACCACTTCGGCGTTGTGATCGATGAGGCTGTTGAGCTCGCGCGCCAGCGGCGCGATCTCGGATGGAAATCTGCCGTCAAGGCGCTGCGCCTGGCCGTCGCGGATGCGCGCCAGGCCGGCGCTGACGCGCCGCAACGGCTGCAACCCCACGCGCACCTGGATGAAGATCGCCGCGATGAGTCCAAGGCCGAAGATCGCAAAAGCCCAGATCAGCGTCGTATCGAAATTCGCAACATTGCTTTCGACCTGGGACGCGTCCGTTGCGACAAGAAAAATGTAGGAGCGGAAGTCGTTCGGCTGCGGCGTGGCCGAGATGGGAAACTCGATCCGCCGCGCAACGATGCGCACGACCTGATTGTCCGGTCCCAGACCGTAGCCCCAGCTGGTCCCGGAACGCAGGTGGAAGTCGGTCGGCTTGATCGCGCGATCCCACAGCGAGCGTGAGATTTGGATGTCGCCCTTCTGCTCCGGGGAAATCTGCCAGTACCACCCCGAATAGACACGTTCGAAGCGGGGATCGGAAAAACGCTCATGCAGCGACACTTGGCCGTCGGCATCGGGCTCTGCTGCGGCGATCAATCCGTCGAGATCGAATTTCAGGCGCGAGTCGAAATTGTTCTGCACCGAAGCGCGGAAGATTCCCGACAGCACGAAGCCGCCAATTACCAGCCCGAGCAGCGTCCACACCGCTGCGGCCGCAATCAGCCGGCCGGAAAGCGAGTTAAGCCTCGGCGCGATCTTCGGCAGAATTGGCGTCGGGGATTTCGAGGCAATAGCCAAGGCCGCGCACCGTCTGAATGAGACTGACGCCGAGCTTCTTGCGCAGGCGCCCTACGAAGACCTCGATCGTGTTCGAATCGCGGTCGAAATCCTGATCGTACAGATGTTCGACCAGCTCGGTGCGCGACACAACCCGTCCGCGGTGATGCGCAAGATAGGCGAGCAGCCGGTATTCGAGCGAGGTCAGCTTCACCGGATTGCCGTCCACCGTTACGCGCGAGGACCTTGTGTCGATGCGCAAGGGGCCGATCTCGATCTCGGCCGTCGCAAGCCCGGCGGCGCGGCGCACGAGTGCGCGGACGCGGGCCAGCAATTCCTCGGTGTAAAAGGGCTTGGCGAGATAATCGTCAGCGCCGGCATCGAAGCCGGCCACCTTGTCGCTCCAGCGGTCGCGCGCGGTGAGGATCAGAACCGGCATCTTGCGGCCCGACTTGCGCCACGACTCGAGTACGCGCACGCCATCCATCTTCGGCAAGCCGAGATCGAGAATCACGACATCGTACGGTTCGGTGTCGCCCAGGAAGTGCCCGTCCTCGCCATCGCTTGCCGTATCCACGACATAGCCGGCATCGGTCAGCGCCTGCTTCAGCAGCCGCTGCAATTCCTGATCGTCTTCGACAATGAGCGCGCGCATCAGTGGTGCGGACCTCCATGCCCGCCGCGGAAGCCGCCGCGGAAACGGCCGCCGGGAATCGCGCGCCAGCCGCGCTCCCAGCCCGGGCGCGGCGGCGGCGGAGGAGGAACCGCACCCGGCCGCATGATGATCGTTCCCCGCGGGTAAGGGCCATAGCCGCCCCAGCCGTGATTGATTCCAAGAACCTGCCCGGTGCGCGCATCGGTATCGAGCCAGATGACGCGGCCTTCGGGCGTAAGCCATTTGAGGCGGTAGTGCAGCCTGCCATCGGGATCGGCGAACGGCCCGTCGGCATCGGACAGCGAGCCGGGATACTGGCCGCGAATCTGCGGCAGGATTCGCTCGAGCGGCATGGCGCCGTTGGTGTTGTACGGACGCACGTAACGGCCTTGCGCGCAGGCAGGCGCAGACGCCAGCGAAAACGCCATAAAGACAAGGAAAATCAACCGCCTGCGCATGCTGTTTTGTAGGCCGCTCCCGATGAATATCGGATGAATGGCACGTCCAGACACCGTTCAGCGACAGAGCATATTCTAGCGCAAAGTTCGCCGGCTCCAACCGCTCCGTTTCGCGTTAATGAACCCGGGCAATGGGAAGGAGAAAGATGATGAAACTGAGACATCTGATTCTGACGAGCATTGCCGCAGTTGGTTTGGCAGCCGGTTCGGCTTCTGCGGACAACGAGCGCATCGCCGTTCATCCGCATCACATCGTGGTCAAGGAACGCTTCGGCCATCACAACGATGTCGTCGTGCGCGAGCGCGTCGGTGGACGCCGGTTCATCGCCCATGACCGCGTGATCGAAGTGCTCCGCGCACGCCATATCCGCTACATCGGCGCGCCATACATCTATGGCGGACAATACGTCGTGCGGTGCTACGACAATTTCGACCGGCTCGCCTATTGCTCGGTCGATCCGTATTCGGGCGCATTCATCGGCTTCAGGGTGCGCCTGTAGGGACTTGAGGCAAGCAGGCTCGCGGTAAGCCCCTCCACGCGGACCTGTAACGCAGCAAGCGAGAACCCGCTTCAGGGGAAACCTTGGGCGGGTTCTCTATTTTTCGAAACTGCCGGCCGCCTTGTTTTCGCCGTCTCGATGAACCGCAGGCACTACGCGCCATCCAGAGTCGGTTCAGCGCGCGTCGCGCAAGATGCACGTCATGGCCCGCTCTTCGGCGGGAAGAGTTGGAAACAGGAGACTGGATCATGAAGTTCAAAGCACTCATCGCCGGCGCCATTGCCGCCGCTGCATTGACCACGGCGGGTACCGCGGATGCCGCCACCGTCGTCATTCAGAAACCGCACAAGACCATCGTGATGAAGCACGTCCCGGCTCGCTATATCGGCCGCGACCGTGTCGTCGAGGTGGTCAAGGCGAGAAACATCCGCGTGATCGGCGAGCCGTACATGTATCGCGGCGCCTATGTTGTGAAGTGCCGCGAGCGCCACGGCCGCATCGCCTTCTGCCGGATCAATCCGCGTACCGGTGCGTTCCTCGGAATCACCGTTCGCCTCTGACGTTGCTTGGAACGCGGTGCGGTAACGCCCCTCCACGCATCGCCTTCAAGAAACGAGACCCGCGCCGTGAGTTCGGCGCGGGTCTTTTTTCGTTCGAAATCCTTGTGCGTGGCTGGCACAGCCCCTGCACCTCTCCGGCTTGGTGACCCAAAACGGGATGTCTCGGACCATGAAGAACGCCCTCTGCATGGCATTGCTCGCCAGTGCTTGCCTGCTGACCGCTGGAAACGCCAGCGCCAGCCCCTTTCCGCTTTACGACAACTTTGCCGCGCCCACCGTCGATTCCACGAAATGGTACGGCGGCGAAAGCGACTACCTGACCCTCGATGCAGTTCGAGAGATCACGCTGGGACACAGGCTGCATCTTGCCGCCACCGCGTACTCGTCGCCGAACGACGACGGCTATTCGTCGGGCGGAACCTACGGCCTCTACTTCCTCAATCCTGAAGGGATCACGGCCGTTTCGTATTCCGTCCAGGTGGACAAGGCGACGGCGACGGCGTGCCCGACAAACACGGGCGCGGAAGTGGTCGCCGGACCGGAATTCCGCGGCCGGTTCTTCAACACGCAGGCCAATCCGACAAGCCAGCTTGGCGATGTCGAATTTGCCATCGGACTGGACAGGCGGCCGTCTGACGGCGATGGCGCGATGACGGCTTCCTACATCTATCAGGAATGCGCGAACAGCGATTGCAGCTCACGCAACACCATCGCACAGGGCACGCTCGGCACGGTTCCGCTCAACCAGCGCACCACGGTCATCGTGCGATGGGATCAGGCCAACCACCGCTTTCTTTTCAACATCAACGGCAAGAAGGGCGCCTCGCGATATCGCCTGTCGGACAGCTCGGCGCCCTACTCCGCCGAAAAGGAGATCGACGTGGCCCACGTGATCGTGGATTGCGCGGCGACTCCCAGGCCGCAAACGACGATGGATGCCTATTTCGACAACATCAGGGTCGCGCGGTAGAAATATCCGACGCGAAAGGACCTGCGCCGATCCCCCTCGGCGCGGGTCTTCTTTTGTCTGAGCTGTCCCCGAACGTCAGGTGTTGCGCAGATCGCGTGGCTGTGTCTGTGATCCCGATTCAACTGGTGGGGGTGGAGGTGGAGGCGCAGGGCCTGCCGCTTTCTCGGACGGGGGTTTCTGCGCCGGCACCAGCGCGCGATAGGCAAACGCCGCAGGCGCTTTCCACAGTCCATAGAACACGGGCGCCAGCACGGGGCCGATTGCCCAATAGACCGGCAGCACGCGAAGGTAATCGTGAAACATATCGCCGAGCGGAAAGACGGTGCGCCCCACATCGCGATGCGGCAGCGCGATCAGCTTCAGGAAAATGGGCGCCATCAGCGCGACGCCAAACAATATTTCGATCAGGAGCACAGGCAGGACGGTCGCCAGCCAGATCAGGGCGATGCGCCAGAAATTTCCACGCGTGAGTTCCCAGCTTCGGCTGAGACCGATCTGCCTTTCCGCGACCGCGACGGGCACGATGAAATACCCGAGCCTGACCAGAATGAAGAAGAATGCGAGCTCGATTGCGACCACGAACCCGATCACTGCAGCATCCCAGTGCATGTTCGCCTGCGTCCTGTCGAGCGGGACCGGCATATTGTGAAGCAGAGCGGCTGCGACGAGCCCGATGATCACCAAACCGACCACGAAGACGACCAGCAGCACGTAAGCGACGATGAAGGTCAGGATGTAGCCGGCGATGGAACGCAGCTCGGCCGCTCCGAACCAGAAATAGACGAACCGCGGACCCTTGCGCAGGCCCAGCACTTCCCTGGTGATACCGACCGCGACGATCACGAACACCGCGTAGAACGCCAACTCGAAGAGCCAGAACTGCCAGGGCTCCTCGAAAACGACAGGCTGATTTGTGCCGCCATTCGCCTTGAGCTGGATCGCCTGGCGGAAGGCCTCGTCGAAGGAATGCGCCAGCGGCGGAAGGCACAGATACGCGATCGCGGCTGCAACCAGCGTCGGAAGCCAGACGATGCCCAGCCCGGTCCAATACCGGCGGAACGCAAAATTGTAGGTTTGGCCGATAACCTGGCCGACAGGAATCTTGTTCATTGCCCCCACCCCCGTGAGATGGGCAGCCTACCACAGCCGCCAGGGAAATTCAGCGGGGCGGGAGATTGTTCGGTTGCACCACGACGAATTCGTCGAGCGGCGCGCGCTCGCTGTGAAGAGCGTTAACGGCCGCGGAGTCATCGGCGTGGCCGAGCGCCATGCCGCAGAACACCATCTCGTTTTCCGGCAGGTTCAGATATTCGCGAAGCACGCGATGCCACACCGCCCACGCTTCCTGCGGACAGGTGTGCAATCCCTCCTCGCGCGCCAAGAGCATAATGGATTGCAGGAACATGCCGACATCAGCCCATTGGCCCTGCTGCATCTGGCGGTCGACAGTGAAGATCATGCCCACCGGTGCGCCGAAGAATTCCCAGTTACGGGCGAAGGATTTCGCGCGCGTGAGTTTCTCCTCGCGCGGGATGCCGAGCAGCGCATACATCTGCTCGCCGACGCGGAAGCGTCGCGTGCGATAGGGCTCGGTCAGATCCGGCGGATAGATGAGATATTCCGGCGGCTCGCCCATGGGATGCTTGTGCCGCGCTTCGGCGACGCGCTTGACCAGTTCGTCGCGTGCGCCGCCGGCAACGACATACACCTTCCACGGCTGCAAGTTTCCGCCCGACGGCGCGCGGGCAGCCCGTTCGAGAATGCGCAGCACCGTTTCCATCGGCACCGGATCGGGCTTGAACGCGCGGATGGATTTTCGCGTGGCGAGCGCTTCACTGACGTTCATTGCAGGCTCACGAATGGCTGTTCGCCGCCAGTGTGCAGGCGCGCGAGGGCCGGTGCAATTCCTGGCTGAAGACATGGAACTTTCACGTTCCGGTTGTGCCTGCGATCCGCCTTCTCTAAGCTTCGGCGGCCGTTACGGGGAAATAGGACATGCGCGCAGCCAGCTCTCTGGTCTTTGTCTCCACCTTTCTGCTTTCGGCAACGCCGGCGCCGGCACACGAGCTCACCAATGGCCGCATCACCGCGGAATTTGCGACCGGCGGCAGCAAGACGATGGATCGCCTCGACTCGCTGACCTGGATCAACAGCGACGGCGTGCAATCGGCCAATCTCGTCGCGGCGGGCGGACCGACCGATTGCGGAGACCCGCAGGAATTCTTCGGCGAATCCTACAGCGACAGCGATTCGTTTCTCATGCTGATGGTGGTGGCCGGCGCGAGCGCGAAGTGGAACCAGGCCAACGACACCTCCGGCACGTCGAAGACCACGGGGAAAGACACCTGCTTCACGCTCAGCGGCAAGACGACGACCGCCTATTCGCTCGACGTGGCCGACACGAAGGTGAGCGAGATGACGATCAGGCGCGCCTTCACCTTCACCGCCGACGCCAACCTGAATTTGCGCGCCTATGCGGCGCGCCTGCCCAACACGATCTATTCGACGGTGCTCTATCCCGACAGCACCGGCGCGGTGCAGAGCGTTGACGTGTTCAACTGCGGAGCCTTGCCCGGTTGCGAGATTTCGGACTGGAACGGCATCTGGTTCGCCGATGATGACGGCCAAGGCAACGGCATGGTGATGATCCGCGACAAGGTTTCGACATGGCCGGCGATACTCGGCATCGACTACGATTCCTTCTCCAGCTCGAACGTCACCTCGATGGTGCTGATGCGGCCGTCGGACGGATGGACCGGCAAGAAGGTGGTGGAGACCGAGCATATGTGCTTCTACGACGCCAAATCCTGGCCGGCGAAGAAGCGCAACGCGGGCAAACTGCCGGTCGGCTGCGCGGCGAAGACGCCTTAGGGACTTGCGCAGGCGAGGGCCGCCGCCCGCAAGCGCCCGTAATCCAGCATTGCGCCGATCAGCGGATTGTCGGGTGGCAATGCGCTGACGGCATCGGCAAGCGCGACCTCGTCCGCCTTCGTGTAGGCCGCAACCGGCGGGCAGACGCTCACCGGCTGCGCGGCCGGCTCCGACGCACAGGCCGAAAGAAGCAGCGCGAGCGCTACCGCCAAACCGATGCGCATCAGAATTCTCCATCTCTCAGGGATTGCACGAGCTGCGCTTCAGTGGATGGCGACGCGGCTTCGGCGCGCGCCTCGGCCGCCGCCGTCGGAGCGCAGCGCTGGATGTTCTCCGCCATCACGCGACCGGTGATGAACGACAGCGCTTCGTTGCCGATCCATTTCAGGATCAGCGGCAGAAGTGCTGTGGCGATCTTTTCGATCGCCGTGATGAGCAGGCTTCCCATGGTTTGCTCCATAGGGACAAGATTGTTGAAGCGGAATCTGCCCTCTCCCCTTGTGGGAGAGGGCGACGAACCGAAGGTTCGGCGGGTGAGGGGTTGTCGGAAGTCAGAAATCGGAGGTCGGAACTCAGCACGCGTGTTTGAACAATCAGGTCTGAGGTCTGAATTCTGGCATTCGATTTCTGAAGAACCCCTCACCCGGCGCATGCGCGCCGCCCTCTCCCACAAGGGGAGAGGGCAAGAGGTCAGTTCGCGTTGGCTTGCGCGATGGATTGCGCGGTGAGGTAGGCCTGCTGCACGGCCATCTGCGCGGTCTGCTGCAGCACGCTCTTGCCGCCGGACTCCACCTGCTGCACAACGGAATCGACCGCGTTGCCGAATTTCTCGCGGCCGCTGACGAGCGATCCGGCCTGCGTCAGCACCGCGTTCATGGCGATCTCCGCAAGATCGGCGAGTGCGATTTCGGCATCGTGCTCGACCTGGGGCAGGAAATCGGACGCGAAGGCGAGGATCCTGTCCTTCACGCTTTGCGCGAACGCCTCGAGGCTGTCGAGGAACAGCTGAACGGGATTTGTGGTGGTTGAGTCGGTCATGCTCTTCTCCTTGGGTTGGGGAATGCCGTTCGCGCGGGGATTGCCCGCGGCGTTAGGCCTTTCGGTGAATTGTTCGTTTTGTTCGGCGGAATTTCCCGGCGCGATCGGCCCGGGGTGAATTGTTCGTTTTGTTCGGCGATGCGGCCGGCGAACGCCCGAGCGCGGCGGCTATGTGGCATCCATTCCAATCGCTTGAGCACGGGTCCGGCTTGAAGTATCTAGCGAGTCATGGCCGACCTCGCCCAGTTCCTGAAACTTCAGCCCAACATCTACGAACAGACGATCTGCAAGTATCTCGCCAAGGATCACGGGCGAACTGCGCTCAGCAAGCTAGCCCGGGGTTCCGTTATCGCCTGCACAGCCAGGTCCGGCAGTTCCTTAGTGCAGGTCTGCCTTGAACATTACGGCGCGCAATCGCAAGAATGGCTGAACACAGAAGGTGAGATAAGGCGGGCGTTTGATGCGGGAAAGGCGAAAACGCTCCGCGAGTACGCCGACTATCTCGCGGCCGAGGCCAAGGGCGACCGGCTCGACATAAAAGGACCTCTGCCTGTTCTCCTGTTCCTCTACCAAATGCACGAGGTTCCTGAGCGCAAAGCGCGCTGGCGCTTCGTTTTTCTGAGACGGAAAAATCTCGTTGAGCAGGCAATTTCGTCGCGTATTGCAGCCAAGACCGGGCGGTGGACCAGCGGCATGCCAGCCCACGAGGAAGTAACCGACGATGATTATTCCTTCGACGAGATCATGAAAGGTGTGCAGGGATTTGCGAACGTAAACGAGCAGTGGGAACGAGCTTTCGCGCTCTTGGATATCGAGCCGCTGCGGCTTTATTACGAAGACTTCTGCAAGGACATGGCGACCCACACCTGGCGCATTGCGAAATTTATCGGCCTTGAGACGCCGGACAAGCCCCTGCCGATTCAACCGCGCATCGAACGGCAGGCCACGGACCTGAATTCACGCTGGGAGACCCGTTTTCGCGACGAATTGGGCAACCTCATTAGATCACGCTGACCGCACAACGGATTCCGCAAACGTCGCCAAGGCGTCCGCTATCGTGGGAAGAAACGCTTCGCTGTAGTGACCCTGATCGGCGAGAAGGGCCCGGCTTACGCCGAACTCGTGCACCAGCGGCGACGGATCGAAAATGGGCAAGCCAAGCGACTCCGCGACGGAAACGACTTCCTCCTTGAAACCGGCCGGCCAGGAAATCGCACGGCCATCCTCCATGTAGCGAAACGTATAGGTGACAACGCCGATCGGCCGCCCGAGCAGGGCCTGCATCCGCCGGAAGCCCCGCTCGATATCGGAACGCTGCGGCCGCGCCTCTGTGACGACAGCCCGCGCCAGCTCCGTGCCGATCGCAATATCCGTCGGAATATAGCCGAGCATTCTTTCTGCAGTGTCGGCCCGTACGGACTCATTCAGGTCCATCAAACCGACACGGAACCAACTGTTCGCGCATTGCATCGCTTCTTTGCTCACAGAGTGAAGCGGCTTGACAATGTGCTGGTAAATGCAATTGCGGCTGAGAACATATCCGCGAAAATTCACCTCCACCGGCGACGCTGGCTCAAGCAGAGCAACATCGATGTCGCAGAAGTCCCGCGCGTTAGGTACCGGGGCCAACTGCGGCGTCATGCGCGTCAGGAATTTGCGATAGTGCGGCGGTACGTCTTTTTCGCCTCGTAATACGTCGATGATCTGAAACATCTCAGCGAAATTGTGGACCTGCGAGACGCCGGGATATTTCGAAAGAGAAATGCGCTGCCGCACCTCGGGAACGCCCGTCAAGGGTTCGTGCACAAGGCACCCGGCAAAGAGGATCGTGTCGAGACTCAAAGTCGCTCACCCTTGGCAAAACTTCATGCCAGTACGAGAGCAACCCTGCAATCTCGCCGATACTAGAAGTGGCTTGTGATGCGGACTTCGCCGCGCGCACCATTGCCGCCGGCCCCGGATGCATTGCCGTTGACGGATGCTCCGCCACCGCCGCCCGATCCGCCGGGCGCGCCACCGTTGCCACCGGGCGATCCTGCGCCGCTCGTGCTGGCGCCACCACCGCCGCCGCCCTGGCCACCGAGCTGGTTCGCTGTATCGCTGACGGATGCACCGTCGCTTCCGGCTGCGCCTGACGCTCCACCGGCACCGCCGCCGTTCAAGACATTGGCTGCACCGGCATAGCCGCTCCCGGTGCCGCCATTGCCGCCGCCCTGTGCAGCGTCGCCCGTTGTGATTCCGCCGCCGGCTGCGCCGCCGCCGGTGGGACCCGTGAACCCATTACCGCCATTTGCAGTGATCGAGGTCGTGCCGCCAGCGCCGGGACTCCCTTCGTTGGTGAGTCCGTTGTTCGTGGGGCCAGCCACCGCAGCGTTCGTACCGCCACTGCCGGTCGCCACAGCGACCGCCGCGCGTAGGTGCGATCCGAAGCTCGACGTGCCTCCGGCCGCTCCCGCGTTGCCGTTCGTGTTGTCGGAGGTTTGTGCGGCACCGCCTGAACCGCCGGCGCCGACCGTCACGGTTTCGGTGGCCGACAGCGCGCTCGCATTGAAGTTCCGCCGCGTGACAGTGCCGCCCTGTCCGCCATTGCCGCCGGCGCGCGCGCTTCCCGCGGCACCTCTGCGGCCCGATCCGCCGCCGCTTCCGCCCGAGAAGCAGAACACTTCCGCATGCTTGAGCAGAGGCGGCTTCGTCCACGTGCCGGATGCGGTGAGCACATCGGTGAACGGCGCGATGGATGCGCGCAACGCGATCCACGCGCCGTCCCAGAACGCGAACATCGCTTCGTCGCATGGCGCCGACAGCCAAGCCATGTCGTTGCCGCCGGAATCCTTCACGGTGACGCGGTTGGCGCTCCCATCCTTCTTGCGCACGATCACCCAGTCATCGGCATCGGCCGTCGCCGGCAGCGTGACGGCGAACGCAGCCCCGCTCGCATCGGCGCGCACCATGCGGCCGAGATGGGTGGCGCCGAGTGTCGTCGCCGCGCTGATGTCGATGTGCTTCAGCAGAACGCTGCCGGTGTTGCGGTTGAGGATGAGGGATTCGTAGAACGTGGATCCGTCCGGCGAGACTTTGACGTGGAAATTGTCGTCGCCGGTCAGGCCCAATTCGGCGCGGGCCGACGATGCCGTCTGATAGAGGAGCGATGCGGTATCGCCGGCGCTCGCCTTGTTCAGCTTCACCTGCGTTCCGGCGCCGATGTTGTTGAACAACACGGCGGCCGATGCGACGGAGAGCTTGTTCGTGGAATCGGCGCTCGCGTTGACGCCGAGCATCGGCAGATTCTCGAGCGGCACGACGGAAGCGAAATCCGCCCACGCCGATCCGTTGTAGAAGATGAGTTTGGCTTCGTCGGCGACATACGCCGCGAGCCCTTCGAACGGCACATAGAAGCGCCAGCCGCCATCGATGGCATAGGCGAGTTTGTTGTCCTGCCCCGTCCATTCGCCGGTGCCCGTGGCCTTGACGAGATAGGTGTCGCCATCGCCGGGCGTGGACGGCGGCGTGCTGAGATCGCGATCGAGGATGGTGGTGGCGATCAGCGCGTCGAGCTCGAGCAGGGCTTCGTTGTGGGTGACGTGCTTCTGCGATTGCGCAGCCGCCAGCAGCGGCAACGCCGACCGCGGCGTTGTGTCGGACATGGGTTGAATCTCCGTGTTATGGTTCTCCCCCGCAGAGCGGGGGAGGAACCTCCTAACTGAATTCCACTTCCCCCATCTTTCCCACACCGCGGCCGAAGGTGGAGGAAAGCCGATACACCGTGAAGCGGAACGGCGACGGCAGGCCGGACGGGAAATCGGTTGCGATGTCGGCTGCGGCGTGGGTCAGCGACGGCGACGAGACCGCGCCGCCGCTTCTACTTCGCCAGTTCGAAGATGACTCCGTACTGATTCTCGACATCGCCGAGAAAGGTCGTGCCGAAGATGTTGCCGCTGGCGTCGAGTGCGACGCCGCCGACCGGAGAACACGGCCCCGTATCGCAGTCGAAGGCGTGCAATATCGTATAGGTGCCGTCGGGCGCCAGCTTGAAGACGACGCCGCCCAGCGACGGTCCGCCATCGTAGGTCGTGCCGTAGAGATTGCCCTGCGCATCCATCGCCAGCGTGCCCCATCTGGGGTGCGCGCCCTCGTCCCACGTGAGATTGTGCAGCACCGTCTCCGTGCCGTCTTCGCTCACCTTGTAGATCACGCCCATATCGTCGGTGCCGCCGGTGTTCGTGTCGCCGTAGAAATTGCCAAGGCTGTCCTCGACCAGGCCGCCTTCCGGATTGGCGCCGGTCTTGGGATTGTGGAAGCCGTAGACGATCGTGACATGGCCTTTCATGTCGGTCTTGTAGACGGTGCCGTAGTATCTTCCCGAATAGAAAGGCGTGGTGCCGTACATATAGCCGTCCTCGCCGAAGATCAGACCGGCCATCGGGAAAGCCAGACCCTGCCGGCCGTTGAACTGATGGATCAGATGGAGTTGGCCCGCCCTGTCGATGCGGTAGATCGTGCCGCAATAGATTCCCACGATCCGGCAGACGTGATGGCCGCCATTCCCGGTCGTGCCGAATAGGTTGCCACGCGAGTCCAGGATCGGGGGGCCGTAGGGACCGCCCCCATCCTTGTTGTCCCATTCGTAATAGTAGAAGGAATGGAGCACCGTCTCGGTTGCATCCGGCGCGATCTTGAACACAGTCCCGGCGCCGTAGACGTTTCCTTCCGAGCCGCAGAGCAAAGTCGTGCCGTAGAAGTTGCCTTGGCCGTCCTGCATCAGCCCGCCCTTCGGAGCGCAGCCGTCGCCATAGTCGCCGCCACGGAAATTGTAGAAGTAGCTTACATCGCCGTTCGGCGTCACCCGATAGACGGTGCCGAATCCATAGGCGCCGCCGAATTCCGTGGTGCCGTAGATGTTGCCGTCCTGACCGAGCAGGGGCGTCCCCATCGGGGTGGCGCCGTCTCCGCCCGAATTGGTGAAGACGTGAATGAGTTTGTAGGTATAGGCCTGCGCGACGCACGGCGCCGCAAGAAGCACAGCCGCAAGCAGGCCGAACGAAACTTTGCTACGGATCTGTTGATACATTTGTCGCCTCCCCCGAGCCGGTCAAATGCAGCCTTCCGCCCGCAAGGGTAGTTCTATGCGGACCTGTTGCAACACCGATGATCGAATTGCACGCCAACGTGACGTGTGTACAGGAAGTGTCGCGACGTGGGTTAAAGCGCTCACACCCGCACGCTCCCCTCCCCTGCCGCGCCGCGGCCAATCGTGGCCGAGAGCTGGTAGGCGCGGAAGCGGAACGGAGAAGAAACACCGGAGGGGAAATCGCTCGCAATCTCTGCCGCTGTATAAAGAAGCGATGACGAAGCTTGCGACGCGAAGGTTCGGACCACAGCGCCGCCTGCATCGAGGATTTCCACGTCGTAGCGTTCCGACGATTCGCTCATCGGGATGTCCACCTGATCCCAGCTGTCGCTGGTCGGATCGCGGTCGCGCCGGATCCACGAGAGAAGCAGGTCGCCGGTGCCGGAATGGACCGCGCGCAACTGCACCGGCGACAACGGCCGCAAGCCGATGCCGGCGAACTGCAGCGCTGTCTCCTGATAGGACGGATCGGAAATGGGCTTGCCTTGCGGCCCGTAGAAATAGTGGAACGGCAACGCGTATTCGCTTTGCGCCAGGCCCAGCTGCACCAGCGCGCCGTCGAGCAGCACCACGCGCGCGCCGGCCGGCACGGGCGCGCGCATCGCCCTTTCCGTTCCCGCCTGCCCGCGCAGCAATCGCGTGAGCGTCCATTGTCCGGGCCCGGAGAGCTCGGCGTTGGCGAACTGCACCACTTCCCATTCGCCGTCGGCGTTCTCAATCGCCAACGCATTGGCGCCGCCGAGCACCGAGATGTCATCGAGTGACGCCAGCGAAGAGCCGTCGTACAATTCGATGTTCAGTTCATTCGCTTCGTCCCAGCGCCACGAAGGCCCTGCGAAGAAGTCCGCAAGGGTTTCGCCGATGGTCGCCGGTTTGGTGAGCGTCGTGTCGAGCACGAAGTTGGACTCGCTCGCGCTGCGCAACACCAGCACCGATCCCGGCCACGGTGCCGCGAACGCCGCAGCGAACGCATCCCATTGCTTCTGGTCTTCCGTGAGCCACGGCAGATCGAGAAATGCGACGAGCGCGCGCCCGCTCGCCGTCAGCGATTGCATGGCGCCCGCGCCGCGCTGCGGCCCGACGATCGCTTCGTAGATCGATGGATCGGTGGCGACGGCGTGGGCGGCGCGGGCGCCCGTGTCGTCGATTTCCGTCAAGCGCAACCGCCGCGTGCGCCCACCGGCGGTGAGCTCCACTTCGTCCGTGGGATCGAGCGCCAGCTTCGACGGCGCAAGCGAGAACGTGGCCTGCTCGCGCATCACCCATGCGTCCTGAATCAGTCGTTCGGCGATGCCGATCGCCGTTCCCTGATCGGTGACCAGCGGCAATCCGGTTTGCGTCACGCGTTCCGATTGTCCGATCAGCCGCCGCGATTCGGCGACTGCCTGCCGGTAGTCAGCGTCGACATCGATGTAGGAAATCCGCGCATCGGTCGGCAGATCGGTTTCCTGTGCACGCGTGAGCGAGAAGCCGAAACTCGCTTCGCCGTCCGGAATGACAAGATCGGTTTCGGCAAGCGCCAGCGGATTGGGCCGGCCGCGCGAAACGAATTTGATCTCGCCTTCGCTCTCCGCCGCGTCGAAGAAGTACGCGATGCTGAGCGGCGCCAGTGCATCGCGCGGGCTCATCGCGTCGGTGATGGCGTAGCCGGTGACAATGCCTTCGATATCCGACACATCGATATCGCCGAAGCCCGCATCCTCGCAGATCGCCGTGACGAGATCGGGCAGCTGCACGGCGCCGAGACGGCCGTTCAGCCAATGGCCGAGCGAGTAGTTGGCCGCATCGCCCCACACATCGCTGCGCGCCGGAAAGAACGGGAATGGCCGCGCATCCCACGCCCAGGCGTAGATGTTGTTCACATCGACCATCGCCTCGCCGTACACGGTGGACGACGGGTTGTTCGAAGGCATCGCCCAGAATTTCAGATGCGCCTCGAGGAAGCGGCGCTGGATGAGATCGTCGCGCTGGCCGTTGGAATAGTAGGGCAGCGCGCTTTCGCTCGACTTCGGATCGAAGAACACATTCGGCTCGTTGGATCCCTTGTCGACCGCCGGGCAACCGAGTTCCGTGAACCAGATCGGTTTGCTCTGCGGCACCCAGGCAGTTGGCGATCCGCTTTCCGTTCCATCGGCGCGGTCGACATGCGCATTGCTCCACCAACCCCACATATCCTTGGCGCGCCACACCCACGGCTTGCCAAGCCCATCGGTGATATCGGTGCGGATTTGCGCATCGCGATCGGTAGCGCTCGCGTAATACCAATCGTAATCCTCGCCGCCATTGATGTTGGCCGTGAGATAGGCCGCATCGTGGATGTCGGTCGGGCCGTTGACCGCGTCGTAGTCGAGATGCGCCGTGCCATCGCGCCAGTCGCTGAGCGGCATGTAATTGTCGATGCCGACGAAGTCGATGTTGGCATCGCTCCATAAGGGATCGAGGTTGAACAGCACCGCGCCCGCCGCATCGCCTGTCTGGTGGTTGTTGTATTCGCTCCAGTCCGCTGCGTAGCCGATCTTCGTATCCGGCCCGAGGATCGAGCGCACATCCGCCGCCAGCGACTTCAGCGCCGCGACGGCGGGATAGGTGACGGCGGAATCGCGCACGCGCGTCAGCCCGCGCAATTCGCTGCCGATGAGGAACGCATCGACGCCGCCCGCCGCCGCGCAAAGATGCGCGTAATGCAGGACCATGCGGCGCAGGCCCCAATCGTCGCCGCCGGTCCAGCTCACCGTCGTTCCGCTCACCGCGAAATCCGACGGCGACGCGCTGCCGAAGAAGGCCGCCACCTGATCCGCCGCGGCACTCGTTTGATCCGGCGAACCGCCTACGCCCGGCGCGGGATCGCAGGTGATGCGCCCGCGCCAGGGATAAGGCGGCTGCGGCGCAGCACCGGTGTAAGGATCGGGCAGCGTGTTGCCGCTGGGAATATCGAGAAACAGGAATGGGTTGAACAACACGCGAAGCCCGCGCGCTTTCAAATTCCGGATTGCGTCCACCACGGACTCATCCGATGGCGTGCCGCCGTACGCCGGCCGCCCATCGATCTGGCTCACCACGACGGCGTGTGCGCGATCGATTCCGTTCACGCACCAGGTTTCGGGATAGGTCTTCTTCTTGTCGATCTCGACGCACGGCTTGATGAGGCATTCGGCGCATCTGAGATCATTGCCGAACCATCCCACCGCCAGCGACACCGCCGCCATGTTCGGCGCCAGCGCCTGCAATTCGTCGAGAGAGGCCGCGATATCGGCCACGCCGCTCGCGTTATGCGCATTCTGCGGCGTGGTCGTGCCCTTGCCGTCATCGGCGGTGACGGTTTCGGTGGCATAGGCGAACTCGCCCGCGCCGGGAATGAGCGCCACACCGCCCAGGCGATTTTCCAGCGCATCGGGATCGGCATCCGACAGCGACCGGATCAGCTCGAACGACAGTTGCGGGATGCGGTTGCCGAAATTCGTGAGATCCATGTCCTCGAACACGATGTACGAAAGCCCGCGATAGGCCGGCGTGTTGCCGGTGCCTTCGATCTCCTCGATCAGCGGATCAGCGGTTTGCGCTTCGTCGCCCGCGTAGAACCGCGTGGTGAATTGCGAGATGTCGATGAGGTTGCCGTCGGCCCACACACGACCGATCTTCGTCACGATGCCTTGCGCCAGCGCCACGGAGAACGAAATGGAATAGCGATAGCCGATGTCGGTTTCCGTCACCTTCGGGCCGCCCTTGCCGCCGCCGCTGGTCTGCTCCGACTTGATCACCGTCTGCTTGTATTGCGACGCCCAGATGAGCTGGCCCGCCACGCGCACGCGGCCGAACACGCGCGGGATGGCAGCGCCCTCCGTCGACGATTGGATGTTGACGTCGGAGAGCCGCGGCGATCTGCGCGTGACGTGGCTGCCGGGCGCGATGAGATCGTCGATCTCCGTGCCGATCAGCGTGCCGATGGCGCCGCCGATCTGTGCCGCCGAGACCGTCAAGCCGAACAGCGAAAAGTCGCCGATCGCCGCGCCAGCCGCCTGGCCCGCGATGCCGAGGATGAGGGATGCCATTGTTGTTTTCCTTCACCTCCCCCTCTGTGGGGAGGTCGAAATGATTGAGCGAAGCGAAATTATTTCGGGTGGGGGCGGGTCTCGAAATCGCCCCCCACCCGGCTCGCCTCGCTCGCCGACCTCCCCACAAAGGGGGAGGTAATTCGTTAGCTTTTCACTCCGCGATCCCTGCACTAAACAGTGCACATGGGGCAGGCCGCAGCACTCGATCCGTGGCTCATCGTCTTGGCAGTCGCGATCGCCGTGATCGCGGTCACGATCCTATTGCTACGTTTCGCCCTGCGCGCGCCCTGGTGGGCTGCCGTTCCGGTGCCGTTTCTTGTGGCCGTAATCGCGACTCTTCTTCCGAACACCACAGCCGGCCAGATCGAACGCCTGGTTCTCATTCTTGTTGTCGTCTTCGGTGCGGTCATCTGGGCAAACCGCCAGCGCAGCGTGCCACTTCGTCAGGCACTGCTGTGGGGCGCGGCGATTTTCGTCGCTCTAGGAATGCTCCTCCTTCCGATCCACACACACGCGGTGAAGATCGATATGCCATCGCCGCATTTGGCACCGCGTTGAAGGCCCCTCACCCCAACCCTCTCCCCCACTTCGTGGGGCGAGGGAGTATCAGGGTGATACGCCATATCCCTCGAACGTCTCCGCGACGTGGGGATCGAGAGATTGCGCGGCGTCGAGATCGCCCTGCCCGCCTTTGGCATCGCCGGATTTCGTCTTCGCGATTCCGCGCAGGAAGAGCGCCGGAGCCATCTTGAAGTCCGTATTTAGCGCGGCCGAGCAATCGGCGATCGCCTTCGTCCACGCGGCCAGGCGCACATTCACCAAGCAGCGCGCCACGAACGCAGCGCCATCCTGCGGGGCAAGCTTCAGCGCCTGATTGCAATCGTCCATCGCGTCGTCGAGGCCGCGGTTGGCGATCGCCCGCGCCCGGCAGCGCGCCGCGAAATTCGCCGATGACGGATCGAGATCGATCAGGCGGTCGTAATCGCCCACCGCATCCGCGTAATTGTTGACCATGATCTGATCGGCGGCGCGCTCCGCCAGGAGATCGGGATCGTCCTTTTTCATCTTCAGTGCATCGTCCAGATCGGAGATGGCGCTGGTGTAGAGCGTCTGGCTTTCATAAGCCTTCGCCCGCGCCACATAGGCCCATTCGATCTCAGGTCCGCCGAGCCCGATGCCGATGACGTCGCTGCATGCCGCAATCGCGTCGTTGCCGGACGCCACGGCGCAGCGCGCGCTCACCGCCGACATCTGCGCCAACGCGACCGACGGAATGAGCAGCAATGCGGCAAGAAGCAGGGCGCGCGCAATCATCGGGGGCGACCATAGCGTTGAACGGATCATCACTCCACCCCGGAGAACCGAGAACGCGTCAATTTGAAAGACTGCTAAGGCGACAGGCCAAGTGCAGAATAGCGCTGCTCGATGTGCGGCTCGATGACTTTCGCCGCATCGACGTCGCGGTCACCGGCCTCACCATCGCCAGACTTCCGTCTGGCCACGCCGCGCAAGTATAGCGCCAGCGCCGAATTGGGCTGCAGATCGAGCGCGACGGAGGAATCCGCAATGGCTTCGGCGTATTTTCCCCGGCGCAATTGAACAAGTGCCCTGGTTTGCAGCGTGTCGCTGTCGTTCGGCCTCAGCTCAAGGGAGCGATTGCAATCCGCAAGCGCCTGGTCCAGTTCGCGCCCCCACACGGCGCGGATGTAACAGGCATTCGTGATGACGATCACATTCTTCGGTTCAAGCTTTTTCGCCCGATCGAGATCGGCCAGAGCATGCTCATGATCGCCCAGCTGTTCGTAGGCCATGGCGCGATTTCCAAGAAGATCGGCCAGATCCAGACCGGCACCGATGTGAATGACCTGGGTGCACATCACGATGGCAGCTTGCGGACTTACACCGTGGCCGCCCTTGCACTGCTCTATCCAATTGACCAGCCCCTGTCCGTACTGACCAAAATCGGGCGTTGTCTGGGCATGCGCCTGGCACGTCAGGAGCGACCCCGTAAACACCAATGCTGCCGAAAAACCCAGAGCGTTCATGCCAGCCACCTAAGTCAGTTTGCTACAGCCGGAACGCGAAGGCCAGTTTGCTGCGCCAGAAGGTGGACAACGGCTCCTCGCTCACGCGTTTGTTCTGACGGGCGTGGATAAGCGTCAACCCTCCCTCAAGGGGAAGTTGAGCAATCACGCCGCAATGCTTCGCGGGTCCCCGCGGGTTCATGCGAAACAGCGCAATGTCTCCCGCCGAAAGTTGCATCAGTGGAACTTCGGACGCGCGACGTCTGAGTGCCATATATGAGGTCTCTACGCCCGTGGCTTCAGCCCAGTCCGGCGAATAGGGCGGGATCGCTTCCGGTTCCTCGCCGTGGAGCTCGCGCCAGATACCGCGCAACAGTCCGAGACAATCGCAGCCCACGCCCTTCAACGACGCCTGATGCACATAGGGCGTGCCGATCCATTGTCTGGCAATTCTGACAATCTCTTCTGAGTCCGAGGACGCGCGAGTGGCGAATAGCGAATGGCGAATAGGGGAAGGTCTCGCGGCGTGGTCTCCTGAAACAGACCTGTCAGTCATTGTTTGCTCCAACATTTGTGCATTCCCTATTCGCTACTCGCCATTCGCTATTCGCTAGTTTCCATATCTGCTGCCTCTGTCGAGAACCTGATTGGCGGACGGGTAGGACGCCACCGCATCGTTGCCGGGCATGTAGGGGAAACCACGGAAGTTCGCCGCATTGGCGAACTTCGCCTTGCAGGTGGAGAACTGCTTGTCGCATCCCGCGGTGATGGTGAACGCGTCGCCGATTACAACGGCCTCGCTCATTGCCTGCCACAGCTCGATTGTGACACGCGACGCCGCCACGCCGTGCCGCTTCACTTCCATGGCGCGCGTATTGTTCGCACCACTCGACCAGGTGAGCTTGCCGCCCGCGAACCATTGATCCGTAAACCCATCCAAGCCGCTTACGAGGAAGCGTCGCTGATCGAGCACGCTTGTCGCCGTACCGGCGCCACGGAACGCCGGGTTCGTCAGATCGATGGTGCAGCGCGCGTCGCCGAGATCGGCATCGCAGGAATAACCGAAGCTGCGCCCCACAGGCTGGTTCAAAAGGTTTGCGAGGCCGCGAACCTCGGCGCTGAACGCCGCTTTCCCGCGTTTGACCTCGCCGAGATTCCCCTTGCGCATGAGGACCCGCATGTCCGGCGCCGCCCAGTTCACGCGCCAGATCTCGATGGATGCGCTATCGTAAAGGCCGGCCGCGAGATCGGTTTCGTTCAGCGTGTCGGACTTGAGTGCACCGGTGACATTCAAATTGTCGACGGCGAGGCCCAGTGTCGATTGCACTTCGCTCGCCGTGAATCCGCTGGCTGCCTCGTAGGTCACGCCGTCGAAGGCAAGCGGCACATCATGATCTGTGAAGCCCTGCACGGCGCCGTCGCCGCGCACGATCTTCCAGCACCAGCACAAGGTGGTGGTTCCGGAGTCGAGGTGGGCTTGGAGATCTTCGGATATATTTTTCATTGTGTTCCTCAGAGAGGTTCACGCGGAGGACGCGGAGTGCGTGGAGGCAAAATATTGAAGGTGCGCGAGAACGATGAAACTTGTTGGCGCGCAAAGCGCGCCAGAACAACTCATCAAATCCGTTGGGAACTCCGCGACCTCCGCGGCCTCCGCGTGAATCAGATCAGAATCTCGATCAACGGGATGGCGGGGATTTCGCCGGCCGCGAAGCTGGAGAGGTTGATCGAAAGCGAATCCGTGTCGAACCGCACGGGCGTGTCGAATTCGAAGCCGGCGGTGATGGCGGCGGCGGCCGCAGGCGCGGAGTCGAAAGTGATCAGGCCGCTCATGTTGTCGATGGTGATGCCCGATGTTTGCTCCACGCCCGCGACCGCCACGCGCACCGTGCCGGCCACGGGTTTCTTGATCGTCCGCACCCAGTTTGACGGACCGGATGTGTAGGTTTTCGCAAGCTGAAATTGCGTGGCGGTGCCGTCGCCGGTGCCGATCGCCTGGTCGAGCGGTGACACACTCGCGCCTGGCGCGCAGGATTTGAAATCGGCGAAATCCCTGAAGCGGAATCCGGTGAGGCGGCCCAGCCGCGCTTCGAAGAACGCGATCACGGAATGCAGATCGTCCAGCGTCTTCACGCCGTAGCCGACGTCGTAACGGCGGCGCGAATTGGCCCACACGGCGTTGCGCTCCTCGAAGCCCGAGCCGAGCGTGACGATTTCCGTCTTGCGCTCCGGCCCGCCGCTCGAATGAAACGCGATGGCGGTTGGGAATTGGATTTCATGAAAGGACATCGTATGTTCCTCTCGCTCTCCTGGGTGTGGCGATGTCCGATTCCAGCTCCAGACCGTGGTTTAGGACTCTCAACTTTGGAAACACGCCGGTCTTCTATTGGCCGGTGCACTGGAAAGGCATTGCACTGTTGCTTGCAATGATGATCATTTTGCTTGCTTGGGTAGGCCTTTGCGTAGCGACTCGAATTCTGCCAACACACTACGTCTTCTTTCTTCTCCCGGCCGTAATTGTCTGGATGTTGGCTCACCGGATCGCCTCGCAGTACTCCGCAAAATGGTAACGCTCACAAATTCCGTTGCCCTCGCGCCAGGGCACGCGACAGCATCGCGGCGATTTGCGTTTCGGATTTGAGGAAGCTTCCCGCATCGCGCGCCTGCACGTTCATCACGATCTGCGGCCGCGCCGATCCCTGCATCGCGCCGTTCGGAACGATGGCGCCCGCACTCTGCGGCACGAACAGCTCCGGCCCCTGCTCGCCGACGAGATAGGCAAGGCCCGCATCCACCGGACCGCCGCCGGCGCGCGCGCCGCTTATCGAGAACAGCGAGGACGCCAGCTGCGCAATCAGACCCTCGATCGGCTTGACGATGAAATCCTTCACCGCGATGCGATCAAAATCAGCGAGGATCGCGTTGACGAGCGAATCCATTGACAGCTTGCCGCTCGTCACCGCCCGCGCGATGGTGTTGGCCACCGCGTTGAAGCTGCCGTTCACGGCGTTCTCGATCAGGTGCGCAGAGTCCGTCACCGGACCTTTGGCGAAGGCGTCGAGAGATTTGGCGATCGCGTCCAGCGCCGCGTCGAAGCCTTGCGTGTCGGGCGTGATGGTTACGGTCGTGGTGGGCATGGTGTGTACTCCGCAATTGGCGGTGTGAAGGGACGAATAGCGAGTAGCGAGTAGCGAATAGGGGACGCTAAACCGCTCGTTCATTCCCTATTCGCTACTCGCCATTCGCTATTCGCGATCAATCGGGAAACATCGTCATCATCGTCTGCAACTCACCGCGTGAGAGCGGTACGTTGCGGCGGGCACCTTTCTTCATTGCGAAGCCGTCAACAGCGGCGCGCCATTCGGGCAGCGACATCGCCCAGAAAACATCCGGCGCGATTCCCATCACACCGATGCCGAAGGCGACGATGCGCTGCCAGCCAAAGGGCTTTCCTTCGCCTCCCCTCCGCCGCTCGTCAAAGAGGATTCACGCGGAGACGCGGAGGTCGCGGAGGCAGATGACAATCCCGCATTCGCAAACGCCTCAGCGATGGCGCGTACGATCGCGCCCAGCTCGACATCCAGGCTCATGATCTCGTCGGCCGAGATGTCGTGGCCGCCGCCGCGCAGCAGCGCCGACGCCACGATCGCGATATCCGATGTCGCGAGCGATTTCAGCCGTGTTCCGATCTCGCTGAGCGACGCGATGTTGAGGCCGTCCTCGATTTCGGCCAGCGCGCCGAGCGTCAGTCGCATCGTGTAGCGCTTGCCGGCGACGGCGAGTTCAGCGTCGCCGCGGATCTTGTTGGGCATTTTGTTGTTCCTTCGTCACGACGCGAATAGCGAATGGCGAATAGTGAATAGGGTTTCGCGATGTCGAAGCCGCTCCACTCGCTACTCGCTACTCGCTACTCGCTATTCGCCATTCGCGGTTTCAGATGGGCGTGAACGTCAGCGCACCGGCGCTTTGCAGCGACAGCGAGATCTTCACTTCGCCGTCATACGGGCCTTCGTATTGCAGCGACGCGATCTGGAATGCGCCCTGGATCGTGCCGAAATTCGGGATCACGATCTGGAAGTCCGGCGCGGCCTGGTTGAAGAAGGCGGCACGCAGGCTTTCGTCGCTCGCCGCATCCTTGAACACGCCGGAGCCGGAGAACGCGGCCGACTTCACGCCGGCGCCGGCCAAGAGCTCGCGCCACTGATTGACGGAATCGGCGTTGGTCACATCAACAGTCGTTGCGTTGAACGTGAAGGTCGTGGCGCGGAGCCCCGCGACCGTGGTGAAGGTTTCCGGCGAGCCGCCGTCGCCGATCTTGACGAGCAGTTCCCTGCCCGGTTGTGCGGACATTGTGTCTTCTCCGTTTGGGATGAATTTCGAGATTGGGGAACGAGGCAGTAGGCAATAGGAAGTAGGCAGTGGTTTCGCGTTGCCTACTGCCTACTGCCTTCACGGTTCCGTCACCGCTCTGAACCGCAGCGACGCACGATACGTTTGCCCATCCGGCTGGCGTGCGAAATCGGTGGCGAGATGGCGGATATCGATCAACGTTGCACCACTGATCGCCAGCGCCGCGTTATTCAGGCTGCTGCGGATGATTTCCGCGACGGCCTTCACTTCCTTGTGGCCGGTCGAGCGCGACCACGCGTTGATGGTGAGCTGATGCTCGGTGCCGTCTTCGGTGGCTGTGCTCCAGTCGGACTGGATCGCATCGCCGATCACGACATAGGGAAAATCGGACTCGCGCGGCACGAAATCGAACAGGCGCGGCGGATCGCCGATCAGCGCCTGGAGATCCGGGCTGGCGGCGAGCGTGGCATAGATCGCCTGCTGAAGCGCGAAGCTGCTCATCCGATCGTCTCCGTGAGAAGCGTAAGGACTTGTGATTGCGGGCCGTCATCGAGCCCGGCGCGGATCGCATAGGTGCGGCCGCCCGCGGTGACGCGCTGGCCGGCGATAACATCCGTCCGCCGCCTGATCGTGGTACGGAAGCGCACGCGCGATTCCTCCGCGTCCGGGCCGAACACATCGCCGCCGCCGAGCGGCTCGATGGCCGCCCACACGGTCGCAAAGGTCTGCCAGATGGCGGTGTAACCGCCGCCACCGTCTGGCACGAGCACGGGCGCGGCAAGCGCCGCACGCTGGTTGAGTTTGGAGAGCATGTTCGATTTCCAAGTGTTCACGCGGAAACAGAGTGTTCATGCGGAGGACGCGGAGTGCGCGGAGGCCATGGTCCAGAGGACCTGCGGAGCCTCAAAGATGAGTCGGCGCGCTTTGCGCGCCAAGAATCCTCCGCGACCTCCGCGCCCTCCGCGTGCCAATCCTTCAGAAGTTGATCACCCGGTACGGCGCCAGGAGCGCCAGCGCATCGAGTGGAAGTTCGACCGGTGCTTCGCCACGGTTCTCGTACAGGAACGCGATGATTTCGAGCATCGCTTCGATGATCGGCGCCGGAACATCGCTCGCCGCATCGCCGTAACCGGCAGTGAATTCCACCGCGATGGCGTTCATCGCGCGCAAGTTCGTTGGTGGCACCACATTCGCCTTGAGCGACACTCTCGCCGGCGACGATGCGCTGTCCACCTGATACGTCGCGGGATCGAGCACCGTTGCGCTGTCATCGAGCGCGTAGGTCGTGACCGACGTCACGCTCTGCAACGGCGCAAGCTGCAACTCGATGGCGCCGCACGCCGGCCACCGGTCGATCCACTGGATCCAACTCTGCGTGATGAACACACGGCCGGTGTGCCATTCGGCGCGGGCGCGTGCCGCCGCGAGCAGCCGCGTGATCAGCGCATCGTCGTCGGCGACATCCACCTTCAGATGCAGTTTGGCATCGGAGAGCGTGACCGGTTCGATGGCAGGTGGCGAGAGGAGTTGTAACGACATGCGTTTGCCTTTCAGCGAAAGGGATTCCCTCTCCCCCTTTGGGGGAGAGGGGTTTTGTTTCTCGCTATTCGCTATTCGCTATTCGCTATTCGCGCTTTAGCTTGCAGCGAACTTCATCAGCTTGATCGCTTCGAAGTTCTGCACGCCGCCGCCGACGCGCTTCGTGGTGTAGAACAGCACGTAGGGCTTCGCGGAATACGGATCGCGCAAGGTGCGGATGCCGACGCGATCCACCACCAGGTAGCCGCGGTGGAAATCGCCGAACGCGATGGAGTACGAACCGGCGCCGATGTCCGGCATGTCCTCGGCTTCCGCGATCGGGTAGCCGAACAGGGTCGCCGGCTGTCCCGCCGCCGTTCCCGGCTGCCAGATGTAGTTGTCGTTGCCGTCCTTGAACTTGCGCACGACGGATTCCGTCTTGCGGTTCATCACCCAGGTGCCGTTGGCACGATAGGCCTGCTTCGGCGCATAGGCAAGCGCGATGAGCGCATCGGCCGGATCGGTGGAGGCGAACGCGCCGGCCGCTCCGGTTGCGATGTAGCCGAGATTGCCCCAGCTCCACGATGCTTCGGCAACATTCGTGTACTGAAGAATGCCCTTGGGCTGCGATGTGCCGTTGCCGTTGATGAAGGCGGCACCCTCCTGCTCGGCGAACACGATCTGCACTTCGTTCGCCAGCCACTCCTCGATGTTCACCTGCGCATCGTCCAGCAGCGTCTGCGTCGCCGCCGGCATGGCGTAGAGCTCCATGGTGGGAAAATCGATGGCCGACAAGGTCGGCGTGCTCGTTTCGCTGCGCGCATCGGTTTCGGCAACCCAGCCGGTTGCAGCGCCCGCCGTGGTGATCGGCTTACGGTATACGTTGGTGCCGATCTGGCGGACCGTGGCGAGATTGCGGATGGGTGACACTTTCGCCAGCACGCGGTCGATCGTCCGCTCGATCTCCAGCGGCACGACATAGCCGCCATCCGGATTGGATCCGGCCGACAGCGCCTTCAGCTCGAGGGAGTCGTAGGCGGCCGTATCGCCCTTGCGGACGTAACGGTCGAACGCTGCTTTCCGCTCACGCGCGCCGGGATCGAGCGCGATCTTCGTATCGGTACCGAGCGGCGGACGCTGCGATGCCAATGCGAGCTCGTCGATGCGGCGCTTCTGATCGGTGACGGCGCGGTCGAGACGCTCCACCTTTTCCTCGCTGACGACATCGCCGCCGCGCTTCTCAATCTGCGCCAGGCGCTCGTCATTCGCCTGCTTGTAGGCTTCGAAGATGCGCCAGAGATCGTCATTCGCGTTCTTGATGGCGACGTCGCTTGCATAATCGCGAATCTCCAGCGCCTTGGTTTCAAGTTCCATTGTGTCTTCTCCTAGCTAAGAAAATGAAGGCAGTGTGGGTTCAAGGCAGTAGGCAGTAGGGAGTAGGCAGTAGGTTCAACTCCGGCTGCACTGCCTACTGCCTATTGCCTACTGCCTGTTCGCTCGGGTGATCGCGTGTTCGCGGCCAGCTGCGCCGCCTTTCCAATCGCCGTGACGAAGCTTCCTTCGAGCAGCGGGAACGTCACGACCGAAATCTCCCACAGCTCGACATCCAGCAGCACGCGCAATCCGGTCTTCGGATCGCGCCTTGCGCGTCGCGTTTTGAATCCAATGGACAATCCGTTGAGCGCGCCCTTTTCCAGCAGCGCGCGCACGTCGCGGCCGCGCTCGATCTCGGTGACGAGGCTCCCTCGCACATAAAGCCCGCGCGAATCTTCGCGGATAACGTCCCAGGTGCCGATCGGCTCGTGCGCGAAATGCTGATAGAGCATGCGAATGCGCGAAAGGCCGCGCTCGCCGATCGATTTCGCGAACGCGCCCGGTGCCACGACATCGCCGGCACCATCGGCGACGCCGAACAGCGAGGCGTAGCCTTCGAAGGCGTTGCGGTTGAGCGTGGCGAGCACGGCCGGCGCATCAACGCGCACCAGCCTGCGCCGCGCGTGCGTGACGTGTGGGGACATATGGATCTCTCTTTCCTCCCCCGTTCACGGGGAGGTGCTGAGCGAAATGAAATGGAGCGAAGCGGAGGGGGCGGACGCTAGCGCGCGCCCCCATCCCCGCCTTCGGCGGTACTCCCCCCGTAAACGGGGGGAGAAAGATGCTGAGCAGGCATCGCCACCTGCATCCTATCCAGCTTGCCTTCGATGCGGCCGAGCTGCTGCTTCATCTCGCCGATCTGCTCTTCCAGCACCGCGACATGCGCGATCGTCTCCTGCTCGCCGCGCACGGTGCGCTCGAGGTCGCTGATGCGCTCGGCCGCGGACCCCGCCCAGAACAGCGCGCCGGCGGTCTGCAACAAAAAAGCCGCCACGAGGGCGGCCGGAACCTTCTTCGTATCCAGCGCCGGCTGGATGTGTTCGGTGAGGATGCTCATCAGGTTCTTCCTTTTCCAATCTGCCGCACGCGTCGCAGTAGCGATCGCCTTTCCACGTGATTACATTCGCGGGAGTGCGTGAGGGGCATTCCATGAAATTCCTGACCGTTGCAGCACTGACCGCGACCGGCTTGGTCGTGTGTGGCTGCGCCACCGTGTCGAAAGGGACCGTGCAGCCTGTCGCCGTGACGACCGCGCCGGTTCGTGACGCAGAATGCACGTTGACGAACGCGCTGGGGTCCTGGCATCTGAAAACGCCGGGCAGCGCGATGGTCCATCAAAGCCACAGCAATCTCGCTATCGTTTGCAGCAAGCCTGGTTATGCCGATGGCCACGCAGTGGCCGAGGCGCATTTCGGCACGGAGACCTTGGGCAATGCGCTGATCGGCGGCACCGCGGGTCTCATCTTCGACGCATCGAGCGGTGCGGATTTTCATTACCGAAGTCCCATTTTCGTATCGCTCGTCCCGGACGGCCGGGCACCTGCTCCCCGCCCGCAGCAGGACTTCGCCGCCGCGGCCCGGAGCGTTTCCGCATTCCCGGTCTATCTACATTGCACGGGTTCGACCGACGCCGCGTTCGTTGCGGATGGCGGACCGGGCCGGGTGCGCGCGAAAGTGCGGTTTGAGCTGAATGCCAGCGGAATGCCCGGCTCCGTTCTCGTCACAAAAACCGATGCCGCGACCTGCGAGATCGGCGCGGCGAACGGCACGACAATCCTGAGCGCGCGCAGCACGATCGATCCAACGCGCACCTCGATCGCCGGTGTCAGCAGCGCGGACGAGATCGCGCCCTATGTCTCCGTTGTGCGTTCGGCGCCCGGCGCAGACGCCCCTGTCACCTTCACCATTGCGGCGAAGGACGATTCGCCCGGCACAGTGACGATGGATTTCGTCGTCGCCTACAAGTGAGCCGCCACGATGCGCGTGGCTCGCCTCTCCCTGTCCTTTGACGCCTTTTGTATTTGCTAACGACCGGTTAACCGAAAATCCCGGCCGTGCTTGCGAGATGTTTCCAAATTCTTTCAACCTTTACGAAACTTGGACACTTCGCATGAACGAGACGGACATTACGGGCAAGAGCCTCCTTCAGCGAATGCTGGATTACCGCAACCGCGCGGAGCAGTTGCGCATCCTCGCCAGGAGCATGGTGCCCGCGACGCAGACAACACTGCACACGGTGGCGGCAACCTACGATCAGCTCGCCGACAACGCCCACGCGATCCTGTTGCAGTCAGCCGGAGAATCCTGACGGCTTCGTCGCCGTTAAGCTTTCGTTTTCCATGTTGGTCTTTCGCCGAGAGACCATTTCGCTTCCAGGCATCTCGTTCTTCCATTGCAGTGGGGCCGAGCCAGCAGCGCGCGCCGAAACCGGCAATTCCCTCGCCTTTCCAGCATCCGGCCGCTTTGGTTTCCGGTGCAGGTCCGATTAACCGGGGGGAACCGCTCTCCTTGCCGACGGTTTTGTGAAAGCACATCCTTCACGACGACTGGGGGAGATCACGCGGACATGAACGCTTCCAACGAGCAGGGCCACGGCCTGCTCAAACGCCTGCTGGATTACCGCAATCGCGCCGAGGAAATGCGCATTCTCGCAACCGACATGCATAGCGAAACGGCCGTGCTGCTGTTCTCGATCGCATCCGGCTACGACCGCATGGCAGAAACGCTGCAGGCAATCCTGTCGCGCTCGGCCAATCTCGCGCCGTAACGCCTGCAGACTCGATTGCGATTACCGCGCGCGCAGAAAGCCGCGCTCGACGTTGTTCTCGTCGAGATACGCGCCGGCGACCGCGCCATGGCGATTGATCGACCAGGCCTCGGTATCCGGCAGGGACGACTCATTGGGGGGATGGAATGTTGTCACCGTGCCATCCGGCTTGCGCAGGAATGAGGCGCCGAATTCGTCGTCATATTCGTAGAAGCCTGAAACCTCGCCCTTGTCGTTGATGCTCTCCCACTCGATGAAAGGAATGTCGTTCTCCGGAGCCACGCTGAACAGCGAAAATGCGCCTTCGGAATCGCGCACAAAACCGAAGAATCGATCGTTGCTATCGGCATAAGTTCCGGCAATCGTTCCCGCATCGTTAATTGCATAGGCGGTCGCGTTGTTCGCGCCGGGCGCGTCGAAGGTTGTGATCGTTCCGTCCGGGGCTCGCACGAAGGCGTGCTCCGAACTGTTGCCGGTGAACCAGCCGACGATGGCGCCGGATGCATTGATGGCGGTAGCCTCGGTTTCGGTTGAATCCGGCGGATCGACTGTCACGAACGATCCATCCACATGGCGGATGAAAGCGTGCGCCACACCGTTCGTATCGACAAAAGACCCGCACACATCACCCTGGCCGTTGATGGCGACAGGCACGATGCCGCGCGCGTTCGGCGCATCGAAGGTCACGAAGCGGCCATCCGGCTTGCGGACGAAGCCATGGAAGGCGCGCTTCGAATCCTGGTAGTTGCCGGCGATCCATCCCCTGTCATTGATGCCTGCCACCGCCGTGAAGATCGCACCGTCTGGATCGAACACCGTGATGGTGCCGTCTGCGGCGCGGACAAAGCCGTGATCCTTTTTGCTGTTGTCCTCGAACCAGCCGGCGATGACGCCGTGCTTGTTGATTCCCATGCCGCTCGAGATGGTGCGCTGTGCGTTCGGCGGATCGAAGATCGTGTACTGCGTGGCGCGTGCTTGCGACGCACCGGTCATCGTGAACACGGCAAGAAGCAGCGGAAGCGTCTTCATGGCTGTCCCCCAAGCGAGCAGAAGGCTAGTACAATTTGCGCTCGAAATCACCGGCGCATCACCCCAGCACGTCGCCGCTATCCAGCGGCGAATAGCCGGCGGCTTCGCGCTTTTCGTTGAGCGTGAGGAACGCGGCGTTGCCGATCTTGTCCCAGCTTGCCTGGCGATCCTCGACGAGCGCGGGCACAGCATCGGCATCGTATTTGAGATGCAGCCGCTCGCCGAATTTCGGCGCCAGCCACTTCGTCAGCGACGCGGCTGTGCGCGCCACCAGCGGCAGCACGGTCTGGCGCCAGAACGACAGATTGGCCTGCGCGTAGTTCGCATAGGTCGCATCGCCCGGAATGCCGAGCAGCATCGGCGGCACGCCGAAGGCGAGTGCGATCTCGCGCGCGGCGACGTCGCGCGAGGCAGCAAAGTCGAGCTCGGCCGGCGAATAGCTCATGCTCTGCCAGGCAAGGCCGCCTTCCAGCACCATCGGCTTGCCGGCATTCTTCGCGCCGGAGTAGCCGTCTTCCAACTGATGCTTGAGTCGCCGCCACTGCTCGTCCGACAGATTCGGCGCGCCTTCGACGCCCTTCCACATCAGCGCGCCGGACGGCCGCGCCGCATTGTCGAGCAGCGCCTTGCTCCAGGCGGCACCCTGATTGTGCACATCGATGGCGGTGGCGGCGGGCTCGAGCGGTGACAATCCGCACGTCTCATCCAGCGGATGGAACAAGGTCGTGTGCAGCACGGGCAGGAAACCGCTGCGATCGGGCGCCAGACGGATGGTTCGTCCGTCTACGGAATAATCATAGGCCGTTGGCCAGCCGGAGCTGCCCGTTACCGGCTTCACGCGATCGGGCCTAAGCGCATAGAGCGCGCGCACTTCGCCATCGATGAGGCTCGCCTGCAGATAGGCGTTGCCGGCGCATTGCAGATAGGCGTACCAACGCTCGAACAGCGCCGGCCCCGCATCGCGCGGATTGGGCGAGGCGATGAGGTCGAGCAAGGGATGGCCATCGATCTCAGTGTCGCCCTCGTAGAGCAGGAACGGCACGGAGCTTGCCGCTTCCGCGATCATCCGCACGCAGCGATAGACGATCGCGTTGCCCATCACGCCGTGGCGCGACAGGCTGGCGTAGTCGCGGGCGCTCCATCGCGCGCCGCCGATCAGCGACAGCGCGATCAGCGGCGCCGATTTCGTTTCGGGCACGGTCTGCTGGGCCCGCGGCGCAAACCGCGAGAGGAAGTTGTTGAACACGGGTCTCCTTTACCTCCCCCTTTGTGGGGAGGTCGAAATGCTGAGCGATAGCGAAAGCATCTCGGGTGGGGGGTGGCTGGTGACGTGAACACCGCCCCCCACCCGGCTCGCTTCGCTCGCCGACCTCCCCACAAAGGGGAAGGTAAGATTCAATCAAAAAAACGGATGTTCGGTTCGGCGGTACGCTTCTGCGGAAACAGCTCGGTCAGCGCCCACACCAGCGCATCCATGCGATCGGGTGAATCGCCCGTGCCGTCGTACTGGCACATCTCGTCCTCGAGCTGCGGGAACTGGCCCACATGATGCACCCTGCCCTGCTCGTAGAGCGCGGCGATGGGTTCGGCGCGCGAAAGCTTGCTCTTCATCGCATGCACCGTCCTCACCTTCATGTTGGGATGGGCGTTGGCGAGGACCCGCGTCACCATTTCGCCGCCCTGGTTCACTTCGGCGATGACGCAGGTGGCATCGAAATCTTCGTACGCATCGGCAGCGCGATGGCTCCATTGCAGCGAGGTCACATGCTCGCGTGAATAATCGGCGAGCACATAGGCCTGATCGCCCAAAAATCCCGCCACCACGATGCCGCAGGCACCTGTCTTCGTTGCCGGCGGATCGACGCCGACCACCACGCGATCGAGCGCCGGCGCTTCCTTCACGCGATGGGCATCGATCCATTCGCGACGCCACGAGGCGCCTTCATAGTCCTCGATGATCTCGCCTTCGAGTTCCTGCCGGCCGAGCCGCGTGCCGCCGTACAGCGCCTTCAGCGACTCCACATAATTGGCCGCCAGATTCGACGCGTTGTCGAAGGTCGCGGCGTGCGTCACCTTCGTCCCCGGCGCATCGAGCAGAGCGCGCAAGGCCTTCAGCGGCCGCGGCGTCGTGGTGAGCATCAGCTGCGGATGCTCGCCCAGGCGCAAACCCATGCGGACCATATCGAGTGCGCCTTGCGCATCCGGCCATTTGGCGAACTCATCGCCCCAGGCGAACTCGAACTGATGCCCGCGCAACGAATCGGGATCGTCGGCGGAGAGCACGGCAGCGACGGCACCGCTGGCCGGCCATGTCACGCGGCGCAGGCTCGGTTCGTATTCCGCGCCTTCGCTCACGGCGAGCAACCCCGCCGGACCTTCGATCATCACGGATCTGGCTTCGGAATGGGTGGCGGCGATGAGCGCCGCGCGAATGGCGCGGCCGGTTCGCACCTGTCCCGCCACCCACTCCGCGCCGGCGCGCGTCTTACCGGCACCACGCCCGCCGAGGAAAACCCAAATGTTCCAATCGCCTTCAGGCGGAAGCTGATCCGGACGCGCTGCGTGCTTCCACGCCGTCAGAATGCGATTTGCGTACTTCTCCCTCAGCAATTTCCGCACGCGCCGCTTTGTTCGCGGCGGCAACGATGCGATGAATTCGAGCGTCGAGGATTTCGGTTGCATGTCCATCGATGATTGCGGCCTTGCTCTTGCGGGCGGCGCTGCGCTCGGCTTCGAGCTTCACCAGCCGTTCCGCGGTGCGTTCGAGACTGGCGAGGATGCGCGCGTTGCGATCGCGATCGGCTGTGTCGAGCTGCTCCGCCTTCTTCGCTTCCATCTGAGAGAGCTGGCGCGTCAATTCGTTGAAGATGCGCATGAGGGTTCTGTCCATTTCGTCGGGATCGATGTCGTCAGGGCTGAGGCCCCTCAGCGCGCGCGCAGTTTCGCGCGCGCCAGAAATCTGGGGCACGATAGGCATACTTTCTTTCCTTGGTTTGGAATTTCCGTAGGCGCTTGGGTCGCCCTCGGCGATCTGGAAGGCTCGGAATACAAGGGGAAGAGCAGCCTTCGCCGACCGACTTTGGCTCCGGGCGCAATTCCAGAGATGAGTATAATATGCAAAACCGGCGTCACGCTGTCAACGGCAGCAAGTGAAAAAAAATACTTTTCAGGCCAAAAAATGACAAGTTGTTGAGAACAAATAGGATTATCGTGCCCGAGGTCGGCGGCAAGGTCGAACCGCCGTCACGAAACCATCCTTTGCATAAGCCTTTCGTGCGCTTGGAGAACAGCCCGCCCGATGTACTGCGCCGCGGACGTCGCGTAACCTCGCGACAAAACCGGGGGTGGGGCGATGTCGATTTTTCACGGCACGAGCGGCGACGACATTCTGACGGGTGGATCGGGCAACGATGTCTTCCGCCTGTGGCAGGGTGGCAATGACACCGCCAGCGGCGGCGGCGGCAACGACGTCTTCAAGTTCGGCGCGGCGTTCAACGCAGGCGACAAGATCGACGGCGGCACGGGCCACGACACGGCCGTGCTCAAGGGCGATTACTCCGCCGGTGTCGTCTTCAATGCCGACACCATGGTCAACGTCGAGACCATCAAGCTGCTCGGCGGTTTCAGCTACAACCTCACGACCGACGATGCGACGGTGGCGGCCGGCAGATGGCTGACCATCCAGGCCGACCATATCGGCAAGGGCCATCACCTCACCTTCGACGGCTCCGCCGAACAGGACGGGCATTTCTGGATTGTCGGCTCCATCGGCAGCGACACGGTGACCGGGGGCGCCCAGAAGGACGTCTTCCATATGGAAGGCGGCGGCAGCGACACCATCAACGGCGGCGGCGGCGACGACACGATCTATCTCGGCTCCTCGCTCGGCGCGGGCACGCACATCGACGGGGGCGCCGGCGACGACTTCGTGGACATCGGCGGCATCTACGGCTCGCTCGCGTCGCCGGTCACGCTCACCGGCAGCATGCTGACATCGGTCGAGGATCTGTACCTCGAAGGCACCTCCCCCTCTTTCAACTACTTCTTCAACACGGACGGAACGCTCACGCCTGCGCACGAGATGTTCATCGATGCCGGCGGTGTCACCACCGGCACCGTCGTGTTCGATGCATCGGCCGAGACCGGCACACTCGTCTTCATCGGCGCCGGCACGGGCTGCACCTTCACGGGCGGCTCGGGCGAAGACGACTTCCAGATGGGCCTCACGACCGCCTCCAATGTCAATGGCGGCGACGGCAACGATACGTTCGAGTACAGCGACAACTTCAATTCCAGCGCCATCATCCAGGGCGGCGCCGGCTCCGACACGCTCAGTCTCGACGGCAATTTCTCGTCGCTGACGATCGACGGCGCCAATGTGACCGGGATCGAGACGCTCGCGCTCATCAACGATCATGAGTTCAACGGCCTCTCCGTCGTCGGCGATCTGACGGGCGCATCCGGCACATTGACGGTGGATGCGAGCGCGGCCTTCGTCATGGGCCTCGATCTCTCGGCTGCCACGTCGTCGAACTACGACGTGACCGGCAGCAACGGCGACGACACCGTCAATTTCGGCACCAATTTCCGCCACGACGACGTGATGAACGGCGGCGCCGGCAACGATACCGTTCACGTCTCCGGTTTCTCCGACGGCGACACCATCACCTTCACCGCCACGACCATGACGAATGTGGAGAATCTCATCCTCGACACCAGTTCGGACCTCGGGATCGTCACGGATGATGCGACGGTGGCTTCCGGTGCAACGCTGACGGTCGACGCCAGCGCGGTGGTCACCTTCGCCTTCGACGGATCGGCGGAGACGAACGGCTCATTCGTGCTGATCGGGGGCACGGGCGACGACGAGCTCACCGGCGGTGCGGGCAATGACACGTTCACTGGCGGCGACGGTGCCGACACCATGGCGGGCGGCGGCGGCTCCGACATGTTCGCCTACACCGCAGTCTCCCAATCGACCAGCACGACGCACGACTCGATCACGGACTTTGCCGCCGCCGCCGACACGTTCAGCTTCGGCGGCATCGTCACCGGCTTCGACGGCACGATTTCCGGTTCCGTCAGCAGCGGCTCATTCGACAGCGACATCGGCAACGCCTTCAATGATTCCGTGACGCTGCATGCACACCACGCCTGGATCGTGGTGGCGAACGGCGGCGACCTCAACGGGCATTCGTTCATCGTGGTCGATGTCAACGGCGATGCCCATTACACTGGCGGCACCGACTATGTGATCGACATCACTGGCTACACGGGCACAATCTCGGCGCTGAATTTCACCTGACCCTTCAGCGTCGCAAATTTGCCATCCGGCTGCGGCGCCTGCGGTTCCCTGCATCGGGCCGCGATGTACTTGGGCAGCCGCATGATTTAATCTCCGCCTCAATAAAGGGATGGGGGCGACAATGTCCATCTTCAAGGGCACGCGCGGCGACGACATTCTGTCCGGCGGATCGGGGAACGACATCTTCCGGCTATGGCAGGGCGGCGACGATACCGTCAACGGCGGCGGCGGCAACGACCTCTTCAAGTTCGGCGCGGCATTCACGGCAGCGGACAAGATCGATGGCGGCACCGGCAACGACACGGTCGCCCTCAAGGGGGATTACTCTCCCGGCGTGATCTTCAACGCCGACACGATGGTGAATGTCGAGACCATCAAGCTGATCGGCAACTTCAGCTACAATTTGACCACCAACGATGCGACCGTCGCGGCAGGCCAGACGCTGACGATCAATGCCCGCGGGCTCGGCACAGGCCATACGCTCACCTTCGACGGATCGAACGAGAGCGACGGCAGCTTCACCGTGCTCGACAGCGGCGGCAACGACGTGATCACCGGCGGCGATCAGCGCGACCACATCAACATCAGCGCCGGCGGCAACGACACGGTGCATGGCGGCGGCGGCGACGATCTCATCTATGCCGGAACCAAGTTCACCGCCGCGGACCACATCGACGGCGGCAGCGGGTTCGACACTGTGCTGCTCGATGGCATGGGCGCCGCCAGCTCGATCACCTTCGGCGCCGCGACATTGACAAATGTGGAGAGGCTTTCGGTTCTGGGGGGCCACTCCTACAATCTCACCACCAACGGCGCGAACGTGACCTCGGGTCATTTCCTGGAGGTCGATGCATCGCGGCTCGGCGCGGGCGACACGCTCACCTTCAACGGCTCGGCCGAAACCAACGGCTACTACGTGATCACCGGCGGCGCCGGCAACGACGTCATCACGGGCGGCCAGGACGGCGACATCATCGATCTGAGCCATGGCGGAAACGACACGGTCACGCTCGGCAGCACGCTCCATGCCTTCCCGAACGAAGTCTATATGGGCGCGGCGCTCACCGCCGCCGACCAACTCGACGGCACCGCCGGCTTCGATTTTGTAACTCTGGATGGCGACTACACCGGCGCGCATGCGGTCGTGTTCAACGCCACGACGATGGTCGACATCGAGGATCTCGTGGTCACGGCCGGGCACAGCTACGACCTCACCAGCAATGACGGCAATGTCGGTGCCGGCGATGTCATGCAGGTCGACGGCTCGTCCCTGGGCGTCAGCGATTCGCTCGAGTTCGACGGCTCGGCGGAGACCGACGGCGCCTTCGATCTGATCGACGGTCTCGGCAACGACGTTCTCAAGGGCGGCGCGGGCGCCGACATTCTCAGCTTCGATGGCGGCGGCACCGACACCGGCATCGGCGGGGGCGGCGACGACTTCATCGACGCCTGCGGCCATTTCGATTCCACCGACCATTTCGACGGCGGCATCGGCTTCGACCAGATCGAGCTGACCGCGAGCGACGCCGGCCCGAACGGCTACGCCGGCGCCAACGCACTCGTGCTCACCGCCTCCATGATGTCGAACATCGAGCAGATGGATCTCGATCCGTTCGGCAATTACGACATCACCACCGCCGACGGCAACGTTGCGGCGGGCGCAAGCCTCACCGTCGATGCTTCAATTCTGGATTCCGGCGACAGCCTCATCTTCAACGGCGCGGCGGAAACCGACGGCTCATTCATCTTCCAGCTCGATGCGTCGACCTATGCGCTGACGGGCGGTGCCCAGGACGACACGTTCTATGTCCATGCCGGGTTCACCAATGCCGACTCGATCGACGGCGGCGGGGCGACGACGATCACCGGAAACGCCATCGAGTTCGACGGCGACTACTCGGGCGCCAATGCGCTCGTCTTCTCGGCGACCGCGTTCCAGAACATCCAGTCGCTGCGTTTCGACGGCGGCCACAGCTACGATTTCACGCTTAATGACGCCAATGTCGCCTCGGGCGCCACGCTCATTGTCGACGGCACGACGCTGACGGCCTCTGACAGTCTCACCTTCGATGCCTCGGCCGAAACCGATGGCACCCTCACCTTCTACGACGGCGCCGGAGATGACGTGCTGACCGGCGGCCAGGCCACCAATTATTTCGACATGACCGGCGGCGGCACTGACACGGTCAAAACCGCGTTCAGCTTCACCGGCCACAACTACATCTACATGGGCAGCAATCTCACCGCGGCCGACACCATCCAGGGCAACGTCGGCTACGACCAGGTCACTCTCGACGGCGACTACAGCGGCGCCAATGCCGTTGTGTTCACGGCGACGACGATGACCGGTATCGACGATCTCGTGCTCAAGGGCGGCCACAGTTACGACCTGACGACGAACGACGCGACGGTAGATTCGCTCACCAACCCAACCATGACAGTGGACTCGACCGATCTTGGCGTGGGCGACACGCTGAAATTCGACGGCTCGGCCGAAACCGACAGCAACTTCACCTTCAATGCCGGCCTGGAGACCGACACGCTGACGGGCGGCGCCTTCGCCGACACCTTCAACATGGGCGCAGGCCTCACCGCAGCCGACAAGATCGACGGCGGCGGCGGCATCGATACGCTCAATCTGGACGGCGACTATTCCGCCGGCCTCACGATTTCCGACACCTACGTCAACAACATCGAGGACCTGACGTTCGCGGCCGGACATTCCTACAACATCACCATTTCCGGCGACATCGCCGATCCGACCACGCTGACGATCGACGGCTCCGCGCTCGGCGCATCCGACAGTCTGACGCTCGATCTGACGGCCGCCACATCGTCCGGCTACACGATCACCGGCGGAGCCGGCGACGACACGATCACGGGGCCTTCTGGCACCGCCGGCATGAGCATCGATCTCAGCAAGGGCGGCGTCGACACCGTCACCGGTGGCGGTGGCGATGACACCATCAATTTCGGCACCACGCTGTGGTCGGACGACCAGGTCGATGGTGGCGGTGGAACCGACACCGTTCACGTCAGCGGATTCTCCGGCGGTGATTCGATCGTGTTTGGCGCAAACACACTCACCAACGTCGAGAAGCTCGTGATCGACAGCGGAGGCAACGGTCTCGCGGTCACCACCGATGACAACACAGTGGCCTCCGGCCAAACGCTCAGCGTCGATGCGTCCGCCGCCAACGGATTCACATTCGACGGCTCAGCCGAGCTGGACGGCAATTTCGACATCAAAGGCAGCGCCGGCGACGACGTGCTCATCGGCGGCGCGCAGGCCGACACGTTCGAGATGGGGGCGAATCTCACTCCGTCCGACAAGATCGACGGCGGCGCAGGAACCGACACTGTTACCCTCACCGGCATGGGCGCGGCCGACGCCATCGTTTTCACCGCCACGACCATGATCAATGTCGAGAACCTGGTGCTTGGCGATTCAACGACCTACACGCTCGTCACCGACGATGCGACGGTGGCAGCCGGCGCCGAATTGACGATCGATGCGACCGCGCTGACGGCCGGGCACAATCTGGAATTCGACGGCGCAGCCGAAACCAACGGCGTCTTCGATATTCTCGCCGGCGACGGGACCTATCTGCTGACTGGCGGTGCCCAGGACGACACGTTCGAGATGGGGGCCCATTTCAGCGGCTCCGATGCTATCGATGGCGGCGCCGGCTACGACATCGTCACGCTGAACGGCAACTACTCGCCAAGCCCAACCTTCACGCCGATCACCTTCAATGCCTCGACCATCACCGGCATCGAAGAGATCGACCTGCTTGGGTCGGGGAACGCCTATCACATCGTTATGAACAACGGGAACGTTGCCTCGGGCCAGACACTTCTTGTCGACGCAACAGCGTCCGGTGGACTGTGGTTCGAAGGCGATGCCGAGCTGGACGGCAGCTTCTTCATACTTTCGTCCACAAACGGCAATTCCGATACCGTTTCCGGCGGCCAGCAGGCGGACACGATCGATGTCCAGGCCGGGTCGCTCGGCTTCTATCGCGGCAATGGCGGCAACGACACTTTCAACATCAGTGCCGTGACATTGGCCAACAACAATATCTCCGGCGATGCCGGCGACGACATCATCAATGTGTACGGCACCGTTTCCGCCGCCATTCAACTGACAGGCGGCGCCAACGACGACACCTTCAACCTCAACGGCAACTTCAACAGCAACGTCACGATCCTCGGCGGCAGCGACAACGACACCCTTGCGCTGGCCGGCGACTATTCCGGCGGCACGACCTTGTCGTCGGCGAAGATCAGTTCGCTCGAGAACATCACGCTGGCCGACGGTCACACCTACAACCTGACTGTGACCGGCGATTTGACCAGCGCCACCGGCCAGCTGACGATCGACGGATCGGCAGTCAGTTCGAACGGAATGACGCTCGACCTGACGGGCGCGACGTCCGGCTCCTATGCAATCACGGGCGGCGCCGGCGACGATACCTTCAATTTCGGCACCAATTTTTCCGGTTCGACTTCCGTCGACGGCGGCGCAGGCAGCGACACGCTGGGGCTTTCGGGCGGCGGCGACATCCTGTTCGGCCCCACCGCCTTCACCAGCATCGAGACGCTGAAGCTCTCCGGCGGCAGCTTCGACATCGGCACCAACGATGCCAACGTCGCGAGCGGCGCCACGCTGGCAATCGACGCAAGCGCGCTCACCGTGGGTCAGAGTCTCACGTTCGGCGGCACTGCGGAAACCGACGGCTTCTTCGCAGTCACCGGCGGCGCGGGCAGCGACACGGTCGTCATCGGAAACACGGCGGTCCTTGGCGGGAGCAGCTTCGACGGCGGTGCCGGCAGCGACACGCTGGAGCTGAGCGGCGCCTTCGCTTCCGGAGCGACGATCTCCGACAGCAACTTCCACAACATCGAAACCGTGACGTTCGATTCCGGCCATTCCTACAAGATCACCATCTCGGGCGACATCACCGATCCGACCACGCTGGCGATCAACGGTTCGGCGCTTGGCGCGTCTGATGTCATGACGCTCGATCTGACCACGGCGACATCATCCGCCTACACCATCACCGGCGGCGCGGCGAACGACGTCGTCACCCTCGCCTCGGCCAGCGCGCTGCTGAACAGCAGCATCAATCTCGGCGCCGGCAGCGACACGCTGATCCTCGATGGTGACTTCACCGTGGGCGGCGGCGTCTCCTTCGGCAACACGACCGTGCAGAACGTCGAGACGATCCAGCTCACCGATGGCAACAGTTATTACCTCGGCTTGAGCGGCAACACGGTCGCCACCGGAGGGACCATCACGGTCGACGGCTCGGCGCTGACGGCCGGTCACATCATGGGCATGAGCTTCGACACGACCGGCGGCGGCGATTCCACCTACATCTACAAGGGCGGCGCCGGCGACGACGTGTTCGTCATGCTCGATGCCTTCACCGCAAACGATCAGCTCAACGGCGGCGCCGGCAGCGACGAGGTTTCGCTGGACGGCGATTATTCGGCAGGGGTGACGCTCAACGCCAGCACGATCACGAACGTTGAAACACTGATCCTGGTGAACGGCTTCAGCTACAAGCTGACCATGGCGGACGGCAACGTCGCCGCAGGCCAGACGCTTACGGTGCTCGGAAACGGCATGGCGTCCGGCGAGGTGCTCACCTTCGACGGTTCGGCCGAAACCAATGGCAGCTTCTTTCTCTCGACAGGTGCCGGCGACGATTTGCTCACCGGCGGCAGCCAAGCGGACACCTTCGACCTCAGCCATGGCGGCAACGACACCGCGCATGGCGGCGGCGGCAACGACGAGTTCGATTTCGGCGGGGCCTTCACATCCGCCGACACGGTCGATGGCGGCAGCGGCAGCGATACGCTAGACCTGAACGGCAATTATCCGGCGCTGACCACGATTGCCGCGACCGCCGTGACCAGTATCGAGACCCTGAAGATCGAAGGCTCTTCGGTCAACAACCTCGCCGTCACCGGCGACATCACCAGCGGCGGCGGCACGCTTGCTATCGACGCCAGCGCGACCACCAGCAACGTGTTTGTCGATCTCTCCGGCGCGACGACCACGAATTTCAACTATACGGGCGGCGCGGGCAGCGACTTCGTCACCTTCGGCGGAAACTTCAAGGTATCCGACCAGATCAATGGCGGCGCGGGGGCCGGCTATCTGTTTCTCGATGGCGACTATTCCGGTGTGCACGCGCTCGTGTTCAACGCCAGCACGATTACGAACATCCAGCAGATCGACGTCGTCGACGGCTTCAATTACGACATCACGCTGAACGCCGGCAATGTGACCGGCACCAACTCCATTGGTATCAATCCCCAAAACGGCATGCTCACCGGCACGTTGAATGTCGACGCTTCGGCGTTCACGACGCAGGGCCTCGAAGCGGCAGGCGGCGATTCGGCAGATACGCTGATTGGCGGCGGCGGCTACAACAATCTGCAAGGCGGCGGAGGCAATGACATCCTCAACTCCGCCAATGGCTCGGAATCCCACATCGACGGCGGCGCCGGCCAGGACACCATCACGGTCAACGCGGCGACCGAGCAGGACTTCACGTTCAGCGGCGGTGTTTCCGATTCCACCAGTTCGACTTTTGACATCATCCACGGCCTCAATTTCGGTGAGGCCAGTTTCGACATCGGCCATACCGTCAACGGCATCGATGCGGCCATCAATACCGGCACGCTGGACACGGGGGTCAACTTCGACACCGACCTCGCGGCCGTCGTCGACTCCGGACATCTCGGCATCGGCGATGCGGTGCTGTTCACGGTGAGCGCCAGCACCACCGGGCTCACCGGCCACACGTTCCTGGTCGTCGACATGAACGGTGCGGCGGGATACCAGGCGAGCCAGGATCTTGTGATGGATGTCACCGGCTATACGGGAACGCTGGTCACGGGCAACTTCTTCTAGCCGCGCGCAAGGGCTGCCGGGCCCAATCACCCCGAAACCTCCCGGAGGGATTGGCAGCATCGTCCCAAATTTCTCCAGGTGCGTCTCGATTTTCTCCAGGTGACGGAGTCCGCGCCGCCGCGGAATGTGCTTGCGCAATCCTCGAGCGCGGGAGCACCGCAATGGCGACGATCAGAGGTACTACGGGCGACGACATCCTGACCGGCACGTCCGGAAACGACGTCTTCAAGCTCTGGCAGGGCGGCGAAGACACGGCCAGCGGCGGAGACGGAAACGATACGTTCAATATGGGCGCTGCGCTCGACGCGGGAGATCGGCTCGACGGCGGCGCCGGCAACGACCTCGTGTTCCTCAAGGGCGACTATTCGGCCGGTCTCGTGTTCGACGCCGACACGATCCAGAACGTGGAAACGCTGCGGATGGCGGGGAATTTCACCTACAACCTCACGCTCGACGACGGCAATGTCGCGGCGGGCCAGTGGCTCAAGGTGAATGCCGCACCCGTCGGCGGCCATCTCGTGTTCGACGGCTCCGCCGAAAGCGACGGCCACTACCTGATCTACGGCAGCAGTGGCAACGACACGATCACGGGCGGTGAAAAGGCCGACCGCATCAATATTGCGAACGGCGGAAGCGACACTGTGAACGGCGGCGGCGGCAACGATGTCATCAATGTCGGCGCCGCGCTTGCGCCGGGCGACTCCATCAACGGCGGCGCCGGCAACGACACGCTCGTCGTCAACGGTGCGGGCTACAGCGGCTTCAGCCTGGTGCAGATCTCGAGCATCGAAAAGATCCAGGCGGTCGACGGCAACAATTACAGCTTCTCCATCGGCAATTCACATATGCCGACGGGCACGCTGACAATCGATGCGAGTGCGCTGACCTCCGGCCATTCCTTCGGCATGGACGGCACCGGCGTCACGTCCGGCTCGTTCGACTTCATCGGCGGCGCGGGCGCCGACACGATGGCGCTGGGCGGGCCCGCCGTACTGGGCGCCAGCACGATCAATGGCGGTGCCGGCAACGATACGGTCTATCTGAAGGGCGACTATTCCGGCGGGTTCACTTTCGGCGCCACCACGGTTTCCGGCGTCGAGGTCATGCACGTCCAGGAATCCGGCTTCGATTATCACCTGACGATGAATGACGCGAACGTCGCGTCAGGCGCCACCATGGTCATGGACGGCGGCTCACTCAGCCATGCCCTGGTCTTCGACGCCACAGCCGAAACGGACGGCGCGTATCAGGTCACCGGCGGGTCGGCGAACGATACGGCCACTTTCGCCGACGGCTACACCGCAAGCGACACCTTCAACGGCGGCGCGGGCACCGACACGCTGGTGCTGGAATCGGTCAACGGCCTGGTCAGCGCCCATTTCAACAGCAACACGATCCACAACGTCGAGCAGATCACGCTCGATCCCCTGAACGCGACCGCGAACGAGTGGGATCTCACCACCAACAATGGCAATGTCGCGTCCGGCCAGACGCTGACGATCGACGCGACGGCACTCGGGGCCAGCGATACACTCAACTTCAACGGCGCAGCGGAGACCGACGGCAGCTTCACCATCAACACCGGCTCTGGCACCTATAATCTGACCGGGGGCTCGGGCAACGACACGATCAACTTCGGCATTCTGACAGATTCCGATACGATCAACGGCGGAAGCGGCGACGACACGCTGATCATCACCGGCGACGACGGGTCGGATTCTCTCACGCTGGGACCAAACACGCTGACCAACATCGATCACCTCATCGTCGGCACGGACGCCGACGTCGAGCTGAACCTCGACGACAACACCATCGCCGCGGGCGCCACGATGAGCTTCGACGGCAGCAAAGTCGTCACGCACGGCTTCTATATCGACGGCGAGTTCGAAACCGACGGGCATCTCGACATCACCGGAGGCGGCGACTATGGATTTGTCACTGGCGGCGCGCTGTCCGACACATTCACCATGAACAGCCATACATCGTGGTATGAAATCTGGGGCGGCGGTGGCGCCGACACCATCAACCTCGCCGCCGGTCAGGAGATCGTCGACTATTTGCCGGTCAGCGACTCGACCAGCACGACGCACGATATCGTCACCGGTTTCGACGCGAGCGAGGACGCCTTCCACTTCGGGAGTTCGGGCTCGATCGTCTCCGGCTATTTCGGGACGCTGTCCGGCACCGTGAATGCTGCAACGCTGGACACCGATCTCGGCAACATCAGCGATCCGGGCCTGGCGGCGAACGATGCCTGGGTGGTGAATGTCACCGGCGGCGACCTCAGTGGACATCAGTTCCTGATTGTCGATGCCAACGGCGATGCGCACTACAGTGGCGGCAGCGACTACCTGATCGACATCTCCGGCTACACGGGCACGCTGGACGCCGGAAATTTCGTCTGACGGTCAGAACAATTCGTCGATGAAGAGCGACGTGGCGATGGCGGCCGCCGCACCGAGAATGCCGATCAGCATCATTGCCGTGAAGGCCGCCATCCTGTCGCGCCACGTCGCCGGTATGCCGGCCGGCTGCGGGCGGAACAGAAGGTAGAGGCCGAGCAGCGCAAAGCCCGCCACCCACATGACCGAGGCGAACATCAGGAACGGCGCGACGAACATGGCGCCAAATGATGCCTCATTCCGGTGAATCCCGACGCACCCGAACAATTACAAATCGGACAGTCTGACGCGGCACCCCAGGCTTCGCGGCGCGTTAAACCTTGCGGAGTCCGGGCATGCTAAAGTCTTGAATCCGCCGCAAAGATTGGCGAAGTAGGATCGCGAGAGGGGTCACCAGGGCCCGGGCGAACACATTTCATGAATTTCGGCGAGTTTCTCATGAAGTCCCTCGAAGGACTGGGCCGCTGGATCGCGCGCCCCCGGCCAAGGCTGGCCAAATTTGTCGCGATCACGACCGTGATCGTCGCCCTGCCCCTGGCTGGGCTCGTGATGCTGCCGACGATCCTCAGCGTCATCGCCCCGCCGCTCGACACCACCCAGGATCTCTATGCCGTCAACCGGCCGATCGCCTTCACCTTTCTGGATTCGGAAGGCAAGCAGATCGGCCATCGTGGCGCCATCGTCGGCGACCGGCTGAAGCTGGAGGAGATGCCGGCCTATCTGCCGGCGGCCTTCATCGCCATGGAGGACCGGCGCTTTTATTCGCACCCCGGCATCGACATTCACGGCCTGTTGCGCGCGATGTGGACGAACTTCCGCGCCCATCATGTCGTGCAGGGCGGATCGACCATCACGCAGCAGACCGCGAAGATCGTGTTCCTCAGTCCGCAGCGCACCTTCCAGCGCAAGCTGGAAGAGTTGATGGACGCCGAGCGGCTGGAGAAGTCGCTGTCGAAGAAGCAGATCCTCGAGCTCTACCTGAACCGCATTTATCTCGGCTCCGGCGCCTATGGCGTGGACGGCGCGGCGCGCGTCTATTTCGGCAAGAGCGCGCGCGATGTGAGCCTGTCCGAAGCGGCCATGCTGGCGACCTTGACCACCGCGCCGTCCGTGTTTTCGCCGCGCCGCGATCTCGCCGCCGCGCAGAATCGCGCCAGCCTCGTGCTGCACGAGATGGTGAAGACCGGCGCCATCACGAAAGAGCAGGCTGAGGAGGCCCGTGCGCACCCCGCCGTCGTCTCCAGCCGCACGATTCAGGATGCGCGCAACTTCTTCCTCGACACGGCCGCCGAACAGGCGATGCAGCTGGCCAGCGTCAACGGCAAGACGCCGACGATCGACCTCGTGGTGCACACGACGCTGGAGCCGCGCCTGCAGGAGGCCGCGCGCCACGCGCTCAACCGCGTGCTGGCGAAGGAAGGGCACAAAGTGCACGCGAGCGAAGGCGCCATCGTCCTGATGAAGGTCGATGGATCGGTGTCCGCCCTCATCGGCGGGCGCGACTACGACGAGAGCATGTTCAACCGCGCCACGCAGGCGCGCCGCCAGCCCGGCAGCGCGTTCAAGCCGTTCGTCTATCTCGCCGCGGTCGAGAACGGCATCAGCCCGTGGGATGTTCGCAGCGACGGACCGGTCGACATCGACGGCTGGTCGCCGACGAATTACGGCGGCCGCTCCTACGGCACGATCACGCTGGCCAGCGCGCTTGCCCATTCGGTGAACACGATCACCGCCAGTGTGGCGCAGGAGGTCGGCATTTCGCAGGTGGTGGAAGCAGCCCAGCGCCTGGGCATCACTTCCCCGCTCGAGCAGAACGCGTCGCTGGCGCTCGGCACCTCGGAAGTCACGCCACTGGAACTGACGACGGCCTACGCAGCATTCGCCAGTGGCGGCTTGCGCATCAATCCCTACTTCGTCACCGAAGTGGACGATGGCCAAAACCATGTCCTCTATCACCGCCAGGGACAGGAGCTGAAACGGGTCATCGCCAGCCATGTGAATCGCGACCTGACGGCAATGCTCTACGGCGTGATCACGGAGGGCACCGGCCGCGGCGCGGCGATCCCCGGCCATGAAGCAGCCGGCAAGACCGGCACCACACAGGACTATCACGATGCCTGGTTCGTCGGCTTCACGTCGGATTACGTCGCCGGCGTCTGGGTGGGCAATGACGATTCCACGCCGATGCGCAACGTCACCGGCGGCACCATCCCGGCCGAAATCTGGCGCGCGGTGATGACCTCCGCGGAAGACGGTCTGCCGGCCAAGCCGCTCGACAAGTCCGAGCCGCAGGCGCCGACAGACGAGAACGGCATCATCACAGCGGAGTCCGGTGGCGCCTCGGTCGAAGGCGCCACCCTTGAATCTCCGAGTGTTGACGATGAAACCGGCGGCGCATCCGAGGACAACAGCAGCGGCGATGACGAGAACACCAGTGAGCGGAACAACACGCGTCATGGCGACCATGACCGCTCCTGGTGGGACTGGCTGTTCGGCAGCAGCGGCTCGAACTCAAGCGCGCGTCCCGCACAGCAGCCGCACGCCGAAGCATCCCCGCCGCCGCGTCCGCAATACGGCGAGCCTCAATACGGTCAGCCGCAGCCTCGCACCGAGTATGCCTCACCGCCTCCGCAACCGCGCTCGCGCATCGAAGGTCCGGTCACGACCTACGATTCCGGCACGCAAGGCGGATCGGCGCCGGTCACGAATTTCTACGTGCAACCGCGGCGCGTGGCGCCATTACATGATGACAATTCGTCTCCGCCGCCGCCACCGCGCGCAGGCCGCGCACCGCCGCCGCCTCCCGATGCCGACGATGAAGGCGCGCACCATCCCGACGGGGATGACGGCGACCCCGGCAACAATCAGCGGGACTGATCTTACACGCGCCGTCGCCGGTCTTACTGCGTCGCGGTACCCGCGACGATGGTGCTGCTGTCGGTTTCGACGAGCAGCAGTTCCTTGCCCCCATTGACGGAGACCGTCGCGAAATTGTCCTTGAACCCGGTTCCCTTGATTTGCGCGGTGCCGGTGCAATCGTCATTGGACGTATAGGTGCCCTTAACGCTATCCGACGTGATCTCGCCGTTTTCGCTGCTCGTGACGGCAGCGGTGAGCTTGCCGCTCCCGTTCAGGATGATTTGCCCCACGACATTGAGCGGACCGTCCGAGACTTGCCCCTTGATGTTCAACGCGAGGATTTCCTTCTTGCCGGAAAAGCCGCAGGCTCCCGTGCCGATGGCGATCCCCTCGCCCGACACATTGGCGCCGTTGTCAGATTCGATGAACTCGAACTGGCTGTTCTTGGTGTCCAAAGTGAAATTGTAATTGCTCACCTGGTCGAACTGGTTCGTGGCCGTGACCGTGCCGGTGCAGTTGCTCGCGACCGAATAGGTCCCGCTGAAGGTGACGGTCTCGATCGTTCCGTTCCCGCTCTGTGTGCCCGAGCCCGAAAGATTGCCGTTGCCGTCGGCGACGAACCGATCGACGGCAACCGTGCTCACGTCAGTCTCGCTCAGACCAGAGGCTATAAGCCCGTAAGCGCCGTTCAAGGTCGCGTTGCTGCACGCCGCCGACGCCGAACCAGAACCGACGCTTGCGAACGCCAGCACGGCCAAGCCGATCCAATTTCCGTATTGCAAATGCATAGGATTCCCCCGTTTGGACCGGCACTGCCGGTCCACCCCCTCGCCAATATTTTCCAACGTAGGTCCTCTCGCCAACGCATGCAATTTTGGCCAGGTTTCCCTGAGATGAAACGGCTGACATATTTCGCGTCGCCACAATTGCGGCAACGGCATCAACCGGTTGGCCGGATTTGGTGTGCGACTGCCGTCAGGCGCAAGTCGACAGGATACGTGCGCCGTTGGCCGGGCTCAGCAGCAGCGGCGGCTGATGATAATCGCGCAGGACGTCGTCGATCTTGGCAAACAGGCGCAACGGGGCCACCGGTTTCAGGTAGAGCCCGGCGAAACCGGTTTCACGATAGTCGCGCTCCGTCCAGCCGCAGGCATTGTCGGTGACGGCAAGGATCGGCACGCTCTTGCCCCAGCGCGGCGTCTTGCGCATTTCCTCGAAGGCGTGGATTTCGTCCTTCGCGTGCCAGTCGAGATCGAGAAACACCATATCGACGGGATAACGTCGGAACTGCCACAGCGCGTTGGCGGCGCGTGGTGCGAAGAGCCCCTCGGCCTGGATGACGTCGAGGCATGCCTCGAGCAGCTTGCGCTGCACCGGGTCTTCTTCGACACACAGGATTTGCAGAGGCCGGAAGCGTGGTGCTAGCGGGATCATGCCAGCGCGAACCGTTGGTTGAACAAGACTGTTCCCGCGTGATCAAAGGGCCGGTTACCAAGGGGTTGCCAAAACGGCTCGAATTCGAGCAACACAGTGTCGGCGGGCGTGAAACGAAGGGGCAAAAATGCGGACTTTGCTGGCGATTTCCGTTGCGGTGATTCTGGCGCAATCCACGCAGGCCGCGCCGGCCACCCACATCAATTTCGTCACCGACTGGAAGGCGCAGGCCGAGCATGGCGGCTTCTACGAAGCGCTGGCGCTGGGACTCTACGCCAAACGCGGACTCGATGTGCGCATCATCGAAGGCGGGCCAAGCGTGAATGTGGCGCAAGTGCTGGCGGGCGGTGCGGCGGATTTCGGCATCGGCTCCAACGGATTCGTGCCGCTCAACCTTGCGCGCGAGGGCGCGCCGATCCGCGCCGTGATGGCGGTGTTCCAGAAGGACCCGCAGGTTCTGATCGCGCACCCGCGCAACGACGTGAAAACCTTGGCCGACATGAAGGGCAAGCCGATCCTGATCTCCGATGGCGCCAGCGTGACGTTCTGGCCGTGGCTGAAGGCGAAGTACGGATTCTCCGACACGCAGATCCGCCGCTACACCTTCAACCTTGCACCGTTCCTCGTCGATCCGAAGGCGATCCAGGAAGGTTATCTGTCGAGCGAGCCCTACACGGTGGAACGCGAGGGGCATTTCAAGCCGCTGGTGTTCCTGCTCGCCGACAATGGCTATCCGGGCTATGCCAACATGGTGCTGGTTCCGCAAAAATGGATCGACGGAAATCCGAAAGCCGTCCAGGCGTTCGTCGATGCAACGCGGGAAGGGTGGATCAACTATCTGGCGGTTGATTCTCGGCCTGCCAACGCCCTCATTAAGAAAGACAACCCAGAGATGAGCGATGCGTTGATCGCTCAAGCGATCAAGAAAATGCGGGACTACGGCATCGCTCTCTCGGGTGATGCAGAGAAGGGGGGCCTGGGCGCCATGACGGACGCTCGGTGGAGGACGTTCTTCGACACAATGGTCTCTGAGGGCCTCTACCCAAAGACCCTGAACTACAAGAAGGCGTATGACCTTCGCTTCATTGAGAAGGGCAAGAACGGCTTCAGCTTCACCTTGGGGCCTCACGGCATTTCTTCGTCACCCTCTCCGGGCAAGACTCATTGAATGGCGTTGCTGTCCATCTCCCACATCGCAAAGACCTTCGATGGCGGCGTTGAGGCCATCGCCGATCTGTCGCTGACGGTCAACGAAGGCGAATTCGTTTCGCTGGTCGGGCCGAGCGGTTGCGGGAAATCGACGGCGCTGCGCATCATCGCCGGAATTCTGGCGCCCGGCAGCGGCACCATCGAATGGCGCGGCGAAAAGCCCGAGATCGGGTTCGTGTTCCAGGAGCCGACCCTGATGCCGTGGACCACCGCGCTCGGGAACGCGCGCTTGCCACTGGCGCTGAAGGGAATGCCACGCGCCGAAGCCGATGCCCGGTCGAAGGACGCGCTGGCACAGGTCGGCCTCGCGGACTTCGCGAGCGCCTATCCGCGCGAGCTGTCCGGCGGGATGAAGATGCGCGTCTCGATCGCACGCGCGTTGGCCGCTGAGCCGAGGCTTCTCCTGATGGACGAACCGTTCGCCGCCCTCGATGAGTTCTCGCGGGCGGCGC
>Ga0335085_10000876_pt1 | contig 73987 bp, 56 predicted proteins | sample Lox_Sample_45_FD_206712 | JGI IMG/M metagenome (GOLD analysis project Ga0335085, IMG submission 206712) | Soil microbial communities from Loxahatchee National Wildlife Refuge, Florida, United States - Lox_Sample_4.5 | ecosystem: Environmental > Terrestrial > Soil > Wetlands | place: USA... | reverse complement strand
GCAACGACGCCCGCATCTCTGCCACCGTTCCCGACACAAAAGCCGCGATGGCGGCTGCCGGCAAAAAATACGACCCTCAAATCTATGACGGCGCCGGCCACGGTTTCATGCGCGCCGGCGAGGACCCTTCCAATTCAAATCCCGCCAACACCACCGCTCGCACCGAATCTCTCAAGCGACTCGAGTCTTTGCTCAAAGGAATGTGATCCACCCCTTGTTCCTGTGCGCTCGGTCCTGCGCAGAGAATGAGTGGCCCAGGTCCCGATTTTTGCACCTGGGAACCACGAACTCCCGTACCCGCACTCACTGCTCTCTCGCGCTACCATAATGGTTGACTGCGCGACCATCTCATCCGTGCCTTGCTCGGGTGGCCTGGTTCGTGCCTCAAAGCCATGACCCCAAAGAAAAAACCCGCCAAGCTCCTTCATTGCCCCATCTGCGGCGCTATTGTTCAAGCAAAAGATGAAGACTTCCCCTTCTGCGGCGATCGCTGCCGTCTGATCGACCTCGGCAAGTGGGCCTCCGGCGCTTACAAAATCAGTTCGCCGGTCATCGACCCTGAAGTCCTCGAAGACCTCGACAGCCCAGGGGCCAACCGAAGCGGAGGCTCGAATGAGCGCTGAAAGCCCGGCGTCTGTCTCTCCCGCTCGTTCCGTTCAAGCCACGAAAAAATCTCTCTGGGCCTTCGCCATCGCCACCTTCTTTGGTGCCGGCCGCCTCAAGCCCGGCCCTGGAACCTGGGGTTCCGTCGCTGCTGCCCTGCTCTGGTTTGCCTGTGCCTCGCTCGCGCATCCCGCGCCCTACGTGCTCATCCTCGGTCTCTGCATCGCGATCGCCGCCGCCATCGCACTCGGTGTCCCCGCAGCCACCGTCGTCGAGCGCCAGTCTGGCGTTGTCGACCCCGGCTTTGTCGTCATCGATGAAGTCATCGGCCAGTGGATCGCACTCCTCTTCTGTCCCGCCGACTGGGCTCACGGCCTGGTCGCGCTCGTCCTTTTCCGCCTCTTCGACATCACCAAGCCGTTCCCCGTGCGCCGCTTCGAGCGCCTGCCGGGCGGCTGGGGCATCGTCTTCGACGATGTGGCCGCGGGCCTGTATGCTTTGGGTGTAGCCTCATTGCTGCGCATTTGGATCTAACAGTCTGATATGGTCTCCGCTCCTCCAAAAGCTTCGCCCGGCTCCGCGCCTCTGCCCCGCGTCGACGACGTGAATCCCTCCGCCGCTTTGCCCTTCGGCGAGGTCGAGCTCACCGGCATCAATCTCGGCCCGCACTCCTACGGCATGCCCGCTGTCTACGTCGACGACCAGCCCGCCCATGTCCTCATGAGCCGTGCCTCCCGACTGGCCTTTCGCGTGCCTGCCGAGGCCTCTGCCGGTCTAGTCGAATTGCGCACTCCCGCCGGCCACTCCAACGCCGCCGCCTTGCGTGTCGCGCGCCGCCTCAATGATGGCCTGCACCCCGTCACCAGTCCCGCCATCAGCCGCTCCGGCATGATCTACTCCACCATCTCCGGCGAACGCGGTAAGCAAACACCCGTTTCAGTCATGCGCGTCAGTCCCGATGGCCGCGCCACCCCATTCGTCACCGGGATTCTCAACGCGACCGGGTTGGCTTTCAGCCCCGACGGCGAACTCTATGTCACTTCGCGCGCCGAGGGCACGGTCTACCGCGTCGATGCCGCCGGCGAATTCACCGTCTATTCCGAAGGCATGGGCGTCGCCACTGGCGCAGCTTTCGACGCCGAAGGCAATCTCTTCGTCGGTGACCGCAGCGGCACCATCTTCAAAATCAATCCGCAGCGCCAGATCTTCGTCCACGCCACGCTCGAGCCCAGCGTCGCCGCCTACCATATCGCTGTAAGCGCCGGCGGCTCGCTCTTCGTCACCGCGCCAACTCTCTCGTCAAACGAAGCTATCTGGGCCATTGAGCCAAACGGCGACACGCGCGCGTGGTTCCGCGGCCTGGGCCGGCCGCAGGGCCTTGCCATCTCGCGCGAGGGCGATGTCTACCTCGCCGCCTGCCTGCACGGCCGCCACGGCCTCGTCCGGGTCACACCTGCCGGCCAGGCCACACTTGTGCTGGCCGGTTCAAACCTCGTCGGCGTCGCCTTCTCTCCCCTCGGCACCACCGTGCTTTCCACCAACGACGCCGTTTATGATGTGGACTTGGGAGTCGAAGGCCTGAAGCTGTTCTAACCTTTGCTCTCACAGCTTGAATGGCGCGAGCCTACGAGGCATGCGGTCCCTGATCCCTGATCACTGACCCCTGTTCCCTGCTTCTATGAAATCCGAGATCGTCGCTGTCGGCTCCGAAATGCTCACGCCCTTCCGCCAGGACACCAACTCTCTCTATGTCACCGAGAAGTTGAACTCCATCGGCGTCTCTGTCGCCTTCAAAACCATCGTCGGTGACCGCCGCAAAGATCTCGTCAGCGCGGTCCGCACCGCGCTCGCCCGTACCGATATCGTCATCCTCATGGGTGGCCTCGGGCCCACTGAAGACGATCTCACCCGCGAAGCTGTTGCCGAAGCTCTCTCGCTCACGCTCCACCGCGACGCCGCGCAAGTAGCCGCTCTCCACGCCCGCGCCGCCACCTGGCGCATCACCATGCCGCAGAACAACCTCAAGCAGGCTGACGTCCTCGAAGGCGCAACCCTGCTGCCCAACGCCAATGGCAGCGCCCCCGGCCAGTGGCTCGACATCAAGTTCGAAAGCTATCGCAAACTCATCGCGCTTCTTCCCGGCCCGCCCCACGAGTGCCGCCCCCTCTTCGACGCCGAATGCCTTCCCCGCCTGCGCAATCTCGTGCCCGAGCGCTTCATCGCCGAGCGCACGTTGAAAGCCGCCATGATCCCCGAGTCGCAGGCTGACAAGATTCTCGCCCCCATCTACAGCACCTATACCGACGTCGAAACCACGCTGCTCGCCCACACCGGCGACCTGCAGATCACCCTGATCTGCTCCAAGCCAACTTCCGCGGCCGCCCAGGCGCGCGTTGACGAGCTTGCCGGCCGCATTGAAGAAGCGCTCGAAGACTGGCTCTACTCGTCTCAGGGCGACACGCTCGAGCAGATCGTGCTTTACTATCTCGGCCTCCGCCAGGCCACCCTCGCTGTCGCCGAAAGCTGCACCGGCGGGCTCGTCGCCCAGCGTATCACCAGCGTCGCCGGCGCTTCACGGTCCTTCGTCGGTGGCGTGGTTGTCTACTCCAACGAACTGAAAACATCGCTGGCCGGCGTGCAGTCTGAGCTCATCGCCCAGCATGGAGCAGTCTCCGAGGAAGTCGCCAGGGCCCTGGCCAACGGCATCCGGCTTCGCACCGGCGCCACCATCGGCCTGGGCGTCACCGGCATCGCCGGCCCCACCGGCGCCACTGAATCCAAGCCCGTCGGCCTCGTCCACGTCGCCGTCTCCGACGCGCAGGGCACCGACGCCATCGACCGCACTTTCCGCGGCGATCGCAATCGCATCCGCGAGTGGGCCGCGCAGCTCGCCCTCGACCTCGTCCGTCGCCGTCTGATGTAGCGACGCGACGATCGATTCGGGTGCGGCGACGAAACTCCATCCCCGTTTACTCACATTGCACGCTTCAGCACAAAGTATGATCTTTGTACGAAGGTGCGCAACCGGTGATTGAGAATCGCTTCTATTTCGCCACAATCGGCCGGTAACCCGAATTCGCCGCCTTCTTCAGCGCCGCCAATCCTTCTTCAATACTCAACAAGGGAGTCGTCTTGACGCTCTTGCACGAGCCGCCCGCAGCGGCCGCCAGCGACAGGGCCGCTGCCGTAATGTTGTTCGGCATCTCCACGATCATCACCAGGTCGTAGTCGCCAAATGAAAGCCACGACCCACCGGCCTTGCCGCCGAGCTTGTCGATCACCTTGCCGACCGCCTCGCTGCGATCCTGCGGCTTGGCAATCAGCGCGCTCAGCGCCTCCGGCGTGTAAGAAACCTGCACAAGATAACTGGGCATGGAACCACCTCTCAAGGGAAGTTGCATCTTTGGGGGAGAGGGTCCGCGCGCAGTATACACCTCCGCATATTTGTCTGGCGCGTTCTTTCTTCCGTGCTCCCAACAGGCTCCCTTCTCCGCCCTGTTCCTTTTGTTACACTTCTCCTGTTGTCCACTTCCTTTACTTCACTCAGCCGCTCTATCCCGCACAGCAGGAGCACTCATGCCCGTCGTTGAACTCGCAGGCGTCACCAAGGCCTACGAGAATAAAGTCGCTGTCCAGAACCTCAGTCTCAGGATCGAACCCGGCCAGATGTTCGGCTTGCTCGGTCCCAATGGCGCCGGCAAAACCAGCTCTATTCGCATGATGATGGGCATTACGCTGCCCGACTCCGGGCGCATCAGTCTCTTCGACAAGCCCTTCGACCGCGCCAGCCTCGATCGCGTTGGCTACCTGCCCGAAGAGCGCGGCCTCTACAAGAAGATGAAGGTCGTCGATCAGCTCGTCTTCTTCGGCCAGCTCCACGGCATCGCCGCCGATGACGCCACCAGGCGCGCCCGTGACTGGGCCTCGCGCATGGAGATTTCCGACTCCCTCGACAAGAAGACCGAGGAGCTCTCGAAGGGCATGCAGCAGAAAATCCAGTTCATCGCCACGCTGCTGCACGATCCCGGCCTGGTCGTGATGGATGAGCCTTTCAGCGGCCTCGACCCCGTAAACACCACTCTCTTGCAAGACGCTCTGCTCGAGCTCAAATCGCGTGGCAAGGCCATCCTCTTCTCTACGCACCGCATGGACCAGGTGGAAAAACTCTGCGACGCCATCTGCCTCATCAACCGCGGCGAAGCGGTTCTCAGCGGCAAGATGCGCGAGATCAAGAGCCGCTACGAGCGCAATCACGTCATCGTCGAATTTGAAGGCAGCGCCGATTTCCTCAAAAGCGATGAAATCGCCGAAGCCAACAACTACTCGGGCCACGCTGAAATCAAGCTCAAGCCCCACGGCGATGCGCAGAAACTCCTCCACCAGGCCGCCTCCATGGCCTCCATCTATCGCTTTGAGCTGGTCGAGCCATCGCTCGAAGAAATCTTCATCCAGTCCGTCGGAGGCAAAGCCGATGCGTAACATGCTGCTCATCGCCAGGCGTGAATACCTTGAGAAGGTCAAGGGCCGCGCCTTTCGCATCTCCACCGTGCTCGTGCCGGTCATCCTCATCGGTCTGCTCAGCGTCAGCGCCTTCACCGGCCGCAAAATGGGCACCGGCAAGCACATCGTTATCGCCGCCGACAATTCCGCGCTCGCCTCCGACATCCGCTCCAGCCTTCTCGATGAAAAACAGGCACACTTCACCGTCGACACCCTCGTCCCCTTTACCGCACAGGATCGCGCCGGTCTCCTCGCGCGCATCCAGAACAAGTCCCTCGATGGCGCGCTCCTCATCCAGAACTCTGCATCCGACAATCCTCAAATTACGTACATCTCCGAATCATCCGGCGACCTGATGGACACGTCGCGCCTCGAAGATGCCGTCAACGACGGCCTCCTCAACCTGCGCCTCGCCCAGCAGGGCCTCAAGCCCGAACAGGTCAAATCGCTCCTCAAAATCGTCACGATTGAGACGCAGCAGATCTCCGGCCAAGGCAAGACGAGCAAAAGCCAGGGCATGACCCCGTTCTACAAAGCCATGCTCATGACCTTTCTTATGACCATGCCCATCCTTCTTTACGGCATGGACATGGCCCGTTCCATCGTCGAAGAAAAAAGCTCGCGCATCTTTGAAGTCATGCTCGCCGTGGCCAAGCCCGACGATATGCTCACCGGCAAGCTCCTCGGTGTAGGCGCCGTAGGTCTTACGCAAATCGCCATCTGGATCGCCGCCGCCGTGCTGCTCAGCGGCTCCGCCCTGCTCGCGCCCATCCTCTCCGGCGATATCAAGATTCACTTCACGATTCTCGAGGGCGTTCTCTTCCCGGTCTACTTCGTCCTCGGGTTCTTCCTCTACAGCGCGTTCTTCTCGGGCCTCGCCGCCACCTGCGAAACCGCGCAGGATTTGCAGATGTACATCTCGCTGGCCGTCATCCCCACCTGGACCAGCTTCGCCATCCTTCCCTTCCTGCTCAACAATCCCAACTCGCCCTGGGTCGTCGCCGCTTCTCTTTTCCCGCCTACCGCGCCGCTCGTCATGGTTCCGCGCATCGGCATGTTGCCCGCGCCCTATCCATGGGGTCAGATCGTCGCCTCTCTCGCGCTTCTCGTCTTGAGCATCTGGGCGGTCATCTGGTTTGCCTCGCGCCTCTACCGCATCGGCATCCTCATGTACGGCAAGCGCGCCACTCTGCCGGAACTCCTCCGCTGGCTGCGCTATAGCTAGTGTCCTGTCTCTAAGGTTCTTAGCAAAACTGCAGCTGTCATTCTGAGCGCACGGAGCCCCAAACGTTTCTTCAGTTTGGGGGTGGTAAGCGAAGAATCTGTGTTTGCTTCCCCTTTTAATTTGATACGAACTTCTGAGAGAGCACACTTCAGCAGTTTCAGAGATGGTGTATCCGCATTCAAAACACCTGAGCCGGAGCGACCCACAGGGAGCGACGACCTTTGCGATAGCCATGACCGGACACATTATCTCTGAAACTGCTCTGGTAGCTGGCAGCTAGAATTGATCAGTGACCGCCGAGACTACGGAGCGATTTTCTTTTCGCCAGCGTTGCATCCTGGCCGTTGTCCCGCGCCTCGTCTGGCTGCTTCTCTCCGTCATCGGCCGCACCTGGCGCTTTGAAACCATCGCTGAAGAAGGCGCTACGCCCGTCCCTCGCGGTATTGGAATCCACTCTGACATCTACTGTTTCTGGCACCAGTGCGTCTTGCTGTGCACCTATTACTTCCGCCGCTGCGGCGCCACCATCATCGTTAGCCAGAGCTTCGACGGCGAGTTGATCGCGCGCATCCTTCATCTGTTCGGCTACAAAACCGTGCGCGGCTCCAGCTCGCGCGGTGCCCGCGAAGCGCTGCTCGGCCTCAAGCGCGTCGTTGACGAAGGCGGCACGGCCATCTTCACCGCCGACGGCCCGCGTGGCCCTATTTACCAAACCAAATCGGGTCCGATCAAGCTCGCCGCGCTCACCGGCCTGCCCATCGGAGCCTTTCATCTGGAGCCCGGGAGCGCCTTCACGATGCGATCCTGGGACCATTTCTTCGTTCCCTGGCCCTTCACCCGCGTTGCCGTTAGTTGGTCCCGCCTCACACCTGTCCCCTCTGACCTCACTGAAAATGATCTTGAGCAAAAACGCGAGGAGCTGAACGCCGCCATCGAGCGCGCCCGCCTCCACGCCCAAGCCCACTTCGGAAGGTCAACTGAGTGATGTGCGCGGCCCATCGTAGCGCCGGCTTCCTAGCCGGCTGTAGCACGGGCCTCCCGGCCCGCGCTTCCGATCCTTCCGCGGAGCCGCGCCCATGACCGATCTTCGCGTCTCCGACTTTGACTACGATCTGCCCGAGGAACTGATCGCGCAGCATCCTCCGGCCGAGCGCGGCGCCAGCCGCATGCTCGTCTTGGACCGCGCCACCTGCGCACTGCAGGACTCCGCCTTCGCGCAATTGCCTTCGTTCCTCAAGCCCGGCGACTTGCTCGTACTCAACGACAGCCGCGTCATCCCCGCGCGACTCTTTGCCCGCCGTACCCTGCGCCGCGAACGAGAGATGCCGACAGGTCGCATCGAAGTCATGCTCACCGAGCCTGCGGGCGACAACCAGTGGCGCGCCCTCGTCCGGCCCGGCCGCAAAATCGCCATCGGCGAGCGCCTCGTCTTTCCTTCTCCAACCGGCGAAATCGTTCTCGAAGCAGAAGTCCTCGAGCGCGGCCCTTATGGCGAGCGCCTGCTCGAATTTGCGCCCGTTGACGATTTCTTTGCCGTCCTCGACCGCATCGGCCACGTGCCCCTGCCGCCCTATATCCACCGCGACGACGCCAATACCGATCGCGACCGCTATCAAACCGTCTTCGCCCGCGAGCGCGGCTCCGTCGCCGCTCCCACCGCCGGCCTGCACTTCACTCCGCAGATGCTTGATACTCTCGCCGCCCAGCGCATCGAAATTGCCCGCATCACGCTTCACGTCGGCCTCGGCACCTTTGCCCCGCTCCGCGTCGAGCGCGTCGACGAAGTTCACTTGCACCGCGAGCCTTACACCATCTCCGCAGCAACCGCCGACGCCCTCAACCGCGCCATCGCTGACCGCCGCCGCATCGTCGCCGTCGGCACCACCGTGGTCCGCACGCTTGAATCCGCTGCGCTCGCCGCTGGCTCCGGTCCCATCACTCCGCGCTCCGCTGCAACTGAAATCTTCATCTCGCCAGGATTCGAATTCCGCCTCGTCAGCGCCCTGCTCACCAACTTCCACCTGCCCCAATCCAGCCTGCTCATGCTGGTCAGCGCCTTCGCCGGCCGCGAACATATCCTCGCCGCCTATCGCCATGCCGTTCAGAACCGTTACCGCTTCTTCAGCTATGGCGACTGCATGTTCATTGCATGACACGAGGGGCCGGCGCACAGAGCTGTTTTGAAGGGGCACGACTTCAGTCGTGCCGTGAAATCCGCATCAATGGCGGGCTTTAGCCCCTGAGGGAAGTTTTTGTAAACGCCCATACGATTTTTCAACCAGTTCTATGTCCCTTGGTCCCTGCATCCCTCTCCCCTGCTATCCTCACAATCGTGAGTGAAGCTGCCAAGCCGCCTGTCTTCCTGCTTGACGCAATGTCGTTCATCTTCCGCGCCTATCACGCCATGCAGCGCTCGCGGCCCATGTCCACGCGTTCCGGCCTGCCCACCGCGGCCACCTACGTCTTTGTCAACATGATCAAAAAGCTCCGCCAGGACTTCTCGCCAAAATATTTTGCCGCCGTCTTCGATCCCAGCGGCGAAGTCTTCCGCGACGAGCGCGCCCGCTCCATCGCCACCCTGCGCCGCTGGAACAGCAAGCTCCAGTCCTTTGAAGACGTCAGCTATGAGGGCTACAAGGCCAAGCGCGAGTCCATGCCCGACGATCTCCGCCGCCAGATTCCTTACATCCGCCGTTCCCTCGAAGCCCTCCGCATCCCCATCCTCATGGCCGAAGGATTCGAGGCCGACGACGTCATCGGCACCCTGGCCCGCGAAGCCGCCGAGCAGCATCACGAAGTCTTCATCGTCTCCGGCGACAAAGACATGATGCAGCTCGTCACCGACCGCGTGAAGATCCTCAACCCGCAAAAAGACAACCTGATCCTCGATCCCGCCAAGGTCACCGAGGTCCTCGGCGTCCCGCCTGACAAAGTCGTTGACGTCATGGCCCTGCGCGGCGATTCCGTCGATAACATCCCTGGCGCTCCCGGCATCGGCGACAAAGGCAGCGTCGAGCTGATCAAGGAATTCGGCTCTGTCGAGGCCGTCCTCGATCGCGCCGCCGAGGTCAAGCGCAAAGCCTACCGCGAGTCGCTCGAGCAGAACCGCGAAACCGTGCTGCTCTCCAAGGAACTCGTCACCATCGACTGCCGCGTGCCCTTGCCGCTCGATCTCGCCGCCATGGAAACCCAGCCTCCAGACATCGAGGCCGCCCGCACGCTCTTCACTGAGCTCGAATTCACCTCCATGCTGCGCGACCTGGCCCCCGCCGCGCCGGCAGTCGCAATCGAGCTGATCGACCAGCCCACGCCCCAGCAAACCGCCGCCTTTTTCGCCGCCGCCCGCCGGCACGGCTTCGCTCTCGCGCTCGATGCCTCCGAACCGCTCGCCGAAGAATCCGACGACGAGCTTGCCCCCGCTCCTTCACTCCTCGACGCCGTTGAAGCCGCCGAGCGCAAAACCCGCAACAGCATCGGCGTCTGCGCCGAAAGCTCCACGGCGCTTTGTCTCCCGCTCACGCCCGACCTGCGCACTCTCCTCGAAGATCCGTCCGTCCCCAAGCGCGTTCACGACCTCAAACTCGCCCTGCACGTCCTAAGCGGTCTAGGCGTCAAACTTCGCGGTCCTGCCGACGACAGCATGCTCCTCAGCTACGCGCTCAACCCCACCCACACAACCCAGGCGCTCGCCGACGTTGCCGCGCGCAACAGCCAGCCTCCTCCTACATCGCTCCCCGCCGCGGCCGCCGCCATTCACGCCCTCGTGCCCGCGCTTCGTGACGAGGCCGAAAAAACCGGCGTTCTCAATGTCTACACCGGCATCGACCTCCCGCTCGCTCCCGTTCTCTGCCGCATGGAAGACGCCGGCGTCCGCATCGACACCATTGCATTGAGCAGGCTTTCAGACCAGTTCAGCGGCGAGATTCAGCGCGTCGGCGATCGCATCTACGAGCTGGCCGGCGAGCGCTTCAATATCAACTCGCCCAAGCAGCTCGCCGTCATTCTCTTCACCAAACTCGCACTGCCCACGCCCGTCGTCCGCGGAAAAGGCAAAGCCATCTCCACGGCGCAAGATGTCCTCGAGCAGCTAGCCGAAAAGCACGACGTCCCGCGCCTCGTGCTCGAGTACCGCCATCTCTCCAAGCTCAAATCCACCTACGTCGATGCTCTGCCGTCGCTGGCCGACTCCGAGTCCCGCGTCCACACCACCTTTCAGGCCGCCGCCACGGCCACCGGCCGCCTCTCCTCCATCAATCCGAACCTGCAAAACATTCCTGTGCGCACGGAGCTGGGCCGCGAAATCCGCGCCGCCTTCATCGCCGCGCCCGGCACCCAGCTTCTCTCCGCTGACTACTCCCAGATCGAGCTCCGCCTCCTCGCGCATTTCAGCCAGGACCCCCTCCTCCTGCGCGCCTACGCCGAAAACATCGACATCCACACCCTCACCGCCAGCGAAGTCTTCGGCGTGCCCGTCAATACCATGGACAAGGAGACGCGCAACCGCGCCAAGGCCGTTAACTTCGGCATCGTCTACGGCATCTCCGCCTTCGGCCTCGCCGCCCAATTGGGAATTCCCCAGGCCGAAGCCCGCGTCTACATCGATCGCTACTTCGCGCGCTACCAGGGTGTCCGCGCCTTCATCGAAAAGACTCTCGACCAAACGCGCAAAGACGGCTTCGTGCGCACCATGTTCGGCCGCATTCGGCCCATCCCCGACATCTCCAGCCGCAATCCCAACCAGCGTGGCTTTGCCGAGCGCACCGCCATTAACACTCCGCTCCAGGGAACCGGCGCCGACCTCATCAAGCTGGCCATGATCTCGCTCGACCGCAAGCTCACTGAACGCAAGATGAAAACGCGCATGGTCCTCCAGGTTCACGACGAGTTGCTCTTCGAGGTTCCCGCCGGCGAAAAAGACGAAGCCGCCGCCCTGGTCCGCGCCGAGATGGAAGGCGTCGTCAAGCTGAAGATTCCGCTTATCGCCGACCTCTCCTTCGGCTCAAACTGGCGCGACCTGAAGTGAATTTCCAGAGCGCCTGAACCAACTTTTCCACTCCCATAATGCGAAATTAGCCATTGCATACTTATTCAGCTAAGTTGTATATTTATTCAAGCGCGGTTTCCACCGGGGACCGCGCCTTTGCTTTGCCGGAAAATTCCGGCCCACAACCATGAAGACCCAGCGCCTCAACGTAATCCGCGAAGTGCTCACCAGCGCCCCCGTCGCCAGCCAGGACGAGCTGCGCCGCAAGCTGCGCCGCCGCGGCATCCACGTCACGCAGGCCACTCTCTCGCGCGACATGCACGAGTTGCGCCTCTTCAAGGGGCCCGGCGGCTATTCCCTGCCCAACGGCCACGCGGTTTCAAACGGTTCGGCAGTCGAAATCGCCGACGACCAGCCGCCTCTGCTCCACGAGATGATTGACAGCTTCGGTCTGCGCGTTCGCCAGGCCATGAACCAGGTGGTGCTCAGCACGGTGATGGGTGGCGCTCAGCCGGTAGCCGCCGCGCTTGACCGCGAAGAATGGTCTGAAGTCGTCGGCACCATCGCCGGCGACGACACGGTGCTGATTATCTGCTCTGATACCCGGCGCGCCAACGATGTGGCCGGCCGCCTGAGGACGATGATTCAGGGATGACGAAATCGATACATACCGCAATTGTGGGAGTCACGGGTTACGCCGGTGCGGAGTTGGCGCGGCTCCTGCTGCATCATCCCCGCCTCAAAGGCAAGCCGCCTGTATTTGCGGGGCGCGTCGAGCAAAAGGACCTTGACCGCGGTGGCATTCCGCTCGTTGAGATTCATCCCCAGCTCGGCGACAACAGCATCATCAGCGGCCTCAAGATGGAGCCCTTCTCCTGGGAGCTCCTCACCACGCTCGGCGTCAACGTCCTGTTTCTCGCCACGCCGCACGAGCAGTCGCGTGAATGGGTCCCCGAAGCTCTCAAGCGCGGCATGAGTGTCATTGATCTAAGCGGAGCCTGGCGGCTCACAAATCCCGCCAACCGCGCCGTCTATGCCTTCGCGGACGAGGGGACCGATCTGGCCGCGGCCACGCAGGCCCAGGCCGTCTACGGCATGCCCGAGCTTCACCGGCAGCAGATCGCCGGCGCGCATCTCGTCGCCAATCCCGGCTGCTACGCAACATCGGTGATTCTTGCCCTCAAGCCCCTGGTTACAGCAGGACTCGTCGAACTCGACCATGGCATCGTCGCCGACGCGAAAAGCGGCGTGAGCGGCGCGGGCAAGGCCCCGACCCCGAAAACGCATTTTATGTACGCCGCCGACAATCTCTCCGCGTACGGCGTTTTCACGCACCGCCACACCGGTGAATTGCTCGAGCAGATCGGCGTCTCCGCCAGCCAGCTTGTCTTCACGCCTCACCTGCTGCCCATCCCGCGCGGCATTCTCGCCACCATCTATGTGCAGTTCAAGAAGCCGCAGACGCACGACAGCGTCGCCAAAGTCTACCGCGATTTCTTTGCCTCTAGCCCCATGGTCCGTCTTTATGAAAAAGCGCTGCCCCAGATTCAATACTCCGTGCGCACCAACTACGCCGACATCGGTTTTCAGCTCGATGCCGGCGGGCAGCGTGCGGTGATCGTCAGTTGCCTCGACAATTTGTTGAAAGGCGCTGCCGGCCAGGCCGTGCAAAACCTGAACGTCATGCTCGGCTGGCCCGAATCGGAGGGACTTGTATGAATTTCGCAGCGAAGGGGGCGGAATGAAGTATGTCATCAAGCTGGGCGGAGTGGGCCTCGAAACTCCCGCGCTGCTCCAGGGCTGCACCCGCGCCATTGCAGAACTCGTGCGCGACGGCAACCAGGTCGCCGTCGTGCATGGCGGCGGCAAGCAACTCACCCGCACCTTGAAGGCGCTCGGCAAGCAGAGCGAATTCATTGACGGCCTGCGCGTGACCGACGCCGAAACCCGCGACGTCGCGCTCATGGTCTTTGCAGGCAGCGTCAATAAGGGCCTGGTCGCCGCCTTTGGCGCACTCGGGCAGCCGGCCGTCGGTCTCTCCGGCGCAGATGGCCTTGTCTTCCGTGCCCGTAAAAAAAGCACCACTCCCGATCTTGGCTTTGTGGGTGAAATCGCTGCCAGCGACCCGCGCTGGTTCGAAGCCATCTGGCAAATGAACGGCGTGCCCGTGCTTTGCTCCATGGCCCTCGGCTTTGACGGCGAGTATTACAACATCAACGCCGACGAAATGGCCGCGGCCTGCGCCGTGGCCTGCCGCGCCGACGCGCTCGTCTTTCTCACCGACGTTCCCGGTGTCAAAGGTGCCAACGGCGAGGTGCTTCGCTGGCTTTCGATCGATCAGATTGCTGAGATGGCCAAAAACGCCATCATCTCCGGCGGCATGCTGCCCAAGCTGGGAGCCTGCCGCGAAGCCTTGCTCAATGGCGTAAAACGTGTACGAATCTTGCCGGCGGAAGCTGCCGGCGTTTTGCCCGATCTGTGCAGTTCACGCGTGGCTCACGGAACTGAAGTGATGGTGGCATGAGGAGGTCCTGAATCGATGAAACTCGAAGAAATCCGCGCCGCTGAAGCTCGGCTGCTCCTTTCCACCTACGATCGCAGCCCCGTTCTCTTCGTTGCTGGTGAAGGGGTTCACATCCTCGACGAGAATGGTACGAAGTACCTGGATCTGCTGAGCGGCATCGGCGTCAACGCTCTCGGCTACAATCATCCGGCTATCGTCGAGACGATTGCCCGCCAGAGCCGCGCGCTCATTCACATCTCGAACCTTTATTACCACGAAGGCCAGGCCGAGCTTGCGCTGCGCCTCACAGAGCGCGCCGGCCTCGACCGCGTCTTCTTCGCCAACACCGGCACTGAAGCCTGCGAGGGCGCTCTCAAGCTGGCCCGCGCCTGCGCCGGGCTCCGCCGCACCGAAGGCGCCACCATTGGCACAAAATTTCTCGCCCTCGAGCAGAGCTTCCATGGTCGCACCTTCGGCGCTATGTCCACCACCTACAAGGCCAAATATCGCGAGCCCTTCGGCCCCGTTGTTCCCGGCGTCGAATTCGTTCGCTTTAACGACGTCGCCGACCTCCGCGCCAAATTCTCAACTGAGGTTTGCGCCATTCTCGTTGAAGCCATCCAGGGCGAGGGCGGCATCCGCCCCCTCACACCGGAGTTTTTCGCCGAGGCGCGCGCTCTGGCCAGTTCCACCGGCGCCCTGCTCATCGTCGACGAAATCCAGGCCGGCATGGGCCGCACCGGAAAATGGTGCGCCTACCAGCACTACGGCATCTCTCCCGACATCACCACGCTTGCCAAGCCTCTCGCCGGCGGCATCCCGCTCGGCGCCGTGCTCTGCACCGAAGAAGTGGCGCGCGTCATCCATGCCGGCATGCATGGCACCACATTCGGCGGCGGACCGCTGGCCTGCGCCGTGGCCATCGCCGTCATCGACACCATCGAAAAAGAGGGCCTGCTCGCCCATGCAACCGAAATCGGCAATTACTTCCAGGATTGCCTGCGCCGGCTTGCCGCACGGCACGAGACGATCGTCGACGTGCGCGGTAAAGGCCTGATGCTCGCGGCCGAGCTTGACTCGGCCGATCTCGCCAAACTTACCGTGGCCGAAATGCTTAAGCGCCACGTTCTCATCAACTGCACCAGCGACACCGTGTTGCGCTTCCTGCCGCCATTCATTTTGCAGCGCGCGCACGTCGACACTGCCATCGCTGCGCTCGACGAAATCTTCACGGAACACGCTGCGGCCCACAGCACACACGCAGGAGGAAAGCAGCATGGCTAGCAAAACCACCATGGAACAAAAAGAAAGCGCAGTACCCGTGCAGAAAGATCCCGACGTGCTTGCGGCAGCAGCACGCATGGCGGGCGAAGACCTTTGTTCGATCGGCGATCTCTCCAGCGGCGAAGTCCGCGCCATCCTCAAGCTTGGCCACGATATCAAGCGCAACCCGCGCGAATACCGCCACGCGCTCGACGCCAAGCAGATGGTGCTCATGTTTGAGAAAGCCAGCCTGCGCACGCGCCTCGCTTTCGAGACCGGCATCAACACCATGGGCGGCAACGCCATCTTTGTCGACCAGACCAACTCACCGCTCGGCGAGCGCGAAACCATCGCCGACGTGGCGCGCAACCTTGAGCGCTGGGTCGACGTCATCGTGTTGCGTACCTACGCGCACGACACCATCACCGAAATGGCCGCCAACTCGCGCGTTCCGGTCATCAACGCCCTCTCCGACTTTGAACATCCCTGCCAGGCGCTGGCCGACTTCATGACGCTCCAGGAGCACTTCGGCACAGCCATCGGCCTCAACTTCACCTACGTCGGCGACGGCAACAACGTATGCCATTCGCTCATGCTCACCGGCGCGCAACTGGGAGCCAACGTCACCGTTGCCACACCGCGCGGCTATTCGCCCGATATCGAGATCGTCACCAAGGCCCGCGAAATGGCCGAAGCGAACCATTGTGAGATTCGCCTCACGCAGGATCCTCAAGCGGCGGCGGAGGGCGCCGACGCCATCTACACCGACGTGTGCGTCTCCATGGGCATGGAGCACGAATCCACGAAGCGCGCGCCCATCTTCCGCCCCTTCCAGGTGAACGAGGCGCTGATGACCAAGGCCGCATCGCACGCCGTCTTCATGCACTGCCTGCCTGCGCGCCGTGGCGAAGAAGTGACCGACGCGGTCATCGACAGCCCGCAGTCGATCGTTTTCGACCAGGCCGAGAACCGCCTGCACGCGCAAAAGGCACTGCTGCTTCTGCTGCTGGGCGGCCTGTCAAACGCCGCCAGCTTCAAGCAGACGATCCATTGAGCTAAGTCGTCTGACTTAAAACGCTCATAACCGAGTTTGGAGGGTTCTCAAGTGAAAATGTGGTCCGGCCGCTTCCGCGAGCCGCTCGATCCACAATTCGAAGCGTGGCAGCGGTCGCTCCCGTTTGACTGGCGCCTGCTGCCGCAGGAAATCGCCGCCAGCAAGGCGCACGCCAAAATGATCGCCGCCGCGCGCGTGCTCACGCCCGAAGAACTGGCCACCATCCTCCGCGGCCTCGACGCCATCATCCCGCGCACGCAAAAGCGCACCGCCGTGCTCTACAGCGACGAGTACCACAAAGCCGTCAGCGAGCCGGGCATGGGCTTCGTGTTGAGTTCTGCCCCCGGCATCCTCGGCTCGAAGGCCGAGGATGTTCACCACTACGTCGAGCTCGAACTGACCGAAGAGATCGGTCAACTCGCTCTCAAGCTGCACACCGGCCGCAGCCGCAACGAGCAAATCGCCACCGACCTCCGCCTCTACGTGCGCGAACACATCGCCGTCATCATCGACCAGCTCGCGAGCTGGGCCAAGGCGCTGCTCGAGCAGGCCCGCACTGCCGGCGACGCCGTCATGCCCAGTTATACGCACCTGCAGCGCGCCGAGCCCGTCCTCATCGCGCATTGGCTGCTCGCCTACATTGAAATGATTCTGCGCGACGTCTCGCGCCTCAACGACTGCTCCGCCCGCCTCAACTACTGCCCGCTCGGATCTGGCGCTGTCGCCGGCGCCACCCTCGCCCTCGACCGCACCATCGCCGCCAGCGAACTCGGCTTCACTGCGCCCACCGCGAACTCGATCGACGCCACCAGCGACCGCGACTTCGCTCTCGAATTCGCGCAGGCCGCATCCACTCTGGGCATTCACATCTCCCGATTCGCCGAAGAGATCACCCTCTTCGCCACCAGCGAGTTCGGTTTTGTTGATCTGCCCGAGAGCTTCTCCACGGGCTCAAGCGCCATGCCGCAGAAGAAAAATCCCGACCTCACTGAGCTGCTGCGCGGCAAAAGCGGCCGCCTGCTCGGCGCCTGCACCGCGCTCTCCACGCAACTCAAGGGCCTGCCCCTTGCGTACAATAAAGATCTGCAGGAGACGCAGGAGCCAGTGTTCGCGGTGGCCGATGCAGTGGAGGGAATGTTGCAGGTTTTACCCGGGTTCTCGCGAACGCTTCGCTTCCGTCACGAAAAAATGCAGGCTGCCGCGCAGTCAGGCTATCTGAATGCCATGGCCGCGGCCACCTACCTCGTCCACAAGGGCGTCCCCTTCCGCACCGCGCACGAAAAAGTCGGCCAGGCTGTTCGCTTCGCCCTCGAAAAAGGCTCTGAGCTGAACGGCCTCACCATCGACGAGCTGCGCCAGTTTGGCAGCGAGTTTAGCGAAGATTTTTACGCCGCCATCTCGCTCGACGCCACGCTCGATTGCCACAACGTCATCGGCGGCACCGCCCGCAAGCGCGTCCGCCAGGCGCTCGAAGACGCCTCGCAGCGCGTCGCAGCGCTCGCCAATTCCAATGTCGCGGAGGCCATCCATGCAGGTGCGTAAGGCGCTCTTGCAAGACGCCTCCAACATCTACGATCTCGTCAACTCGCTCTCCGGAGACGGCACTCTGCTCAAGCGCCCCTTCGCTGAGGTCTGCGAGAACATCCGCGACTTCACCATCGCTGAGTCCGACGGCGGCGTCTTCCTCGGCTGCGGCGCGCTCCACCTCTACGGCCCCCACCTCTGCGAAGTCCGCTCCATCGTCGTCAAGCCCGAAGCCAAAAGCCAGGGCGCCGGCGGCGGCATCCTGAAAGCGCTTATCGAAGAAGCCGAGATGCACGGCATCCAGTCCGTCTGCCTCTTCACACGCATCCCCGATTTCTTCTTCAAATACGGCTTCCGCATTGTCGAAGACAAGGCCGAGCTGCCCGACAAGATCTTCAAAGACTGCCAGAGCTGCCCGCGCCTGCACCGCTGCGACGAAGTCGCCATGGTCCGCGGCCGCATTCCGCGCATGTCTATCCTCGGCCCTCGCGAAGAAGCCCAGGAGTTGGTGCGGCTGTCTGGCTGACCTCCGCGCACTTTATCCTGACGAAATCACATCGTCGTGCGCCCGCTCCCTTCCTGCTCACGGATCCGCGCCGACACCAGCATGCAGGCGGCCGACGCCATATACGCCATCATCACCGGCGTAGTCAGTGTCATCATTACCGTCGATCCGATACCACCGCATAATCCCAGCGCCGTGCAGCTCCGCCAGTTCATCGCCGTGTAAACGGGTAGCCACGCTATCGCGAGAATTGCCGGCAGCACCGCCGCCCGTCGAAATGCCAACAGCAGAAGGTATACGGGAAAACTCAAGATCGGCAGCACACAGTAGAAGAATGTCAGTACCGGGTTCGGCCTGAAATCGATGGAGAGCGTCGAATAGATGCCCCAGCCCATCACCGCGAAGCTCAAAATGCCGGCGAGAATCATGAGCGAGCGCCTGAGAATGATTTGCATCCGTTGTTCAGGCCCCCCTCTCACGCGCGCGTTCGTTCTTTAATATGGCCGCGGCAACCACGGCCTGGCCGTAGCTCAGCCCGCCATCGCCGGGGCTCACCTTGCGGTGCTGATAAACCTGGAAGCCTTCTTCTTCGAGCCCCACGCGCATCAATCGCGCCAGTCGCCGATTGTGCAAACAGCCGCCTGAGAGCGCCACCTGCTTGATCTCAGTTGCGCCACGAGCGAGCACTGCGGCGCGAATGAACGCGGAAGCCACGCCGGAATGAAAACGTGCCGCGATGCGCGACTTTGGAACGTCGGCTTCAAGGTCTCGTAGCAGCTCGCGCCACATGGGGAATGCGGTCATTATCGCGGGTCCGCTCGGCCTCAAATCTCGCGCGAATATCCCAAGAGAGTAACCCGATCGTAATGAAGATGGCTCCTCATTGGGCTCGTCCACACATAGCCCCTCCAGCTCTATCGCCGCCTGCGCCTCATAATCAACCACTCCCCGCCCCAGCACCACCGCGGCCACGGCATCGAACAGCCGGCCGAGACTTGAGGTGAGTGGCGCATTCACACGACGCTCAATCATGCGGAGCAGGACGCGCGCCTCTTGCTCCTTCACGCCCGCCAAGTCCAGAACCTTGAGCGCTTCGATTTCGAGACCCTTGGCGCTTAAGTGGCCGACGGCCATCCGCCACGGCTCACGAATCGCTTTCTCCCCGCCCGGCATTGGCACGTACGCGAGATGCGCAAACCGCTCAAAACCGTCGAGCCGCGCGATCAGCACTTCCCCGCCCCAGATCTTCCCGTCTGTACCATAGCCAGTGCCATCCAGCGAAAGCCCGATTACCGGCCCCTCGAGCCCGTGCTCCGCCATGCATCCCGCAATATGCGCATGATGGTGCTGCACGGCGATCAGCGGCAGCCCACGCTCGGCCGCCCATTCCTTCGCCCAGCTTGTCGACAGGTATCCGGGGTGCAGATCGTGCACCACCATCTGCGGCTCAATTTCGAAGGTGTGCATCAGGTGCGCCAGCGATTCGCGAAAAAAATCCAGCCCTGTAATGTTCTCAAGATCGCCCAGATGCTGGCTCTGATACGCAAATCTTCCCCGCGCCAACGCAAATACATTCTTCAAATGCCCGCCAACCGCCAGCAGCGGCGGCACGTCGCTGAGAAACGCCGGCAGCTCCACCGCCAGCGGCACAAATCCGCGCGCCCGCCGAATCAGTTGCGGCGCGCCATCCACCACAGCCATCACCGAGTCGTCGCAACGCTGCAGAATCTCGCGGTCGTGCATCAGAAACGCGTCGGCGATCCCGCCCAGCCGCGACAGCGCCTCGTCATTGTCAATGGCGATCGGCTCTTCACTCAGATTCGCGCTCGTCATCACCAATGCTTTCACGCGTGGATCGGCAAACAGCAGATGTTGCAGTGGAGCGTACGGCAGATACACGCCCAGCCACGGAATCCCCGGCGCAACTGCCTCTGCAATGCCGGACCCCTCACGTCTTCGTGCGAGCACAATCGTCCGCGACACCGTCTGCAGCATCTCCTCTTCCCGGGCCGTCAGCTCGCATAGCTTTCGCGCGACATCCAAGTCGTGCACCATCACGGCCAATGGTTTTCCATACCTATGCTTGCGCTCGCGCAGCCGCGTTATGGCCGCTTCGTTGGTTGCATCCACAGCCAGGTGAAATCCGCCAATGCCCTTGATAGCTACGATCTCGCCCGCCATCAGCCGATCGATCGTCATCGCCACTGCATCGGCCGCCTTGATCTCCTTCCCATCTGGGCTCACGAGCCATACCCTCGGCCCGCACTCCGCGCACGCATTGGGCTGCGCATGAAACCGCCGGTTCACCGGGTCGTCGTACTCCGCCTGGCAAGCCGCGCACATCCTGAACTTCGCCATCGAAGTCTGCGGCCGGTCATAAGGAATGCGCCGCGTGATCGTGAACCTCGGCCCACAGTTCGTGCAGTTCAGAAACGGATACCGATACCTGCGATCTTTAGGATCGAGTAATTCGCGCAGGCAGTCGGCGCACGTGGCCGCATCGGCCGGGATGCCCGTGCTCACCTGGCCCTTCGCGTCGCTGGCCGCGATCCGAAATCCACTCTCGCCAAGCGGCTCCGCCTCGCGCGCCACGACCGAATCGATGCGCGAAAGCGGCGGCGCCTCCTGCTGCAGCCGGCGGCAGAATACCTCCACCCGCTCCGGCGGACCCTCAATCTCAATCGTCACTCCGCCTGTGTCATTGCCGATAAAACCAGCAAGCCTCTCCTCCGAGGCGAGACGGTAGACGAACGGCCTGAATCCCACGCCCTGAACCACGCCGCGCACCGAAAGCACCTGCCGGCGCAAGGCCCGCAAATCACTTTCTTCACGACTTGCATGCGGCTCGTGGCTCACGTTTTTCTCCTTGCAGGAGACCAGCATAGCGCATGTCCTGCCCTCAGACCGCCCGGCCAGCCAGTTCCGGCCCGGTCGGCCCACTCGCCTCCAAGCCACCTTGCGCACGATAATCGCATCATCGCTTTCTAGGCAACGCGGAGCAAGGAACCGCAGTATGAAGCTTAGGACGAAATTAGCCCAGGCATTTGCGGTTGCATTACCCATATGGGCCATGTGGCTCGCAGCCCATGAATCTGCCGCGCAGCAACCTTCCCCCGCCGATCCGCCCGATGCCGCCGCGATCATCCGCGGCATCGACGCTGCCGTCCAGTCGCGAACCCGCAATGTTGTCGGATTCACCGACGTCGAGCACTACGCCGTTTACAGGGGCGATGACGAAACCCACGCCGCCGCTGAGATGACGGTGCGCGACACTTTCAGGAAAGGCTCCGGCAAAACCTACACCATTCTCTCCGAAAACGGCTCAGGCATCATTCTCAAATTTGGCTTGCATCCGCTTCTTCAAAACGAACAGGACATCAACGATCCCGCCAAAATCGCCCAATCCTTGTTCGTCTCCGCCAACTACGAAATGAAATTGGGCTCCGGCGGCCTTCAGACCATCAACGGGCGCCCCTGCTACACGCTCTCCATTACCCCTCGCCGCGAAGCTCCGAATATGATCGACGGCACCATCTGGGTCGATGCCAAAGATTACACGCTCGTCAAAGTGCAGGGCGTCGCCTCCAAAAGCCCCTCTCCATTTGCCGGAACCACCCACATGATGCGCCTGTATGTGAATATCGATGGGTATTCCATGGCGGCGCATGCTCGCGCCGAGTCCCGCAGCTTTCTCTTTGGCCGCACCGTGGTCGTCATCGACTACTCTGACTACCATCTGCAAGCCAAACCCGGCATCTAGCGTTCTGTAGCTGAAGTTGCCTAGGTAGCGCCGGTCTCCTGACCGGCTGTCGTGCGGGTCTCCAGACCCGCGCATCAACTGGAACAGATCTTCATGGTTCTGGGTGTCGCCGCACGATATACATGACTACGGTTGTTCATTAACAAATTTCGGACTCACCACACCGGAACTGGTCGCACAAATTGTGCTTTGAAGGGGCACGACTTTCCGGGGTTGCCAACGAAAGGTCTTCGTCGTTGGGGTGGCTTGAGTCGTGCCGAAAAAGGCCAATAAAATCGCGGGCCTTAGCCCTTGAGGTATGTCTTGCGCCAGATCGGCCCGCTATGAGCCCCTTTTCTTTTCACGCATCGCGCCACTCCCTGCATGCATCCGGTGATCCTCCACACAACCGCCTGCATTCCCGGCATCCCGCCGGTGTCCTTTCGCACTTCGAACGCGTTCTCCGAACATCTCCCTTGTCACATCCTTTTCACATCCCCAAAACCGATACCATTCAATGAGATAGCTCCACAGCAACGTGACTGCTGTCACGGATTGCCAAAGCTCTCCGCCCGTACAACAATGGTAGGAACTATCCGGAGCAAAAAATCGGGCCCTCCGCGAACGATGCGTCTGCGGACCACCTACCAGGGAGGAAAAGTGCCAGCATTCACGCCACCACCCTTACCCAGCGAAGACAAACGATGGAAGATCGTGAACGGCACCATGCGCAAGAACGGATTCGCCCGTCACGCGCTTATTGAAACGCTGCACACCGTGCAGTCGTCGTTCGGCTACCTCGACGACGATTCCATCCGATTTGTGGCCCTCAGCCTGCGTGTCCCTTTGAGCCAGGCCTACGGCGTCGCCACGTTTTATCACTACTTCACGCTGAAGCCGCCCGGCAAGCACACCGTCACCGTGTGCGCCGGCACTGCGTGCTACATCAAGGGCGCCGACAAGCTGATCGGCGCCGCCGAAAAACGGCTCGGCGTCAAGCAGGGCCAGACCACGCCCGACGGCCAGATCAGCCTGATGACGGCACGCTGCGTGGGCGCCTGCAGCCGTGCCCCGGTTGTGCTTTGCGACGGCGAGGTGGTCGGCGAAATGGATCGTGAACAAATGCTCGAGCAACTGGAAAGGTGGGCCGTCGAATGACAATCGAGGAGCTCGAACAGATCGCCAAAAACGCCAAGCAGGAAAACCAGAAGTACGACTACGAAGTGAACGTGTGCATGGACCTGGCCTGCGCCAGCCAGGGCGCGGGCGCGCTCAAGGATGCGCTGGTCAAAGCGGCCGAAGCTTCTGGCAAGACTGTGCTGGTTCGCCGCACCGGTTGCATGGGCCCCTGCTCGCACGGTCCGCTGGTGCGCGTCGATCCTGACGACACGCTCTACCACCGCGTGAAGGCCGAAAAAGCTGGCGCCATTGTCGGCAGCCTCGGCGCAGCGCCCGTTCCCGAATTGCAATGCGATCTCAACGAGCACTTCGACAAGCAGGTGCGTGTCGTCCTTGAAAATGCCGGCTACATCGACCCTGAAAAGATCGATGACTACATCGCGCGCGATGGCTACAAAGCACTGCTCACCGTCCTCGCTGAAATGACGCCCAACGGCGTCGTTCACCGCATCACCGAAAGCGGCTTGCGCGGCCGTGGCGGAGGCGGCTACCCCACCGGCCTCAAATGGAGCACGGTTGCAAAAGCTGCGGGCGACATGAAGTACGTGGTCTGCAACGGTGACGAGGGCGATCCCGGCGCCTTCATGGATCGCAGTGTCATGGAAGGCGATCCGCACCGCGTCATCGAAGGCATGGCCATCGCGGCTTATGCCGTCGGGGCCAGCAAAGGCTTCATCTACGTGCGCGCCGAATATCCTGTCGCGGTCTCGCGGCTCACCACCGCGTTGCGCGAAGCCCGCCGCCACGGCCTCCTCGGCAACAACATCAGCAATACGCCGTTCAACTTCGACATTGAAATCCGTCTCGGCGCCGGCGCCTTCGTCTGCGGCGAAGAAACCGCGCTCATCGCTTCGATCGAAGGCAAGCGCGGCACGCCCAAGCCGCGGCCTCCCTATCCCGCATCGAGCGGCCTCTGGGGCAAGCCCACGCTCATCAACAACGTTGAAACCTACGCCAACATCGCGCCCATCATCCGCAACGGCGGCAAATGGTTCTTCAACATGGGCTCCGAGCGCAGCAAAGGCACCAAGGTCTTCGCGCTGACCGGCAAAATCGCCAACACCGGCCTCGTTGAAGTTCCCATGGGTATCAAGCTGCGCGAGATCATCGAAGTCATCGGCGGCGGAGTTCCCGACGGCCACAAGTTCAAAGCCGTCCAAACCGGAGGACCCTCCGGCGGCTGCATCCCTGAAGAGATGCTCGACGTTGGCGTCAGCTACGACGCGCTGCTCAAGATGGGCTCCATCATGGGCTCCGGCGGCATGATCGTCATGGACGACACCTCCTGCATGGTCAACGTCGCCCGCTTCTTCATCGAGTTCTGCATGACCGAGTCCTGCGGCAAATGTATTCCCTGCCGCGCCGGCACCGCGCAGATGTACACGCTCCTCACCCGCATCTGCGATGGCACCGGCACCATGGACGACCTGGCTCTGCTTGAAGATCTCTGCTCCACCGTCAAGGAAGCCAGCCTCTGCGGGCTCGGCCAGACCGCTCCGAATCCTGTCCTCAGCACGCTCAAATACTTCCGCAACGAGTACATCGAGCACATCGTCAACAAGCGCTGTCCGGCGGGCGTCTGCACCATGGATACAGTCAAGTCTGAAATTCCCAACGAGGTGGTGGCATGAGCATGGTTGAAACTGACGTCAAAACTCTTGTCATCGACGAGCAGGAAGTGAGCGCCCGCGCCGGCCAGACCATCCTCGAAGTCGCGCGCGAAAACGACATCAACATTCCTACGCTCTGTCATCTCGAAGGGCTCAGTGACGTGGGCGCCTGCCGCCTCTGCCTCGTCGAAATCAAGGGCTCCAACAAGCTCCTGCCGGCCTGCGTCGCCACCGTCCAGGAGGGCATGGAAGTCAGCACCAACACCGAGCGCCTGCAGAAGCACCGCCGCACCATCCTCGAACTGCTCTTCGCCGAGCGCAACCACGTCTGCTCGGTCTGCGTCTCCAACGGACACTGCGAATTGCAGACGCTGGGCCAGGAGCAGGGTCTCACCCACGTTCGCCTTCCCTATCGCAATCCCGAGCTCTCGGTCGACGCCTCGCATGAGCGGTTCACCGTCGATCACAACCGCTGCATCCTCTGCACCCGCTGCGTGCGCGTCTGCGCCGAAATCGAGGGCGCCCACGTGTGGGATGTCATGGGCCGCGGCATCAACTCCGTCGTCATCACCGACCTTCACGACGAGTGGGGCAAATCTACCTGCACCCGCTGCGGCAAGTGCGTGCAGGTCTGCCCCACCGGAGCCCTCTTTGACAAAAGCAAGATCGGCTCCGACCATCCCAAGTATCCCGATTTTCTGCCCTACTTGAACCTGATGAGGGAAGCGCAATGAGCAAACTCAAACTTGCGACTGTCTGGCTCGACGGATGTTCCGGCTGCCACATGTCGTTCCTCGACATGGACGAACGCCTCCTCGAGCTCGCCGAAGTCGTCGACGTGGTCTACAGCCCTATCGTCGACACCAAGGAATTCCCTGACGATGTCGATATCGCTCTCGTTGAGGGCGCCGTCGCCTCCGTCGACGACGAAAAGAAGATCCGGAAAATCCGCGAGCACTCCCGGATGCTCGTGGCCATGGGCGACTGCGCGGTCACAGGCAATGTGCCCGCCATGCGCAATCCCATCGGCCCCGAAGCCATTCTCGACCGCGCCTATATCCAGAACGCCAGCGCGCAGCCGCAGATTCCCTGCGTCGTCGTGCCGCAGTTGCTCAAGATCGTTCGCCCTATTCACGAATTCGTGAAGGTGGATGTTTTCCTGCCGGGTTGTCCGCCCTCCGCCGATACGTTCCATACCGTGCTCACTGCGCTGGTCAACGGCGGACCGCTCGACATCCCGGCCCTCACGCGCTTCGGAGCCTGATTTTGGGAACAGGCCCCGGAGGGGCTAGTCGAAAATAGCCCAGGGTGAAGCGGAGCGGAACCCTGGGTCAGGCGCCACAATGATGCCGCCGCCCCGGAGGGGCGGCACGAACAAATCGAAAGCACCGAAACCCGGAGCAAGTTCCATGAGCCAGACCATCACCATCGATCCCGTCACTCGCCTTGAAGGCCACGGCAAAATCACCATCCAGCTCAACACCCAGGGCGAGGTTGAAGACGCGCACTTCCACGTCACCCAGGTGCGCGGCTTTGAGCGCTTCTCCGAAGGCCGCCCCTTTTACGAGATGCCCAGCCTCATGGCTCGCATCTGCGGCATCTGCCCTGTCTCGCATCTCATCGCCTCGGCCAAGGCGTGCGAGGCCATTATGTCGGTGCGCATTCCGCACACCGCCGCCCAGTTGCGCCGCATGTTGAATCTTGCGCAGATGGTCCAGTCGCACGCGCTCAGCTTCTTCTATCTCGCCTCGCCCGACCTGCTTCTCGGCATGGAAGCCGATCCCAAGGTCCGCAACATCCTCGGCCTCGCTGCCGCCAAGCCCGAACTCGGCCGCGCCGGCGTGGGCCTGCGCCGCTTCGGCCAGAGCATTATCGAACTGCTCGGCGACAAGCGCGTCCATCCCGGCTGGGTCGTCCCCGGCGGCGTCACCGAGCCGCTTTCCTCCGCCAAGCGCGACAAGATTCTCGCCATGATCCCCGAGGCCTACGCCAATATCGGTCTCGCACTCACCGCCTATAAGCAGATCGCCAACACCTTCAAATCTGAGATCGCCGTCTTCGCCAACTTCCCGTCCAACTATCTCAGCCTCATCAATGAAGACGACTCCATCGAATTCACCGACGGCACTCTGCGCCTGGTCGATGCCAAAGGCAAAGTGATCGAAGACGGCATGACCGCCGCCCGCTACGCCGAAGCCATCGGCGAAGCCGTCGAGCCCTACAGCTACACCAAGTTCGCCTACTACAAACCGCTCGGCTATCCCGATGGAAGCTACCGCGTCGGCCCGCTCGCGCGCCTCAACATCGTCAAAAAGATGGGGACCCCCAAAGCCGAAAAAGAATTCGCTGAGTTCAAGCAGTTGGCCAAAGGTCTCGTCGAAAGTTCCTTCCACTATCACCACGCGCGCCTCGTCGAAATGCTCTATGGCGTCGAAAAAATCGAAGAGATCCTCGCCGATCCGCGCATCCTCGACAAACACGTGCGCGCCACGGCCGGCGTCAACCGCCTCGAAGGCCAGGGCCAGGCCGAAGCGCCGCGCGGCGTCCTGCACCACAACTACAAGGTCGACGAAAACGGCAAGATCACCTGGGCCAACCTCGTCATCGCCACCGGCCAGAACAACAAGGCCATGAACCTCGGCGTCCTGCAGGCCGCCAAACATTACGTCAAAAACGGTAAATTCACTGAAGGCGTCCTCAACCGCATCGAAGCCGTGGTCCGCACTTTCGACCCGTGCCTCAGCTGCTCCACCCACGCCATTGGCCAGATGCCGCTTTCCGTCACCCTGCTCTCCGCCAATGGCGAAATCCTCGACCGCGCCGTGAGGGACTGATTAAAAAGTGCGGGAAGTGGCCTGATTGCCCGATAATAGCGATTAGCTTGTCATACTGAGCGATGCGGCGCAGCTCCCCGCGCTGCGGAGTCGAAAGATCTGCGGCTGCCACCCTCTGCCGCGCTTCTCGGAGAAAATTGTGAATCCAGCTCAAGCCCGCTGCCTCATCCTCGCCTGCGGCAACACTCTCCGCAGCGACGACGGCGTCGGGCCCAAACTTGCCGAATGGGCTGCCGAGCGCTTTCGCGACAACTCCGGCGTGCGCGTCCTCGCGCGCCAGCAATGGACACCCGATCTCGCCGAAGACATCGCCGGCGCCGAATCCGTGCTCTTCGTCGATTCCTCGCTCGATTCCGGCCCTGGCCTTGTGCGCCTCACTGCAGTGCCGCTCCACTTCAACAGCGCCCAGCCTGCGAGTCACGACTCGCACCATGTCGATCCGCCCGGGCTCCTCTCCCTTACCCACTCGCTCTATGGATCTCTATCGGCGCACGCCATGCTCTTGACCGTAGGCGCCGGATCGACCGATCTCGGCGAAGTCCTCAGCCAGCCCGTTGAAGCTGCTCTGCCCCGCGCCCGCCGCATCCTCGAAAAAGCCGTCCTGCGCTTCCTCGGCAATTGATCACAAGCTGAATCCGGCATTCACCGTGCCGCTGTATCCTTGTCGCGCATTTCGCGCAGGTCCGAACGAAAAGGCCCGGCATCGCGCCGGGCCATCTCATTTTTTGAGTTACCGTCGGGTTATTGCGGTTGGGTTGCCGGCGGCTGTGCCGGCGTCTGCTCCTGCGCTGCCGGTGGCGCCATCGAGGGCTCATTGCCCGGCTTCGCCGCCACCACACCCGGAATCACCGGCTCCGCGTTCACCTTCCCTGCCGCCGCATCCGGCAAATTGATCGCGTAGTGCTGCAGCGTCGAAGCCAGCGTCTGATACAGGCCCGCGCGGTCCTTCGCGTACCCCCCATACGCACTAATCAGGTTGAAGTCCGCTGTCGCCAGGTTGCGCTGCTGCTGCAGTACCTGCGCTGTCGTCGAAGCTCCCAGGTGCAGTTTCTTCTGCTCGGCGTCCAGGCTTTGCTGCGCATAGTCGCGCGCCGCTTCTGCAGCCTTCACCGCCGCCCGGTCGTTGGTCAGCGCATACATCGCGTTTACCACCTGCATGCGAATCTCCGTATGCAGTTGCTCCAGCCGCAGCTCCGCCTGCCGGTACTCCATCACTGACCGCTCCTGTGTCGCCTGCGCCTGGCGGTTGCGAAGCGGAATATTCAGGCTGAATCCCGCGCCTTTATCCGACGCCGTGCTATTGAACAGATTCTGGGTCACCGTCCCATAGCCTACCGTCGGATAGGTTCCGGGAGGGCACGCCGTGGAGCCGCTGAAGCTGAACGTCACGCAGTTCGGGCTCTGCGATCCGCCCAGCGCGTTCGCCCCGTAAAATCCGTAAACGTCAAGCACCGGCAACAGCCCGTTGCGCGCGCCCCGCAGCGTAATCTCATCGTTCTTCAGGGTCAGCACCGCCTGCTCCAGCTCCGGCCTCTGCTGAAACGCCTCCTGCACCAGCGCCTCCACCGGCTGACTCTCTTCCGGAATCGGATCCAAGCTTACGCGATCCGTCGGAATCACCGGCGCCGCCGACAGCGTCGGGTCATTCAAATTGCGCGTAATCGCCTGCTTGATGATCTGTTGCTGATAATTCAATGCGCTCTGCGCGCTGATCAGCGCCTGCTCATCCGATGCAACGTTCGATTGCGCATTCACCACGTCCAGCGGCGCCATGGTTCCAATCTGTAACTGCTTCTGATTGTCTGAGAGCAACTGTTTGCTCTGGTCCAGCGCCCGTTCCTTGGCCTGCACATCCTCGTAATCCTGCACCAGTCCCCAGTAGATGCTCTCCACCTGGTTCACCGTGTACAGAATCTGCTGCCGGAACGAGGAGTCGGTAATCCGCCGGTCGTTCAGCGCCTCGTAGATGAAACGCTTGTTCACCCAGATCCCCGCGCCCTGCAAAAGATGCTGCGTCACCGTCGCCTTGAACGTCGCCGACAAAGACGGGCTGTACGTCTGGAAAGGATTGCCTGACGTGACCCTGGAGTTCTGCCACCCTACCTGCAGTCCTGTGCCCGTAACAAATCCCTCGTTGAACGTAAAGTCGTAAGAATCGGTATTCGTGTTCAGCTTCGGTTTGCCGCCTGAAAACAGCGGATTCACCTGCGGCTGATAGGCTCGCTCAAATTGAATGGATCCTCCTAGATATGGATCCAGGTTCTCGGGTGTCGGCCCTGCGCCTGCCGTCGACAGCGTCAATCCGTTTACGCCCGATCCCGCGCCGCCCGAACCCCCGGTCGTACCGCCTGGCCCGCCGCCGGTCGACAGCGTCGACGAAGAGCCGCCCTGCGTGCCCGTCACCAGTCCCGCTGGCGCCCCGCGTGGCGCAGCCCCCGTCCTTGTGCTCAAAACATCGGTATCCGCAATATCCAGATCGTAGCGCGCAATTGCGATGTCGTAGTTGTTCTCAATCGCCAGCGCCAGCGCGTCCGCCAGGCTCAGGTAGATCTTCCCGTCCTTCACCAGATCGTTGAGCCGCACCGAATTCACAAAGCTTGCTTTGGGAATCGTCGTCGGCCGATAGATGTTGATTGGATCGCCAATCCATGTGGCGTACGGCCGGGCATAATAACGATCCGAGGTGCGCAGCGGCGTCGGCGAAGTTGGCACTGGCGTCGGCGCAACCGGCAATTGCGATGCCGCCTTGTCCGGTCCATTCGATCCCGCTGTCTGCTGCGCGTAGCCCGGCGGCATGGTCGCCGCCAGCGTCAGCAGCGCCGCCGCCACCGCGCGCAGCCGTCCGCCCGCAGCCCCGTTCATCCTGCGATTTCTTCTGCTCTGCTTGCGTCCACTGCGCGCAGGCACTCCTTCAAGCCCCGTCGTTCTGTTCCAAAGCATGCTCTCTCTCCACAAACTGTCTCTGGCAGGTAAAACGTTTCGCCGCAGACCGGCACACAATCGTCCCTGGCTTCAATTCCTGGTGTGTCAAGACGATTATCGCCGTTGCGCCGCTCTGAATGACTCTTCTCTGATTACGAATTCGATACCCCGCTCGTTCCCGCTAAGCTCCAGCAATTCCCGATAAGCCGATACCTTCCCAACTCGCCGCCCGCGTGGCTCATCATCCGGCAATCTCCGTTCTCATTCGACTGGCGAAAACACGAAACAATCCGGCATCTCTCAAAACGTCACGCCCCCCTTGCGTCAGTTCTCCGTTCGATCCCATACCACCGTGCCTTCGGGATCGTCGGCTATCTGAAATCTGGCGCTGGACGGTGCGTCTTCCGGCTCCATCCTCGCTGCTTTCCTGGCTGCTACTGGTTCTGGCTGCTACTCGTTATTGACCGTCGCATTCGCATTGCGTTTGCAACTGACTCTCAGCCCATTGTGGACAAGCCCGCAATCTCGCCCAACGGACCAGGAGCTCAGTTCATCACCTATGCCGGACCGCCTCCAGAACCCGTTGTCTTCAATTTAACTAACTAGTTAGTAAAATACGCTCTACACCATCCATCCCGCAACCCCCGCCCCACGAAATCTGTGCATTTCCCCAAAAGGTCGTTCCCCCTTGCTCCCTTGTTCCCTTGTTCCCTTGCTCCCTCGTCTCCTCGTTCCCTTGTTCCCTTCCAGGGTTCAAAGTCAAGACCTTCGCTCCTTAATCCAGCCTCATCTCCCTCATTCCCCAAGCCAAATTCCAGGCTGCAATTTGCAGAGAATATCTGTCCTCCGGCGCACAATCTTTCCAGGCAAAGGCACTGGCACGCATAGGCGCCGAACGCTGGCCGGATCAGAAGCCGGCGGAGATCGAACGGCCCAGCCAGCATTCCGCTTTGCGGTACCCAACCCTCCACTGTGGGATGAATTTCATGAGTTGCACCAGAAATGAGGCACAAAAGGCGCGAAATCTCGCAAGACCTATCCATTAGAATCAATGATTTACGGCTCAACAGTCCCTCTAAGCCTTTGATCCCAGGATATTTACGCCAATCATATGGGGGGGGAGGGGTGGGGATAACAGAATAGTAAACAGGAAGCCAAGGGCCCACTGTCCCGCATTCCTTTGGTCTCATTCACCGTTCTTTCTGCATTACTCTGTTAACCAAAAGACTCCAGTGACCGAACTCTCTCATCCCGAACCAGCCGCACAGACCTGGAAGCTCACGCTCGCCTACGATGGCACCGATTTCCAGGGCTGGCAGGTGCAGCCCGGCCTGCCCACCATCCAGGGCGAACTCCAGGCCGCTCTCAGCCGCATTACCGGCGAATCACCTTTGCCCCAGGGCTCCGGCCGCACCGACGCCGGCGTGCACGCCCTCGCGCAGGTCGCCAGCTTTGTTCTTCGCGCGCCCATTCCTGCCGATAATCTCCTTCGCGCCCTCAACCGCACCCTGCCCCCCGCGATCCGAGTGCTCGATGCCCGCACAGTGCGAAGCACGTTTCACGCGCGCCACTCCGCCATCGCTAAAACTTACGAGTACCGCATCTTTCCTGGCGGCAACCCTCCGCCTTTTCTCGCGCGCTACGTCTACGCCTGTCACTGGCCGCTTGACATCGCTGCCCTGCAAGTCGCAGCGCAACACTTCGTCGGCGAGCACGACTTCGCAAGTTTCGCCGCCACCGATCCTGATCGCGCACAGCGCAATCTCGCGCCCGAATCCGCAGCACTCGCTGTCGACAACCCCTCCATCGCCGTCGCCGAATCTACCCTCAAAACGATCTTCTCTTCTGATTGGGAATCGCGCAGCACCGAATCCGGCCACCTGCTCATCTATCGCGTGCGCGGCAGCGGATTCCTTCACCACATGGTGCGCAATCTCGTCGGCACCATGCTCGACGCCGGCCGCGGCCATCTCGCCCTCGAAGAAATTCCCCGCATCCTCGCCGCGCGCTCGCGTTCCGTCGCCGGACCCACCGCCCCCGCCCGCGGCCTCTTTCTCCATTCCGTCGAGTATCCGCCTGTATCATTGCAATCCTGCGGCTCGCTCTGAAACGCCGCCCTCGTCAGTGCCGCGGCAAAATCTGTTCCCATCGCGCTTCCTGCTACTCTGAATCCACCTGCATGCCGGTTCTCTCGCCAGCCTCGGCTTTCTCCCGCGTCACAACCCTCGCACGCCAGCGCCCTGTCCACGCGGCGTTTTCCTGGCTCCATGCCAATCCCAAGACCATCATGGATTGGCAACTGGACCTCGTCGCCATCCCCGCGCCTTCTCATGCTGAACAGCAGCGCGCACAATGGCTCGCGCAGCGCTTCACCCAGGCTGGCCTCAGCAGCGTCGAAACCGACGCAGCCGGCAACGTACTCGGCATCCTCCCTGCACCGCATCTTCCTCCCGAAAGCACAGGTCCCCTCGTCCTCCTCTCCGCGCACATCGACACGGTGTTTCCCGCCAACACCGCGATTAATCCGGTATTCGATGGCGACCGCCTCACCGCCCCCGGCTCCTGCGACAATGCCGCGGGCGTCGCCGGCTTGCTCGCTGTCATCCACGCGCTCCTTCACTCCGGCATCGAGTTGCCCGTGCCGCTCATCGTTCTTGGCAACGTCGGTGAAGAAGGCGAAGGCGATCTTCGCGGCGTCCGTCATATCTACAACCACAGCCCTCTTTCCAGCCGCATCGCCGCCCACATCGTTCTCGACGGCGCCGGCTGCGACGCTGCCGTCACCCAGGCCCTCGGCAGCCGCCGCTACCAGATCACCGTCAACGGGCCCGGCGGCCATAGTTTTACCGACGCCGGCACGCCCAACCCCATCGCCGCGCTGGCCGCCGCGCTCGCTCAACTTGCGGAAACGCCTCTTCCCGACGATCACAGCACGACTCTCAACCTCGGCACCATCGGCGGCGGCATCAGCGTCAACTCCATCCCTGAAAGCGCGCAGGCCACCGTCGACTTCCGCTCTATCGACGCCGAGCAGCTTGTGCGCCTCGAAGTTGCCTTGCACCGCGCCATTGAAGATGCCGTCGAGCACTGCAACAGGAAAGCTAAAACGGCTCTGGCCTCCGCTCGCCGCTTGACCTTCGCCATCTCCAAGATCGGCGACCGTCCTGCGGCAAATCTGCCCGACGACTCTCCGCTGCTTGCTGCTTTGCGCGCCGTCGATCGTCACCTCGGCCTGCATACCGATCTCCGCATCGGATCCACTGACGCCAACATTCCGCTCTCTCTGGGGGTGCCGGCCTTGTCGATCGGCGCCGGCGGTGAGGGCGGCGCCGCGCATACGCTGCACGAGTGGTACACGCCCCGCAATCGTGAAATCGCTCTCAAGCGCGTGCTTCTGCTCACTCTCGCCATGCTGGAGTGGGCCGCCGATCAGTAGCAATCGTCCGCCTCGCCTGCCCCGTCCTCAAGGTCTTTCAGATTACGACTTTTTTTCTTGAAACGGCGTCTAAACGATCCAGTGCGGCGTTTGTGCTGTGTGACTCTTTTGGTGCATATTTCGGCACTCCCAGGGGCAGAGCCGACGGCTTGCAAGTGGCTATACTAAGAGATGGCGCCATTTTCGCTCCTTCGACAGCTTGGGCGCCTTAAGAGGTCAATGACTCTATGAAACAGATCCTGGAACGGCTTCGCTCGCGCCGTCTCTCCTCGACCTTCGTGCTGCTGGCCACGATTTCGGCCGCCGTCATCGCCGGTTCCTTCGTTGCCCATGGTGTCCGCGGTCAGGAAAACCAGAGCGCCAGCGCCGATGCCACCCCTCTCAAAGTCATCAGCTCCCCTACTCCGCCCAACGATTTTGTCCGCATCGCAAAAGCTGTCGCGCCTGCGGTTGTAAACATCAACACGCGCACATTGCCCAAGCAATCGAAGAACGGCGGCAATCGCAACTTCCGCTTCAAGTCGATGCCCAGCCCCCAAGGTCCCGGCGGCGGTGATGACAATCAGAGTCCCGATCAACAGGGGCCCGACAACAACTTCCAGGACTTCTTCAATCGCTTCTTCGGCGGGCAGGTTCCCGGCCAGCCCGACGACGGTGGTGACAATGGCCAGGTGCAGGAATCGCTTGGCTCAGGCTTCATCGTCGATTCCAAGGGCTACATCATCACCAACGAGCACGTGATCGACAAGGCTGACCAGATTTACGTCAAGCTCTCCACCGATCCGGATACCACAGATCTGGGCCGTCCCGCTCGCGTCATCGGCAGCGACAAGGCCACCGACCTCGCCGTCATCAAGATTGACACCAGTTCCCCGCTGCCAACCGTCAAAATGGGCAACTCCGACGAAGCCCAGGTCGGCGACTGGGTCGAAGCCATCGGCAGTCCCTTCGCCCTCGCGCAAACCGTCACTGCCGGCATTATCTCCGCCAAGAATCGCACCCTCGATCAGGGCGCGCCCGGCCAGTTCCAGCACTTCATCCAGACTGACGCTGCCATCAATCCCGGTAACTCCGGTGGGCCGCTGCTCGACATGAACGGCAACGTCATCGGCGTCAACACCGCCATCTATACGCAATCGGCTGGCTATCAGGGAATTGGCTTCGCCATGCCGTCCAACACCGTTGTCTCCGTCTACAACGACCTCATCAGCCCCAGCCACAAGGTCACACGCGGATCGATCGGCATCCAGTTCCGCGAAGGGCTGTCCGCCTCTGTCAATCGCGTCTATGGTTTCAAGAACGGCGTCCTTGTGCAGGAAGTTCAGCCGGGAGGCCCAGCCGATAAGGCAGGGCTTAAACCGGGCGACATTATCACCACCATCGATGGCCGCAATATCAAGGACGGCGACGACCTTGTCAACGAAATCGCCAGCCGCAAGCCTGGCTCGACTATCCGCCTCGGCTTCATGCGTGACGGCAAATCGCAAGACACTACCGTCACCATCGGCGACCGCGACAAGGTCTTTGCCGATCTGAACAATCCGCAGCCCGAAAATAATCCTGAGTCCGGCGCTGGTGCGGGTGAAGCCAAACTCGGTCTCGTCGTCCATGAGATCTCACAGGCCACAGCGGCCAAGATCCATGCGTCTGGCGTGGCCATCGACTCCGTTCGCACCGGCTCGTTTGCCGATCTGCAAGGATTGGAGCCGGGCCTTGTCATTACCCATGTCAACCGTCAACCCACCGCAACGAAGGACCAGTTCGATGCCGTGGTCAGCAAGCTCAAGACCGGCGACGACGTCGTCTTTGAAGTCATCGATCCACGCCATCCTGAGCAGGGGATTAACTATATCGGCGGCACGTTATAGTACGGCATAGACCGCGCCGGCAGCGCTAATTCGTTGCCGGCGCTCATTTTAGCCTTGAGGCCTTTGGTAACCTCCGTTCGATTTTTCGGTTGCCGCATTGCCATGCCCTGGCTAAACTTTTACGAAGAGTTCCGAAAATCCGAATTCTTTCAGGTGGTATTCAGGGTGTTTTCGTCTCACGCATTTTTGGCTTCTTTGATTTCCGTGACTCTCCTTGCGCCGCCTGCGTTCGCCACCAGCGCTCACAAGGCCGACGCCGCTGAGCGGTCTACGACTACACACTCCTCCACAGCCCACCATCCGACGACAACGCACTCCTCCACGGCTCATAAATCAACGCGCAAAAGGCGCCACGTGACTCGCGTGCGCGGACAGCAAGCCATCCAGCCGGAGCGCGTCACTCAAATTCAACAGGCTCTGATTCGTGAGCATTACTTTACAGGCGAAGCCGACGGCAAATGGGACGCCACCACCATCGCGGCGATGCAGAAATATCAGGCCGACAATGGTTGGCAGACCAAGCTCATGCCTGATTCGCGCGCCCTCAAAAAGCTCGGCCTGGGCCCCGACTATTCCGATGCCATCAACGCCAAAGGCGCAAACTTCGGTGCTTCGGCTCCCGCTGGCGACACCCCAGCCGCGCAGACCGCTGGATTTACCGCAGCCTCCGGCGTCCACCAATAGCTATCTTTTTCTGAACTGCTTTATCGCGCCCCCGCCGGCGCCTTCAGCAGAAACTCATACTGCGCCCGCGCCTCATCCTTGCTCGAACTGACCGTCTTGTCCAGGTGCAGAATCTCGCCGTTCTTGTCGTACCGCGGCCAATGCGCTAATCCTTCCCCATTCGGATCGCCGGTCTTCGCAAAGTTCGTCCAATAATCCATCATCTCTTCGCTCAGCTTGCGATCCTCCGGCCGCCACGTCGCTCCGTGCCGCGTGTCGAGCGTGCCAAACACATACTCAAGCTCGTCTGAGTGCCACGCATACTTCCCTTCCGGATGCATCTCGCTCGGCGTTGCCGGCAATTCAAAGTCGTAGCGGTACACCGGCGCCCCACCCGTCTTCACCTGCGCCTCGACCCAGCGCCAAGTCCCCAGCCCGATGAACTGCTCCGTCGTAAACGCGTCTGCCGACTGCACCGCCTCGTCGTCTGTCCGCCCCGGAAATGCCGCCAGGAATTCATCCGCCTTCTGCCCATAATGCTCCGCAGCAAAAGCCTTCCACTTCTCGGCAGTCATTCCCTTCGATAACGTGCCTGCGCGCTCATCCCGATTCCATCCCGCCAGCAGAGGCACATGCGCCTGCTTGCCCGCCGCATACACCTCCGGAACATCCTCCGTCAGCAGTCGCCCATCGATGACCGGCGAAAACCATCCCACCGGCTTCTTCGACTCCGCATCTGTCAACTCGCTGGTTGTCATCGCCCGTAATTCCGCCAGGTTCTTTACGCCCAGCGACTCCACCCACTCCTGGTCGCGCTTGGCCCGTTCCTCCAGTGATGCCGTGCTCAGCACATTGCTGAACGGCGCGCCGCTCTCGCCAATTGCTTTTTTGAAGAGTCCTTGCGTCACTTGCGACGCCATCAACGTGCTCACTGCGAATGATCCCGCGCTCTCTCCAAAAATCGTCGCGTTGTCCGGATCGCCACCGAATCTGGCAATGTTGGCACGTACCCATTTCAGCGCGGCAATCATGTCCATCAGCCCGTAGTTGCCCGCCGATCCCCCACCCTCCTTCACAAGGTCCTCGCTCGCCAGAAATCCGAACACTCCCATCCTGTAGTCGACGGTCACCAGCACTACCCCCCGCAGCGGAAGACCCGAGTTGGTGTAGCGCGGCTCCGATCCCGACCCGGCAGCATACGCGCCCCCATGAATCCAGAACATCACCGGCAGCCCGCTACCCGTTTTCGCGCTCGCCGGCACATAAACATTCAAATGCAGGCAGTCCTCGCTCGGGCCATCATCGAGGAATATGTAATCTTTCCAGATCGGCCACTGCCCACAGCGCGCAGCAAATTTCGTTGCATCGCGCACGCCCGTCCACTTCTCGGCCGGCTGCGGCGCCTTCCAACGCAACTCACCCACAGGCGGCGCGGCATAAGGAATCCCCAGAAACGCCCGTACCTTACTTTCGTTGATCAGCTTGCCGTGCACCGTCCCCTGTTCCGTCTTCACCGTGAGCGAGTCAGCACAGAAACCAGCCGTCGCTCCGCACGCCATCATTAGCGCGGCAACTATCGCGCCCCATCTTGTTTGCGCTCGCAATCGCATCGACAATTCCCCCGCGCAATACGATAACAGCGCAGGCGCGTTCGAGTCGCGTTGCGAATTCTAAATTGAATTGTTTTTCCGCAGCGCTCGAATCAGCGCCGCCTCAGACGCTTTCCGCTCCCAGCAGCTCCGCCACTGTCTCTCGCCGCCGGATCAGCCGCGCCTTCCCGCCCTCCACCAGCGCCTCTGCCGCGCGCGGCCTCGTGTTGTAGTTCGAGCTTTGCGCCATGCCGTATGCTCCCGCATCCAGAATGGCCACCAGGTCGCCCGGCTCCACCGGCGCCATCTTGCGATCGCGCGCAAAAAAGTCGCCCGTCTCGCATACCGGACCCACCACATCCACGACCCGCGCCTTCCCTGCCCGCCTTCGCACCGGCGCAATCTCGTGATGCGCCTGGTAAAGCGCTGGCCGGATCAGATCGTTCATCGCCGCGTCCGTAATCACAAACGTCTTCTTGCCGTTCCGCTTCACATAAAGTACGCGCGTCAGCAGCGCTCCCGCCTGAGCCACGACAAACCGGCCCGGCTCGATCAGCAATTGCCCGTCGAAATCCCCCAGCGCGCGCTCCAGCGCCACCGCATACTCATTCACCTTCGCCGCCACGTCAAATTCGCCGCCGTGATAGTCAATGCCCAATCCGCCGCCGGCATCAATCGCTTTCAGCGCAACACCCTCGAACCTCAGTTGCCGTACCAGTTGGCTTACCCGCCCAATCGCTGCGCCAAACGGCTGCGCCGAACGAATCTGCGAACCAATGTGCACGCTCACTCCATACGCTTCAAGCCATCGATTTTCTTTCGTGCCCTTGTAAATCGCAAGTGCTCTTCGAATCTCGATCCCGAATTTGTGCTCTCTCAACCCCGTCGAAATGTACGGATGCGTATCGGCGAAAACATCCGGATTCACCCTCAGCGCAAACCGCGCGCGAACTTTGGCCTTTCGCGCCTGCGCCGCGAGCAGTTCCAGCTCCGCCTCGCTCTCCACGTTGAACTGCAGGATTCCCGCCTTCAACGCCAGGCCGATCTCTTCGGCGGTTTTGCCCACGCCCGAAAACACCACCCGGCCCACCGCCTCCGGCGCCGCCGCCAGCACACGCTCCAGTTCGCCGCCCGAAACAATATCAAACCCCGCGCCCCGGTCCGCCAGCAACTTCAGAATGGCCAGCGCCGAGTTGGCCTTTACCGCGTAGCAGACCAGGTGATCCCTTCCGCTGAACGCCTGCTCAAAAAGCTGCAGCCGCTCGGCAATCTGATCTCCCGAATACACATACAGCGGCGTCCCGAAGCGCCGCGCCAGTGTCTCCAGCGAAACGCCGTCGCAATGCAAAGGTCCGCCGGCTTGCGGCGTGTGAAATGGGCGCGAAGCAATCGTTGTTTTCGTCACATATCCCGTCCCAAACCAGATGAATCTTCTTTGAGCCTACAGCATCTCCGTCACGAGTATCTCAGCGCACGGCCGCATTCCCTCCCTCCCGTTACAATGTTTGAATGAACGATTTGCCCCGGGTTGACGTGGTGGGTGTCGGCCTCAACGCCACGGACACAATAATCTCGGTTGCCAGCTTCCCCGAAAGCGGTTCCAAGGTCGAATATCGCGATCGCTCGGTGATGCCCGGCGGCCAGGTTGCCACCACCGTGGTTGCCTGCCAGACCTGGGGCCTGCATAGCCGTTACGTCGGCAAATTTGGTGACGATGCCGCGGCGCAACTCCACAAAGATGCGTTTCGCCGCGTCGGCGCCGAGGCTCAGCTTGTCACCGTCCACGGAGCGCACAGCCTCCACAACGTCATCCTGGTCGACGCCAGCGGCGACCGCACCGTTCTATGCCAGCGCAACGACCGCATGGCGCTCCGCCCTGAAGAGCTCCGCCGCGAGTGGATCGTCAATGCGCGCGTGCTGCACGTCGACGGGCACGACACCGCCGCCGCCACCCTCGCCGCCAGCTGGGCACGCGAGGCCGGCATCCCCGTCACCGCCGATCTTGACGACACCTATCCCGGCATCGACGATCTCATCGCCAACATTGACTATTTGCTCGTCAACTGCGATTTCTCCTGCCGCCTCATGGACGAGCCCAACCTGGAACGCTCGCTCCGCCGCATGCAATCGCGCTACGGATGCAAGCTCAGCGCCGCAACCCTTGGCGAGAATGGCGTGCTCGCCTGGGACGGCAAGAACCTGTTTCATAGCGCCGCCTTTCGCGTGCCCGTTGTCGACACCACCGGCGCTGGCGACATCTTCCGCGCCGGATTCATTTACGGCTTGCTGCACGACTGGCCCCTCGATCGCCAGCTCGACTTCTCCTGTGCGGCCGCGGCCATGAATTGTATGAAGCAGGGCGCCCGCGGCGGCATTCAGCCCGTCGAAGCTATCGAACACCTGATGGCCACCGTCGCCCGCTACGAAAGCGAGTACGGCGTCCCCTCCTTCGATTGACGCACGCGGCCCGGCGCCCCATTACAGGAATTGCAATTCACGGCTGTATCGGCTCTGCAATATCGTTCCTTTGCGGAACTCCTCCCGCGCACGACCCCGAAGAGTTGCTGTCTTCCACGTCGGCCACGGTCAATACGCAGATGCGCTGCTTCTGCTTGATCATTTCGTTCGTCGCGGGATCGGTGAGACCAGTGGAAACCATGCGAACAATCTGAAACTGTTCTCCCTGCTTGATTCCTGCAGCCGTACCCTTGTTGATCAGCACGCTTCCGTTCGCAATCCCCGCCACCAGGATCTCTCCCGCAGCTGGCGCCGGCGCCTGGGCGAGTGCGCTTACGAGTTTGTCGGCAAGTTCTTGCGTAATTGAGATCGTCGCCTTCGTCCAAAGATCCGCCCATGTCGCCTGCAAACCGTCGCCGGTCGTTTTTGTAACCGGCCACTTCTTCAACTCCGCCGCCACGGCGTCCTGCTTGAACGAGGAGGCAGGTTGCGCCAGAATCGCGCCCGTCTCCACATCCACCAGCCGTGCATTTGCGTCGGCCTGCACTGTGGCGATGTCCTTTGTTGATGCGGCCGAGTTCTCCAGGTGGTGGCTCTGCACTCCGTTCGTGAAGTTCACCAGCACAATCTGCGCCGCGCCCAGCAGTTTGCCGATGCGCGCTGCGGTCTCCGTTGAAGACCGATCGCTGTTCTCAAAGTTCTGCGTCTTCAGCAGCGTGTCAATATCCGACTGCGCAATCAAGGTGATTCCGGGCGTGCCCGCCAGTTTTCCCGTCAGGCTGAGCGTAAGTCGGTTTTCACCAATGGAATAGATCGGCGCTTCCTGCTCCAGCTTTCCGTTGCCTGCAATCACAGCGATGCGCCGCGCAGGCTGTGCGTTGAGAAACTGGCAAAGAAACAGAATGAGCACACACAATCTCGTGAGCTGCATGCGACCTCCAGGAAACCAACCAGGCTCACGCTTAACTTGGACACCTGATCGTGCCTCTTTCGGCGGGGAAAGTCCTGAAACAGGGCACAATTATAACCTTGTTCGGTCCCACTCTATGACCAATTGCGACCTTCATACGATTCTCGCATCCTTGCGCTTTGGAGCGGCGACAGGGCGCGGATCCTACTCCACTTGCACCGTTGTCTTCAGCAGAAGATCCGCCGAGGAATCTCCAACCATCAAGCTCACCGGCTCGGCCTCTACGCGAAACGCGCCGGCGCTCTCATCCCAATACGCCAGGCGCTTCGCAGGCAGCTCCATTGAAACCGTCTTCGTCTGCCCCGGATCCAGCGACACACGTTTGAACGCTTCCAGCTCCTCCCCGGGACGCGGCACCGCTGACTTCATATGCTCCACGTAGAGCTGCACCACCTCGTCGCCAACGACGTTCCCGGTATTCGTCACGTCCACGCTCACCGTTACTGACCCATCCTTCGCCAGCCGCTGCGAGCTCGTTCGCAAATTCGAGAACTTGAATGTCGTATAGCTCAAGCCAAATCCAAACGGATACAGCGGCTCGCCTTTGAAGTTCATATACGTATATCCGTCGCGAATGTTGTAATCCATCCGCGGCGGAAGCTGATCGGCAGACTTCGGCCACGTATTCACCAGATGCCCGCCCGGATCGTACTCCCCGAAAAGCACCTTCGCCAGCGCCGTCCCTTCATCCTGCGAAGAGTGCGTCATCGTCAATATTGCCGGCACATCCGCCTCGCTCCAGTTGATCGTGAACGGAAAGCTCGCAATCAGTATCACCACGGTCCTCGGATTCTTGATGAAGACCTGCTTCACAATCTGTTCCTGCGCCAGTTCCATCGATTCCCGGTCGCGCCCTTCGCGTCCGTCGCTAGGCACAGTGCAAGGCAACGTAATTCCGCCTCCCTCCGTCGGTGTGTTGTACCACTCATGTTCTTCGTCGCCGCATGTTGGATCGTTCCCGATCACAACCACGGCCACATCCGATTCGCTCGCCGCTTTCAGCGCCTCGCCTTCCCCGTTCGGCGTGTCGTACGCTGCAAAATTCACCTTCACGTCCGGCCCAGCTTCCTTGCGAATCCCCTCCAGGGGCGTAATCGCATAGGGCGGCGTGCCACCGTACCAGTCCCATTGCACGGCATCGGCTAGCGGTCCAATCACCGCAATCGACTTGATCTTGCTCTTTTCCAGCGGCAGCAAGTTATCTTTGTTTTTGAGCAGCACCACCGACTCAAGCGCCATCTTCTGCGAAACATTCCTGTCGCGGTCGCTCTCCCACGGCACGGGCGCGTCCTTGATCTTCGTGTACGGCACCATCTCCGGAGGATCCAGCAAACCCAGCTTGATCTCGATCTGAAACTTCCGCCGCAGCGCCTCATCCAGGTCGGCCTCCTTCAGTGATCCGTCTTTCAATGCCGCCTTCGCCTCGTCGCGATAGCGGTCCAGAAACTGGTTGACTCCAGCCTTGATGCAAGCCGCCACCGCCGCTTCCTGGTCCGCGAACGTGTGTCGCGGATTCACGAGCAGCGTCACCGCGCCTCCATCGCTCGAGATCACATCCACGCCCCACTTCTTGATCAGAATCTTCCGCAGCACCGGATTCACCGCCATCGGCGTCCCGTTCCACGCGTTGTACGAAGCCATCACCGCCTTGGCGCCGCCGTCCTCAAAACTCATTCGAAACGGTACCGAGTAATACTCCCAGAAGAGCCGCTCATCAAAATTCGACGACGAGCTGTTGCGGCCATTCTCATTTTCATTCGCAAGAAAATGCTTCAGCAGCGGCGCGGCTTGCCAGTACTTCGCATCGTCGCCTTCTAATCCACGCGCGAATGCGGCCGCCATCGTCCCATTCAGAAACGGATCTTCGCCATACACCTCTTCGCTGCGCCCCCATCGCGGATCGCGGTCCAGGTCCGCCTGCGGGCCCCACAGCATCAAAATCTGGCGATCGTACTTCGGGGTTTGCGTGATGAACCGCGCCTCGTATCCTTCAACGCCGGCGGCCTCGCGCACAAGCTCCGGATCCCACGTCGCTCCCATCCCCGGAGGCTGCGGAAACTGCGTCGTCGTCACCGGCTCACGGCCAAAACGCGCCTGCCGCTGCACCACGCCGTGAATCCCCTCCGAGTTCCCGAGGTTCGGCACACCCAGCCGCGGAACACCGGTGTTCGTTCCCAGGCAATCGATCTTCTCGTCCACAGTCATGAGCGACAGCAGATTCTCGATGCGCTGCTCAGCAGGCAGGTTAGGATTGTCGAACGGATAATTCTTCAAATGCCACTGATCGACATTCGGTCTCTGCTGCTGAGGCTGCTGGCCCGCCGCGGCGCCAGCAGCCAGCCCTAAAACGCAAATGAGCGCTGGATTTGATCTCTTCATCACGAAGCTTTCACTTTCTGTCCATGCTTCAATCTCGTTTAAACCCGAAACTCAACCACACGCCATTCTATTTCAGGCTCGCCGCTTCTCCGCTCCCGGCCTATGCCCTGGAATCTCCAGCCATCGAATGACAAAACGTCCCTCCCGCTTGTGGTCTTGCGATTCTCCCACCCTGGCGCATACGGCACCCACTACTCGCCGGATCGCCGTGGCCCCCCTTAGTTCGATAAACTCATAGAGTCAGCAATCACGTACTCCAACTTTCAGCCGGTCACTCCGTCAGTGCATTTCCTTCATTCAAATTCTCACAATCTCAAGCTGAAAGTGAGAGCCGATTGCTGAATGCTGTTCCCCGGAGCCCCGTTTGCCAACCATGACCCCCGATCGTCTTATTCGCCCCGCACGCAACATCCTCGGCAGCCTTCGCCTGCCCGGCGACAAATCCATCAGCCATCGTTACGCCTTGCTCGGCGGCTTTGCCGCAGGCACTTCGCGCTTCACCAACTTCTCCACTGGCGCCGACTGCGCCTCCACCCTCGCCTGCATGCAGGCCCTTGGCGCTAAAGTCTCCCGTCCTTCAGACGACTCCATCGCGATCACCGGCGTTGCGGGCCGCGTCACTCCGCCCTCCGACCCCCTCGACTGCGGCAACTCCGGCTCAACCATGCGCATGATCTCCGGTCTGCTCGCGCCGCAACTCGGAGGTTTCACTTTGATGGGCGACGCTTCGCTCTCCCGTCGCCCGATGGAGCGCATCCGCAAACCTCTTGAGGCCATGGGCGCGCGCCTCACGCTCACCGACGGCCACGCCCCCCTCTCCATCGACGGCACTCCGCTTCACGCGATTGACTTCACCACACCCGTCCCCAGCGCGCAGGTCAAAAGCTGCATCCTCTTCGCCGCCCTGCAAACCGCTGGAGCCACCACCGTCCGCGAATCCGTTCGCACCCGCGACCACAGCGAGCTTGCCCTCCGCGCATTCGGCGCCACGCTCTCGCGCACCGCCGGCTCCGTCTCCATTGCCGGTCCGCAATCCCTTCACGCCATCGATGCGGCGGTCCCCGGCGACATTTCTTCCGCGGCATTCTTCCTCTGCGCCGCCGCTCTCTTCCCCGGCTCCAGCCTCGTCATCGACTCGCTCGGACTCAACCCCTCCCGCGCCACGCTGCTCGACGTACTCACCGCGCTCGGCGCCCGCATCGCCGTCCTCAACATCGATGAGAAGCATGCCGAACTGGTCGGCACAGTGCAGATCACCGCCCCCGCCGAAGGCCTCGGCTCAACAGAGGTCAGCGGCCCCCTTGCCGCTCAACTCATTGACGAACTGCCCGTCCTCGCTGCCATCGGGCCTTACACCAGCGGCGGCATTCGCATTCGCGATGCGCGTGAGCTGCGCGTGAAGGAGTCTGACCGTATTGCTGTCGTCGCAAAAAACCTTCGCGCCATGGGCGCCGAAGTCATCGAGTTTGAAGATGGGCTCGACGTCCCCGGCGGCCAGACGCTCCACGGTGCTGTCATCGACTCCGGCGGCGATCACCGCATCGCCATGGCCTTCAGCGTCGCCGCTCTCCGCGCCGAAGGAGAAACTTTGATACAAGGCGCTGAATCCGCCGCTATCAGCTTCCCTGAGTTTTTCGACCTCCTCGACCAGCTCGCCGAACGCTGACGCCGGCGAAAGCCGCGCTTCGTGTCTATGCAACCGGCGAAGCACCTTCGAGCGAGGGTTGCTTCAATCGCTTAGGCGCATGACTCGAACGAACAATAAGCAATGGCCGCGCAAAAGCGCGGCCATTGATGTGCAGCCCAAATGATCAACCCGATTTAAAACGCCGCCACCGTCTGCCTCAAACTGTACGAGCTCAGCGTCTTGATGTAGTTGCCGCGATCGTATGGCGAAGTATCCGGCACCGACTTGCGGCTCAGGCACCCGCGAGTCTCCGCCAGCGACGGATACTCGCGCTTCTCCAGCCAGTACTTCAGATCAGCCAGCACCCGGGCAATATGATCGATGCCGTGAATGTGCAGCGCTGAAACTATCATCCCCACGCTCCCGCCGGCCATCACTGATTTCAGCACGTCCTCGGCCGAATGTACGCCGCCCGTGATCGCAATATCGCCCTTCAGGTGCCCATACAGAATTGCCGCCCAGTGCAACCGCGGTAGCAACTCCGACGGCGTCGAGAAATGCAGCGTCGGCCGCACCTCCAGCGTTTCGATATCAAAATCGGGCTGATAGAAGCGATTGAAGAGCACCACTCCCTGCGCCCCCACCTCTTCCAGCCTCGCGCATAAATTCGGAATGCTCGTAAATGACTGCGAAAGCTTCACAGCCACCGGAATCTTCACCGCCGCGCACACGCTCTTCACCAGGTCGAGCAGGATCTTCTCGATCTCCTCCGAAGTCTGGCTGCGGTCCGTTACCAGGGCAAACGTGTTCAGTTCGATCGCCTGTGCGCCGGCCTCTTCCATCTCTTTGGCAAAGCGCACCCAGCCGCCGCTGGTCGCGCCGTTCAGGCTCGCCATGATAGGGATATCCACCGCTTCCCGCGCCCGCCGCAAATGCTCAAGGTACCCGTCGTGCGTCATGCGATAGTCGCGCAGTTCCGGCAAAAAATGCAGCGATTCGGCAAACGAATCGGTGCCGCGCGACAAATCTTCATCCAGCGCGCGCGACTCAAGCGCCAGCTGTTCCTCAAACAGCGAGGTCAGCACGATTGCCGACGCGCCCGCATCCTCCATGTGACGCACATTGTCCAGCGTCTCTGACAGCGGCGTGCTCGCGACCACAATCGGTCCGTTCAGCTTCATGCCGAGATATTGCATCGAAATGTCGGTCATTCATCACCTCCGGCAGCCGTGGCTGCCAGCTTTTCCTGAGGCGTTTCTTCCACTTTTTCCGCGGGCGCAATGTTCGGCGTCTCGCCGCGCCCGGGCATCGACGCCCGCGCCGAATACACGCGCCACTGCCGCTCCACGTCATCTTGCGCTTCCTTCAGCAGCTCGGATGCCGCATCAGGATTGCTCCGCGCCAGCATCGTGTACCGGGCTTCGCGGTAAGCATAATCCTTCAGCCGGATCGAAGGCGCCTTCGAATCCAGTTGGAAGGGATTCTTCCCTTCCTCGCGCAATACCGGGTTATACCGCATGAGCGGCCAGTAGCCTGACTGCACAGCCAGCTTCTGCTGCTCCAGCCCGTGCACCAGGTCGTAGCCGTGCGCAATGCAACTCGCATACGCAATAATCAGCGACGGCCCATCGTGCGCTTCGGCCTCCTGGAAGGCTTTGATCACGTGCGTGTCGTTGCCGCCCAGCGCTACCTGCGCCACGTACACTGAACCGTAACTCACCGCTTCCATCGCCAGGTCCTTGCGGCTGTTCGGCTTCCCGCTCGCGGCAAACTTCGCTACCGCGCCGCGCGGCGTCGCCTTCGACGCCTGGCCGCCGGTATTCGAGTAAACCTCGGTATCCAGCACCAGCACATTCACGTTCTTGCCCGAGCCAAGCACGTGATCCAGGCCGCCGAAGCCGATGTCGAACGCCCATCCGTCGCCGCCCAGGATCCACACGCTCTTGCGCACCAGCGTATCCGCAATCGCCAGCAGGTTGATGGCGTCCGACGAGCCGTCGCCTGCCAGCTTTTCGCGCAGCCTATTCACCCGCGTGCGTTGCTGATCGATCTCCGCCTCCGTCTTCTGCGATGCGCCCACCAGGTCGGCTGCCAGCTCCGCGCCGATCACTGGCGCCATCCGCGTCACCAGCATCTCCGCGAAGGCCTTCTGCTGATCCAGCGCCGTCCGCATGCCGAAGCCGAACTCCGCATTGTCTTCAAACAGCGAGTTCGACCACGTCGGACCGCGCCCCGCCGCGTTATGCGTATACGGCGTCGTCGGCAGGTTGCCGCCATAAATCGATGAGCAGCCCGTCGCGTTGGCGATGTACAGCCGGTCGCCAAACAACTGCGTCAGCAGCTTGATATAGGGCGTCTCACCGCAGCCCGAGCACGCGCCTGAAAATTCAAACAGCGGCTGCAGCAGTTGCAGATCCTTCACCTGCGTGTGTGACAGCTTCGAGCGGTCCACTTCCGGCAACCCCAGGAAAAACTCCCAGTTCTCCCGCTCCGGTTCGCGCAGCGGCGCCTGCGGCGCCATGTTGATCGCCTTCTTGCTGGCGTCGCTCTTGCTCTTCACCGGGCACACATCCACGCAAACGCCGCAACCCGTGCAGTCTTCCGGAGCTACCTGCAGCGTGTAGCGCTGCTGCTCCATTCCCCGCCACTTCGGCTTGGCCCACTTGAGCGTGACCGGTGCCTTATCTGCCAGTTCTGCCTCATACACCTTTGCGCGAATCACCGCGTGCGGGCACACCATCACGCACTTGCCGCACTGGATGCACAGGTCCTTCTCCCACACCGGAATAAACTGCGCGATATTCCGCTTTTCCCATTGCGCCGTGCCCGACGGGAACGCGCCGCCTGCCGGAATCGCGCTCACCGGGATCAAATCGCCCTTGCCTGCGGCAATTTGTCCCAGCACGTCGTGCACAAACTTGGGCGCCTTGTTTGAAATCACGCCCGCGATATCGAAGCTCGACGAGGGCGCAGCCGGCAATTCAACTTTGTGCAGGTGGGCCAGCGCCGCGTCTACGGCTGCGAAATTCTTCTGCACCACCGCCTCGCCGCGCTTGCCATAGGTCTTCTTGATCGACTTCTTGATCTGCGCGATCGCCTCGTCCTTCGGCAATACACCGCTGATCGCAAAAAAGCACGTCTGCATGATCGTGTTGATGCGCGATCCCATGCCTGCCTCGCGCGCCACCTTGTACCCATCGATCACGTAAAACTGGATCTTCTTGGCGATCATCTCCTGCTGCATGCTCACCGGCAGGTGGTCCCAAACCTCGTCCGCCGCATACGCCGAATTCAGCAGAAACACCGCGCCCGGCATTGCCGCTTCCAGCACGTCCATCTTCTCCACAAAACTGAAGTTGTGGCACGCCACAAAGCTCGCCCGCGTAATCAGGTACGTTGACCGGATCGGATTCGGCCCGAACCGCAGGTGCGACGTCGTCATCGACCCCGACTTCTTTGAGTCGTACACAAAGTAGCCCTGCGCGTAGTTGTCGGTCTCGCTGCCGATAATTTTGATCGAGTTCTTGTTCGCGCCCACCGTGCCGTCCGACCCCAGCCCGTAAAACAACGCGCGCACCGTCTTCGGATCCTCGGTCGAAAACGCCGCATCGTACTCCAGGCTCGTGTGGCTCACATCGTCGTCAATGCCAATCGTGAAGTGAACCTTCGGCGCAGCCTTCTTCATCTCATCGAAGATGCCCTTCACCATCGCCGGCGTGAACTCTTTCGACGACAGCCCATACCGCCCGCCAATGATCTTCGGCATCGCAAACGGCAGCTTCCCCGCATTCTCTGCCAGCCCGGTCACAAGATCCTGGTACAGCGGTTCACCCGCGGCACCCGGTTCCTTGCAGCGATCCAGCGCGGCAATCGATTTCACGGTCGCCGGCAGCGCTGCAATCAATGCCTTCGTATCGAAGGGCCGATAGAGCCGCACCTTCACCAGGCCCACCTTCTCGCCTTGGCGCGTCATTGCGTCCACGGCCTCTTCGGCCGCTTCAGCGCCCGAGCCCATCATCACAATCACGCGCTCCGCGTCCGGCGCGCCATAGTAGTCAAACAGGTGATAGCTGCGGCCGGTCAGCACGGCAAAACGATCCATCACCGACTGCACAATGCTCGGCACGGCTGCATAGAACGGGCTGCACGCCTCCCTCGCCTGGAAAAACACGTCGGGATTCTGCGCCGTGCCGCGAATAAACGGCCGATCCGGCGACAGCGCGTTCTTGCGGAACGCGATCAAATACTTGTCATCCACCATCGAGCGAATCGTCTCGTCGCTGATCGGCAGAATCTTGCCCACCTCGTGCGACGTCCTGAATCCATCAAAGAAATGAATGAACGGAATCCGCGACTCCAGCGTGGCAATCTGCGCCACCAGCGCCAGGTCCGCCACCTCCTGCACCGAGTTCGACGCCAGCATCGCCCACCCCGTCGAGCGGCACGCCATCACGTCCGAGTGATCCCCAAAAATCGACAGCGCATGCGTGGCCAGCGTGCGAGCCGTCACGTGCATCGTCGCCGGGGTCAGCTCACCGGCAATCTTGAACATGTTGGGGATCATCAGCAGCAGGCCCTGTGACGCCGTAAACGTAGTCCCAAATGCGCCCGCCTGCAACGCACCGTGCAGCGCGCCCGCCGCGCCGCCTTCGCTCTGCAACTCTTCCACGATGGGCAACGCGCCCCAGATATTCTTTTTGCCCTCCGAGCGCCACTGGTCCGCCCACTCGGCCATCGGCGACGAGGGGGTGATGGGGTAGATGGCAATCACTTCAGAGAGTCGATAGGCTACCGACGCGGCAGCCTCGTTCCCGTCCAGAATTACAGTGGGAATCACAGCCGTTGGTTCACTCATTCGCTTCGCTCCACAACGCGGCCCAAGAGGAGGATCAGCCGCTACCGAGAGTCTCTACTTTGAGGAAGTTAGCTGCTGTGATGTGTGGCACATGGAGGTCGCGAAATCCCACTTTATGGAACGATGTTTATATAGTGCAACGCTCTGTGCATGGAGTAGCAGAACGCGCCTTTTGCGCATCTTAGTCAATTAGCTATAGAGAAGGCTCCCTCAATAAATATGGATACGGCCCCCTGTTTGATTTTTGTAGTAGATGATCGCATTACTGTTGCTGAGTCCCTCGTATTGGTGCTTGCCCATGCAGGATTTCGCGCCATACCGTTTGAAGATCCTACGATGGCGCTCTCCGCAGCCACCATCAAACATCCTGACGTCCTCATCTCCGATGTCATCATGCCCCGCATGACCGGCGTCGACCTGGCGCTCCACGTCCGCCGCCTTCACCCTGAGTGCAGGGTGCTGCTCTATTCGGGTCAAATTCAAACCGATGATTTGATGGAAAAAGCCAAATCGCAGGGGCACGAATTCGAGTTGCTCTCCAAGCCTGTTCACCCCAGGCAAATCCTCGAACGGCTCCAGGACCTGCCCCATGCCAGCTCACAGTTGCCGGTTCCGCCGCTGAGCAGCACCTGACGCACCCGCATCACGGCCCGAACTTCATCACAAATCCTTCCACCGCCGAGTTGGGATTCGAGGCGCCAGGGTACGCGCCCTGTGTTCCCGCGCCGACAAATACATCGTTGTTCGAGTTGACCGCGACATGCGCCCCAAACTGCATCGTCACATTCACTATGTCGCCCGTCCCAAACTGCTGAACCCACTGCGCGCTCCCCGTGGCATCGAGCTTCAGAAGAAAGAGATTCTGCGTCGGCTGGCTGAACTTGCCGTTGAACACGCCGTTCGTGCTTCCCGTCGCATAGATCATTCCATTCGCGGCGGCCGCCACCGGTGAGATTTGATCGCCGGCTCCCGACGAATAAGTCTTCTGCCACTGCACAGCGCCCGAGTCGGGCGAGAGTTTTAGAAGCAGCGCGCTTGCTGACGGGAATGCGCCCTGGCCAACAACCAGAAAACTCGCGCTCTCCCCGCCGCCAACCAGAATGCCTCCGTCGGGCGCGATGGCCAGCGCCGCCAACTCAATATCGGCCGTCTTCTGCAGATCGGTAAACGCCTGCACCCACACCGTGTGACCGTCCGACGCCGCCAACTTGGCAGTGAACGCCTGGATGCTCTGCGAATTGCTGCCCGGAAACGGCCCGCTGCTCCACCCAGCAAGGTAGAACCCATCGGCATCCGCTACGGCGGCCAAGATGTTGTCCAGCGCCTGCGCGCCAAACGTCTTTTGCCAGACGATCGATCCATCCGATGTATTCAGTGCCGCGACAAAGAAATCCTGCTCCTGAGCAGCAGCCGGCGGCTGCAGTACGCCAGCAACGAAGAGCATGCCGGAGTTGCTCAGCGCAGCCGCATTAATGGCCGTCGTTTCACCGTTCACCAGGAACTGCTTCGCCCAGAGCTGACTTCCATTCGGGTCGTACTTGACGATGAAAGCCGCGTCCACCGGATTGCTTGGCTTCGAAGGGTCGAGATAAGCACTGCCGCACAGATAAGTATTCCCTGACGCGTCGATTTTGGCGTCGAAGACAAAATTGGCCACCGCGGTGGGCGTTCCCGTAACACCGGAGTATTGCTGGACCCAGAGTTGTTTCCCCGCCGCGCTGAAACGCGCAAGATACGGCGTCGCGTTGTGAAGTGGGTTCTCCGGGAATCCCGGAAATGCTCCCAGCGTATAACCCGTGGCGTAAATGCCGCCGTCCGGAGCCGGAAGGATCGCCGACTCCAATTCACCCGCCAGTTGCAGAGAATTGCCCGGAAACTGAACAACCGTTCCTGTTCCAAACTGCGTCACCCACTGTTGTGTCGACGCGGCTGCAATACCCGATTCCGGCGGCGGATTGGTCGTCGTTGTATTGGCCGCCCCGCCGCATCCTTGCAGCAAAAAGATAATCCCGAGTGATAGAACGAACCCGTACTGACGCACGTCGAGTCCCTTGCCTTCAAATTAGGCGCAGATTTATATATGAAGGCGATTTGCTAAGAACTCTGCCACCCGCGCCGCTCTTTGTCAAATTGCAAAACGGCGCAGCCCGACGGTCTCTTACGGCTCGATACTGCGCACCGCGACGATATCGACAGATACCGGGGCGCCGGCCACGGCCCGCGATCGAATCAGCGCCTCAAAATAGGGCGTATCCGACTTCGCGCTGCGCTTGACGGCATCTTCCAGTCGCTCCCGGTCATCGGCATCGGCCAGGAACGCGCTCAAAGCCTCAGTTCCCTCTTGGCGGAGTCCCTGCAGGATCATCACATTGCCTTGGCCAATCTGCCCCGGCAGCACGGAGATTGACGCGTAATCCTCTCCAGTTGAGCCCGTGCTCGCCAGTCCCTCGTATTGCTTCTCTTCGCCCGGCAGCGGTTTGCGGTTGAGAAAGTACATGCGCCCGCCCACACTCTGTTCCACCTCTTCAAAATTGAGCTTGTCGGTGAAAAGCGAGACCCACGGATTCGAAGTCGGACTGCCCACGAAAACGTAATTGCCTTGTTCCAGATCACGCCGGTCGAGGTCGCGCGCCGAGGTCAGCACGATCTGGCTGTCCAACGGCCCCGAAAGCTTCAGCAGCGTGGCAACCGTGGTCAGGTCCGCAAACGATGGTAGTTGCGAATCCGACACATACGAGATCAGCCGGTCCAGGTTCTCAGGCAGATGCGGAGGAATCAGGCTCTTCCGGTAATCGGGTTGCAGGTAGTCATCCAGAGTGATTTCGCGCTGGCCCAGAAGCCTGAGCATCAGGCTGCCGTCTGAAACCACCACCCGAGTCTGCCGATTCGGCTGGATTACGGCATCGAGCGGCCATGGCGCCTGGGCGTGCGGAGCGAACCTCGCCGCTCGATACCAGCCAATCGCACAAATTACGGCCGCGGCCACCGCGAGCCAGAAGACCACCTCTTTGACCCGGCCTCTGGAACCTCGAATTGGCTCGGGACGGGGCACAAGCGCCGGCCCAGGCCTGGAACCCGGTTCGGTTAGCGCATTCTGAAACTCCAGCACATATGATCCCTTCGGAATGTCCAGCCGGAGTGGCTCGTTCCGCCCGTCCTGGGCGAAGTATTCATGAATCCTGAGCCGCAGCTGGCGTACATGCACGCGCACGGCGCTGTCCTCCGCCGGGCTGTAATCGGCCGGTTTACCAAAAACGGCGATCCCGATCTGTCGCTCGGTCAGAACTTCATGCCTATTCTGGATCGTATGCTCAGCCAGATAGGTCAGCAGTCCGGGCAGATTCGATGATTTCTGAAACGGGCCGGTCTTCAGAATGCGCTCTACCAAAAGCCATCGCGGATCCGAACGGAAGCCGGACGCAGAGTCAACCTTGGGGCTAAGGGAATCCGACCTCTCCGGCGGGGACATATGCGATTCAAATTATAAACACCTGCTCCCGTCGGCGCTTTCCCTCAGCCACCGCAGGCACAATCGAGACCACCCGTCGTTCCTCCCTTAAAACTGCTTCAGTTTTCTGAAAGGTGCGGTCATATTTTAAGCAGAATCAGCGCAGAAACGTGCGAGAATACGAGTCGATCCCCGATTATCCGGGTGATTTAAATCACATCCGACGACAACAACTCACGATAAACATAGACCTAAACAAGCAAAGCACACCGGAGCAATCAAAAGATTTCACCATGTTTTCCGGGGGCTAATCCCTTGGCAAACCCTTCTTGATTCTCCGAAACTCGCAAAGGTTCCAGACAGGCAAGTTTTTTCTGGAGGCTCCGGATTCAGTAAGTCCGAGAGCCAAGGGATTTTGTGCGCCTGCATCGGAAAAATGCGCCGCGTGCTTTGGAGGCAGAGAGATGATCTACGCAAACAGTTCAAATGCTGATGCCGGTGACGGACCCAGGCGCAATGGGTTCGTTCTCTGGATGTGGGCCCTGCTGGTGTTCGCTTTGGCGGGTCCGACGTTTTCACCTGTCCACGCGCAATCGAACGCCGGTCTTACCGGAACTGTGACAGATCCATCTGGCGCTGCCATTACCGATGCGCGTGTCACGTTCACGAATGTCGCAACCGGCGTCAAGACTCAAACCGCCACATCTTCCATCGGCCTCTACACCGCGTCGTTGACTCCCGGAACCTACCGCATTTCGGTCGAGAAAGCTGGCTTTGAGCGGTTTATTCAGACCAATGTGGTCATTGAGGTGGGCGCAACTCCCACCGACAACATCCAGATGACTGTCGGCGGAAGCAGCGAAACTGTGCAGGTAGCTTCGTCGAACTCCATTGAGATCAACACCACGAATCCTCAGTTGGACACGATGCTGCCCCCCGCAGAAGTCAATGACCTGCCTTTGGAAATCAATGGCAACATGCGCCAGATCCAGAGCTTTGCCACGTTGGCCCCAGGTGTGCGTACGGGATCTTACGGCAGCGTCACCATTGAGGGAGGCGCGCCCGGTCAGATCAACTCGGCCGGTTCCTATTACAACGGCTTGCAGCTCGACACAGCCTCAGCGATCAACTCCAACCCTCCTTATGAGATGGTGGATGAATTCCGCGTCATTCGTAACACGTTTTCCGCGCGTTATGGCATGGTTCAGGGTGCAGTCTCTTACAACATGCGTTCCGGCACCAATAAGCTGCATGGCGATGCTTTCATGATCGACCGCAACAGCAGCCTCGACTCCGCCGGTTTCTTCCCGTCACGCTTCCATCCCGGCACCACCGTTCCTGCTGCGCCCATCGACAAGGAAACCGACTGGGGCGGTACGATTGGCGGCCCGGTCGTAATTCCTCACGTCTACAACGGACACAATCGAACCTTCTTCCTGGGCAGCTTCGACAAATTCGACAAGAACCAGGGCCTTACGGCATTTCCGACCGTTCCCACCAAGTTGGAAAAGAGTGGCGACTTCAGCCAGTTCCTCGACGCCAAGGGCAACCTAATTCCCATCTACGATCCGCAAACCGGACAGCAGTTCATGGGATGCGGCGGCAATCAGCCGAACGTCATCTGCCCCAATCGTATCGATTCGCTCTCGAAGTCGCTCCTTCAGTACATTCCCGATCCCAACACTGCGGGAACAAACTACGGCTTGCAGAACAATCTGAACCCAGCGATCGACTCGGTTCCATTCCAGACGCGGGCCTGGGGCGTGACCATTAACCACCAGCTCTCGACGAACCAGAGCCTGGCCTTCACCTGGTGGCACAACCACTACTACGTGATCCAGGAAGAAAGCAGCAATTTGGGAGGCGGGTGCTGCACCGCCACCGCCGCGGTTGCCGCCAGCAATCCGCTGAGCCCCGAGCAGTCCGGCGTCGACAACGCGAACATCTGGCTGGCCAACTATACAAAAACCATAGGCTCCAACCTTGTCCTGACCGCCGGTTTTGCTGCGCAGAACAAGATGCAAAACTATGTCTCCGACAACCAGAAGGTCAACTTCGCCGGAGTCGTGGGCAGCGATACCTTGCCCTACATGAGTTTCGATGGCCAGGAGGCAATCACCGGCTTCGGCAACGCCAACAGCTACATGAAGCAGAACTATGTCGACAACATCGGCATGAACTTCTTCAACAACTGGCTCTGGACGAAGGGCCGTCACACCTTCAACATCGGCGCCGAGTACCACAACTACCGCGTCAACTCGATCAGTGACTATAGCAGCGGGCACTTCGCCTTCAGCCAGGCGCAGACCTCGTTGCCCAACACCAACGATCCGAACTTCTCCAAGTATGGCAGTTCGTTCGCCAGCTTCCTGCTTGGCCTCGTGAATTCGGCCAATCGCAGCTCGCGCAACACCTACGGTTTTCAGACCAACGCAATTTCCGGCTACGTCCAGGACGACATCAAGCTCACTCACAAGCTGACGGTGAGCGCCGGTCTGCGTTGGGACCTGATGATTCCCTTCACTATGACTCAGAACAACGACGTCTTCCTCGATCTGAAGGCTCCCAATCCCGCGGCTGGCAGTCTGCCCGGTGCGGCTACCGCCTTCGGCAACTGCACCACCTGCGTCGGAGTCGATCGCGCAGCCATTCATTGGAAGAACTTCGGTCCCCACGTTGGATTTGCCTACAGCATCGACAAGAGCACAGTCGTGCAGGCCGGTTACTACATCAACTACCTGGGCTTCAACAGCGCATACGGACAAGGCGAAGGTGAAGGGGCTCCGGGCGCGATGGTCGGCCTTCTGGGCGGCAGCTTCACAGTGAACGGTACTGGAAGCAACGTGCCGGGATACGGTCAGTGGACCAACCCGGTCAGCGGTGCTGCCAATCCGATGCCGAGCGTTTCGCCCACCCCGTACAGTCCATCGTTGGGTGTCGCGCAAACCATCAACTACTTCGACCTCAATGGCAATGGCAAGGCTCCGCACATGCAAGCGTGGAACGCAAGCGTGCAGCGGCAGTTGCCCTGGAACACGCTGTTGACGGTGGCATACTCCGCGGTAAAAACCGATCATTTGACCGGCTACAACATCAACCCCATCAGCCAGCCGAACGCATCGGTTTTGCAGTATGGCGCCTTGCTTACGAAGAACATCAACGATCCGGCAGTGATCGCGGCGGGCTTCACTCCTCCGTATGCCGCCTTTGCCAGCCAGTTCGGCGGTGGCGCGACGCTGTTCCAGGCTTTGAAGAATTACCCGCAATACTCCAACGTCTCGCGGGTGCTCGACCAGGCTGGCACCACCTACTACAGTGCGCTGCAGATCCAGGCCGACAAGCACATGTCCAACAACTTGAACTTCCTGACCTCAGTCACCCTGCCCCAGCTGTACGACAATCTGGCGACCTCGGTCGACAAGAGCAACCAGTCACTTTCATGGGCCGAAGATGCCATGGGCTCCTTCGAATCCAAGATTGCTGCTACCTACGAGCTTCCCTTCGGCAAGAGCCAACACTGGCTCAACACCGGCCGAGCGGCTTACTTCGCGGGCGGCTGGCAGGTCTCTGCAATCCTCACCTACAACAACGCCCAGCCTTTGCAGATTTCGCAGAGCGGCGAGGCTCTCATGAATGGGACCAATCGCCCCAACTTCAATCCGCAGGCAACGCTCTGGTCAGGCAATTACAACCAGATCAAGCAGTTCTTCGAAAACAAAGGACCGGCGCCCCTATTGTTCAGCACCAGTGCCTGGGTCAATACCGGCAGCCAGTATGTTCTGGGCAACTCCAAGCGCGCTTACAACCAGGTGCGCGGGCCCTGGTATCCGGCCGAGAGCTTAAGCGCCAAGAAACTCTTCCACGTCACTGAGGGTTCTTCGTTCACGCTGCGTTGCGATTACTTCAACGTGTTCAATCGCACGCAGGCTCCGTTCCCGGGCACCAACATCAACTCGCCCACAACCTTCGGCTATGTCACCGGCAAGTTCGCGGGCGGCAACCGCCAGGGCCAGCTCGAAGCAACCTTCAACTTCTAGCCATCGCTTGAGACACCACGGGGAGGCGGCCTGCAGATATGGCTGCTTCCCCGTGTGCCGCGTTCGGGCCTTGCTGCAGCTGAACCACTCAACCTGCGCCGATGCTGAATCCGGCTCGAACAACAGGGGGATAGTTCGTTGTTGATTCCTAAAGCTCAACTCGCAGTCTTCGGCGTCGTTCTGCTCAAAGCAGTTCTGCTCGGCGGCGCTGATTCGCCTGCGCAACAACAATCTGCCGCCCCACAACCTCAGCAGATGCCCTCCGGGCAGTTCATCACCCCGCTTGCGCCCAGGGGCGCTACCTTCTCTCAACTGAATCCCGGCCTCAGCGATTTTCCCAACTACACCGTCGGCCAGGCCGTCAAAACCGTTATCAGCCCCGACGGAAAGACTCTGCTCGTCCTCACCAGCGGCTTTAACCGGCTCAACGATGCACAAGGTCATCAGATTGCTGCGGATTCAAACGAATACGTCTTTGTCTTCGATCTGACAGATGGAAATTTGCGTCAGAAGCAGGTGCTGCAGGTCCCGAATACCTTCTTTGGTCTCGCGTTCGCGCCCGATGGCAAGCGCTTCTATGTTTCCGGCGGTGCCGATGACGACATCCATGCATTCTCGCAGGCAAACGGCGCGTGGGCTGAGAACCAGCCACCCATCGCCCTCGGCCATGCTTCCGGTTCCGGCTATCATCAGCGCGCCATGGTCGCCAATCTCGCGGTGAGCGCCGACGGAAAAACACTCGTCGCTGCAAATATCGCCAGCGACTCGATTTCGCTGATCAACCTGGCCAACGGTACAAAAGCGAGCGAATTGGTTCTGCGTCCGCCCAAAGTGCAGATCACTGGCGCGAAGGCGGGCGCAGGCATCCACAGTGCGGCCGAAAACGGTGCCGTCTCCACAGGTGCAGCAGCTAAGACCGCACACGGCGAATCGCCATTCGACGTCGCCATCAAAGGCAGCGGCGTCGCCTATGTTGCCAGCCAGAGTGATCGCGAGATCGAAGTCGTCGATATCTCCAACCCGACCGCTCCAAAACTAATCACCCGAATCCCGGTTGCCGGAAACCCGATCAAGCTTCTGCTCAATCGCGCTCAAACCCGCCTCTACGTCGCCGCCGACAACAGCGATCGCGTCTCCGTCATCGACACCGCCTCGAATCAAGTCATCGAACAGATTCAAACTACGGCGCCCCGTGGTCTTCTGCACGGTCCCGCCACGCTTCCCGGCGCAGCGCCCAACAGCCTCGCGCTCCCGTCCGATGAGAAGTCGCTTTACGTCACCAACGGCGGCATGAACGCCATCGCCGTGATCTTCCTGACAGGCGCTGCGCCCCATCGCGTCACCGGGCTGATTCCAACTGGCTGGTATCCGCAGTCCATCAGCGTAAGCCGCGACGGCAAGACGCTCTACGACGTAAACAGCAAGAGCGATCCCGGCCCGAATCCTCGTTTTATCCGCGGAAACGGGGCGGCCAATCAATACATCCTGCAGCTCGAGAAAGCCGGCCTGCAGGCCATCCCCGTTCCCAACAAGAAGCAGCTTGCCTGGCTGACGAAGCGCGTGGCCGGCAACAACTTCCTCGACGCCGTGCCCAATCCGCAGGACGATCTCACGATGTCTGCGCTGCGCCAGCACATCAAGCACGTCATCTACATCATCAAGGAAAACCGCACCTACGACCAAGTGCTCGGCGATCTCGACCGCGGTAATGGCGATCCCAGCCTGGCTGAGTTCGGAAAGATCATTACGCCCAATCAGCATCGGCTGGCGTCTCAGTTCGTCGATCTCGACAACATCATGTGCTCGGGTGAAGTGAGCGGCAATGGCTGGCCGTGGAGCACCGCCGCCCGCGAATCCGACTTCAATGTTAAAACGGTTCCCCTAAGTTACGCCGGGCGCGGTTCACCTCCCGGCGATTCCGCAGCCGACGGGCCCAACGGCGAAAGAGATGAGGGCTACATCTGGGATTCGGCCTTGCGCCACAGCCTGACCATCCGGAACTACGGCTTCGAAGCCCGCATCCCCAATGGGACGCCCGAAGTTCCGGATCCGCATGCCACGCGCACTGTCGTCGGAGTCGCCGTCTGGCCGCACCTCAAAGATGTCACCGATCCCTATTTCCGTGGATTCGATAACGCCTTCCCCGATTTCCGCCGAGAACTGGAGTGGGAGCGCGAGTTCAATCAGTATGTCGCCAACCACAACCTGCCCGATCTTGAATTTGTTCGCTTCATGCACGATCACGAAGGCAATTTCAACACTGCCATCGACGGCATCAACACTCCGGAAAGACAAACTGCTGACAACGACTACGCAGTGGGCAAACTGATTGAGCGGGTCGCCCACAGCCCGTATGCCGGCTCAACCCTGATCTTCATCATCGAAGACGATGCGCAGAACGGTCCTGACCACGTGAACGCGCATCGCACTGTCGCATTCGTCGCCGGCCCTTACGTCAAGCAGGGCGCCGTTGTCCATCAGCGCTACTCCACCGTGAATATGGTACGCACCATTGAGGACGTGCTGGGCCTCGGCCACTTGAACCTCAACGACCAGTACCAGCGGCCCATGACCGAAATCTTCGATTTGCAACATTCGACGTGGAGCTTCACCGCAACCACGCCCGCCCCCATTGCAACTTCACTTGCCGCGGCGCTCAAGCAAAAGCAGCCTCAGCAAACTTTTCACGATGCGCAGCCTGCTTCGTATTGGGCGCAGCTCACCCGCGGTTTTGACTGGTCGCAGGAAGATCGCGTGCCTGCGGTGCTCTTCAATCAGATTCTATGGAAAGGTCTCACCGGCGGCCGGCCTTATCCTGAGGCGCGCAGCGGCGAAGACTTGAGCCGCGATCGTCAGGCGGTCCTGAAAGAACGCACCACCACTTTTCGCTATCGGTAGCTCTGAGAAATGAAAACTCGCACCTTACGCCCGCATCTTTGCGCCCGCTTCGCAGCGGGGCTTGATGATTTGAATTGCCGCGCGCTCGCAATTGCCGTTGCCTTGGTTCTTCTCGCTTTACCTGCCGTGCGGGTTGCCTTCCCACAGTCCATTCCCAATCAAGCGTACGGCCCCTACTATGCCGTCTTGATTCCAGACGGCCTTGGCCTCATCAAGCCGCTCGCACCGCCTCCTTCGCTCGATCCGCGCTACCAGGGGCTACGACCGCCCGATCCGCTGACCGCCGGCAACGCGCAATGGGCACTCGCATTCTGGTTCCATTCTTCCCAGCCGCTCTCTGGCACTACGCTGCTGGCTGGCCTCGGCGACCCCGCTGACCAGGATGCGCGCTTCATCGGGGTCGAAAATAATCATCTCGGCCTGTGGCTCGGCAAGGCGCAAGACAGTCTGCATCTGCTCACAGGCTCCGTGCCGCTCGACAATCGCGAATGGCACTTTGCCGCGGCCGTCAGCGACGGACAGCACGTGACGCTTTATGCAGACGGCAGACAAGTGAGCGCGTGGCCCCTCGTGCAGGGAACCATTGCGGCGCAGATTCAGATCGCTCCTGTCCCGGAATCCCCGGCTCCGCAAACGCCGCACTCAAAGAAACCGCCGCAGCCAATCCTCGTAACAACCCATTTCGGCGGCCGCATCGCTGCATTCAAGATCTACCGCGCGCCGCTCAGCAGCGATCAAATCAAAGCGATCTGCGATGCCCCGCCCGACTTCGCCATCCCCACCTATGAAGAAGGTTCTCCGCACTGGGGCGTGCAAACCCGCGGTCAGGCTGGCGAGAGCGAACCGCAGGATCCCGCTACCTTGCCGCGCAGCAAGGCCCCTTTTCAAAAACCCGACGCACAACCGCTCACCGCGGCAGACCTTCGCTCACAGTTGACGGGTGGCAATCCTTGGAAAATCCGGGGCGGCTGGCGTCTTGCTGCCGCACCTAGCGTGCAAGCCACCGGCGCTGAAATATCCAATCCCGGCTTCGACGACAAGAACTGGCTGGTTGCCACAGTCCCCGGCACTGTTCTCACCACCATGGTCGATCGCGGCATCTATCCCAATCCCGATTACGGCCTCAATAACATGGCCATCCCCGAAACGCTTGCTCATCAGGACTACTGGTATCGCGTCGAATTCAAGGCGCCCCCCGCCACCGCCGGCCGCCGCCTCACGCTTACTTTCCTGGGAGTAAACTACGCCGCCGAAGTCTGGCTCAACGGCAAACGGCTCGGCGACTTCAAAGGCGCATTTCTGCGCGGCGCCTTCGAAGTCACCAGCGCTTTGAAAAGTTCTGGCGAAAATGCCATCGCCGTGCGCGTCTCCCCTCCCCCGCATGCCGGCATTCCCGAGGAAGAATCTCTCACCTCCGGTCCCGGAGAAGACGGCGGCCTCGAGGTGCTTGACGGCCCCACCTTTGCTGCCAGCGAGGGTTGGGACTGGATCCCCAGCATCCGCGATCGCAACACTGGAATCTGGCAGGACGTCACGCTTACCGCCTCCGGCTCAGTCCAGATCGGCGATCTGAACATCGTCACCACTCTGCCGAAACCCGACCGCAGTGAGGCCGATGTCGAGATCGATATCCCGCTCAACAACCAGAGCAGAGCGGCTGTGGACGGCGAGATCACTGCCACCTTCGACGATGTGAAGATTGCTCAGCACGTGCACCTCGCTTCCGGGGAGAGCGATATCCTTCTTAAGCCTTCTGATTTTCCCCAACTGAAAGTACAGCATCCGCGCCTGTGGTGGCCCAATGGCTACGGTGATCCCGCACTCCACACCCTGCATGTCAGTTTCACCGCTGGACATACGGTCAGCTCGACGAAGCAAATCGAATTCGGCATGCGCGAAGTCACCTATGAGCTCTCGCTGCTCGACGCCACTGGCCATTTGCGCCGCGTTGAAGTTTTGCCCAGCCGCACTTTCAATGAAGAGGAGCCTCTCATCGACGATACGCACGAGGGCATCCGCGTGATCGAAGACGAAATGCCCAACCTTCCCGATCCCGACAAGAAGCAGATGGCAACCGGGATTCCACATACCTGGGCGCAGACCCTTGAGCCCGGAGCCGAAAGCTCGCCTTCCATCCGTCCCGTCGAAGGCAAATGGCCCGGAACGGATCTCGTCATCAAAGTGAACGGCGTACGTATCGCCGCGCGCGGTGGCAACTGGGGCATGGACGACAGCATGAAGCGCGTCAGTGTCGCTCATCTTGAACCATTCTTTCGGTTGCATCGCGATGCCCATGTCAACATCATTCGCAACTGGATGGGCCAGAGCACCGAAGAAAGCTTCTATGCCCTTGCGGACAAGTACGGCCTGATGGTGTGGAATGATTTCTGGGACTCCACCGAGAATTACAATCTCGAGGCGCAGGATCCTGCGCTCTTCCTCAAGAACGCGCGCGACACCATCCTGCGCTTCCGCCACCACCCTTCGATCGTGGTCTGGTGCGGGCGCAATGAAGGCGTGCCTCAGGAAACCATCAATCGCGGCCTCGCCGATCTGGTTCGCACGCTTGACCACACGCGCTACTACACACCCAGCTCCAATCAGGTGAACCTGCGCGCATCGGGTCCCTATCTCTGGAAGCCCGCGGACACTTACTTCCACATCAATCGCGGATTTAGCGTCGAGCTGGGCATGCCCAGCGTGCCCACCCTCGAGAGCCTCGAATCCTTTATTCCTGCGCCCGATCGTTGGCCCATCAGCGACACGTGGGCTTACCACGACTGGCACCAGAGCCTCGGCGGCCGCGTCTCCTTCTACGAAGATGCCATGTATACTCAGTTCGGCGCGCCCACCAGCTTCGAAGACTTCGTGCGCAAAGCGCAGATGCTCGACTATGCCGGTCATCGCGCCATCTTCGAAGGCATGGCAGCACATCTTTGGCAGCCCAACTCCGGCCGCATGATCTGGATGACCCAGCCCGCCTGGCCCAGCACCATGTGGAACTTCCTCAGTTGGGATTACGACACGCAGTCCAGCTTTTACGCAACGAAGAAGGCTCTCGAACCGGTCCACGCGCAACTCAACCTCGACGATGAGTCCGTCGACCTCATCAACCTGGGCGACGCGCAGTCATACAAAGTGCGCGTCCGCGTCCTCAGTCTCGATGGCAAAAAGCTGAGCGACCAGGCCAGCAACGTGCAGGCTGCCGCCGACGATCGTACACCCGTCACAAATCTCGACCTCGATGCGCTCGCCGCAGGTCACACAGTTTTCGTCGTGCTTAATGTCTCCGATGCAACCGGTGCGCCCGTGAGCAACAACTTCTACTGGTGGGCCGCGAAGGACGCATCGTTGCGCGAGCTCGATGCCCTGCCTCAAGCCACCGTGAGTGCCGCGGCCAGTGTAAGTCCCGCGGGCGGAGAGCGGAAAGCCACAGTGATTCTTACCAATTCCGGCTCCGTGACGGCCGTCCTCGTCAAGCTTACCCTGCTGGACGCAGCGACCGGCCGCCGCATTCTCCCCGCCTATTACAGCGACAACTATGTTTCCCTGTTGCCGGGAGAGCAGCAGACCATCACCGTCGAATTCCCCTCCGGCGCCGGTCAACCCGCCTTCGGCCTGCGCGGCTGGAACCTTGCGACCCAAATGGTCTCAGGCGCCGATCCCACCGTCGAGAGCAAAAAGCAATCCAACTGAAATGGTCTGAAACTGAATCGTCGCTTCAAATCGAAGACTGACCGGCTTGCACCACGGCGCCCGTCCATCCGCTGACGAACGGTTGGCTTGATCGTGTTGCCGGCGACGACGCTGCTGTGCCATCTTCCGACACGTCGCGCGTTGCCCGTCGATCCCGTAACGCGACCCCGTGTCAAATCAGCCGACAACTTCCATGATCTCCACAACCTCCATTGGCTATTTGCTTTCTGCAGTTTGCGCGCCAGGGAGGTTCTCGCTCTCGGCTGGCGCATCCTCCACCACGTCCACCATATACATCGCGGCGAGCTCATGAATGCGGGCGACGGTTGTCCGATCGAACCTGAGTCCGTTGCCGGCTTGCGAGAGTCGACGAGTGGGCAGACCGAGCCCTTTGAGGATGTGGCCGACGTTTTCCGGACGCAGGCGTCCCGACTCGCCACGTGCCTCTTGGATGCGATTGGCGGCGGAGGCGATCTCTTTTGCATAGGCCTGTTCGCGTCCCTCAAGGACGAGTGCGCGAGTTGCTTCCACGACGATTGCCTCGTCCGTGTTGGCTAAAACCGCTAGACGCTGGCGGTCCTGCGTCTTCAGGAGGTCCACGAGCTTCCGCCGGAGGTCGTATGCGTCCACGATGCACCGGCCGAGCTCCTTGGCAATGATCGCGGATTCAGAAGACAAGCCGGAGGGCGTCCACGTCCAGTGCGATACTTCCCTGAAATTCCGGCTGGAGTACTGGTCGAGATGGACGGGGATGTGCTCCATCATTGTGGGCAGGCACTGGGGAGCGCGGGGCGGCGGCGCGTTGGTAGGAGGGATATGAATGTGGATGGCGTTCTGAATTTTAGGAATATCCGGACTCTCGCCGGCGTAAAGTGCGATCGACTTGGCGTAATACCCGCAGTTTTGGCCGTTCACGTGATAGATCCTTTTGTCCGTGAGACTGCTCAACAAGTCGGCCGTCCGCTTCTGGAGGTGGGGTGCAAAAACCAAGAGCGTCGAAAAGCCACAAATCATGCAGAGGTGATTTCGCTCGAGTCTAGCAAGGAGGACGGGCTTTTGGCAGAAAGCACGAAGCGCGTGTAGCACCTGATTGGCCTGAGGAGTGTCGCCGGTGACGATCAAAGAGGGCAGCACGTTCAGGGCAGATTGAAAATAAGTCGAGATCACCCAGTAAGCGGCCAGCTCGGCCGCCTCGTCGGACAGATGGGTTTGTGCCAAGAAGATCAGCCGGAGCCAGCGGACGATTTCTGTCGCTGTGGCGAAACGCGGGGGCGGGGCTGGCTCTGCGGCCGGCTCCGCGGAGGCCTCGCTTGGCTGGGGCGTTTCCGTTTGGTCGGCATCTTCAGTCGCCGTCTCCTCTGCCGTATCCGTCATCTCGGGTAGGTTGACACCGCTCTCTCTCAAATGTCGGTCAATTATTTCCAAGAACACACTTGGTTTCGGCTTGGGCTTGGGAGCCGGTTTGGGTGGAGGAGGCACCTCGACGGGAGGAACGTATGGTTCAAACCAGCCGATCTCCTCGAGCTCAGCAGGCTGTTTCACGCCTCCTCTCGCAGTCCGAGGCAGGTCGTTTTCAGAAAGTGTTGGCATCTTGCCCTCCAAAATTGAAATGATGAGCGGAAAACCGACCCAGAGTTGATGTCGGAATGCCGGCTCTACTAGAGGGGTCCATAGTCAAGATTTTTGGGAAGCACGGGTCCTCCGGAGCAGAATTGCGGCAGTCTGGCGATCGGACGACCGGCGGATCGGGCTCCTATGGCACCCGGGAACGTCCGGTCCAGGACAGTTACGCCAGAGGACGAGACCGTGGGGCTGAGCCAGTCGTCGGGCACCGATATGGACCGTCCACTGGACGCAATCCACAAATAATTTGGAAAGAGGTTGCCGGCACCGGCCCGTGAGCCTGGTGGCGCCCGTGCCTCGAGGCCCTCAAGGAAAGGCTCTTGATTCCCCGGGTGGACCCGGTTGGGAAACAGTCGATGCCATGAAACCCTGCATCCGCCCGAGGCCTACCCGTTACTCGGGACTGGGCCGGTAGGTCCTGCGCACGATCGCCCCAAAGCGGCGCCTGTGGCCGGGCGATCTCCTGGACGGCGACGGCCAAGTTGGAGCCGCTGCCGGGCCACAGGTGGCAACAGATTCCGCAGCCTAATTTTTTTGCCCTGCATGCCACGATCGACCCCCGCTTTGCTGTCCTTGCTCGCAAACGAGCCAACCAGGTTGCTCGTATCGGCAATGGTGCAGGCCCAGACGCGGAGAATTCAATCGACCTCCGCCAGGTGCTTGGCGCCAGCTGGCTCGTGGCGCCACCGAGGAGGGCCGATCGCTCACAAACTTGAATTCGAGGTCCTTGGCATCAAGCTCGTGGAAAAGGCGGACCCTCATCGTGGAAGCGCTCCATGGCATTCGGAGCCGATCCGGCCGGTTTCCCTGGTCGGCCGAAATCTCAATGCACATCACCGGGGTGGGCCCCGGGGCCCGCATCCAGGAAAACTGCAGCGCAAGGGCCGCGGGCTGGAGCGTGCGATCTCCTGCACAGTCTTCTTGATCGCGGCTTTCCGGTCGCTACGCGTGACGGGCTGGATGATGACAGGGGTGCAAACCAACCATCACCTGCGGCCGGTGCTGGGCATCGCCGTCATCTCTTCTGATCATAAGAACTTTCGGAGCGTGCGGGCCAACGTGAACCGGGACGGCATGTACTGCCTCCCCAACATTCCCGCAGGTCCGTACTGCCTTGAAGGATGAGTGAACCCACCGACACTGCTCGTAAAACCTGTCACCTTGATCGAGCCGAACACCGACTGTGGCCGCGGCCACGGCAAGCGGCGCCGCCGGCTATAACTACATTGCAAATCGGCCATCCGATTACAACTCGGACCAGTTCGACGCTCGGCTCGATCAGCATTTCAACCAACGGTTGCAGGGCTTTGCCAGGTATACGAACAAAGACATCACTCTGCTGGCCCGTAATCCGTGACCAGCACCCGAACACTTATTCCTTAGCACGAGCGACCACATAGACATACTCCAGCGGTTCCGTACCCGAGTTCTTGACGTTGTGGCGGGTTGCGGGTGGAATATAGACCATCATCGGGGCAGTCAAGGGAATGCTGGCCTGACCTTCAATCGTTACTTCACCGCGTCCATGCAAGATGACAAGGGATTCTTCATTGACCCCCGTAGTATGCCAACCTACCTTCTCGCCGGAAAGCAGATGCACAAAACCACTGCGCATCCCCGCAGTTTGAGGCAAACCTGTGAGCAAGGGGCAATCCCCACGGGGACACTGGAGCGACAGAGTTAATGGCTGTGGCTTGGGAGTTTGGGCTGCGCCAAAAGTAGCTGTTAGCAAGGCCGAAGCTGCGATAGCGAAAACCAACTTGAGCATGATGGCGACATTCTACAGAGAGAAAGCCAAGCCCGTCCGCGACTACGTTGTGGATGCGCCATAGCTGAATCACAACAGGACTCTCCGGCGTGTGATCCACGTGAAGGACTTACGTACGGTCAATCTATTTTCTTGAAGCGGCAGTCGCGTATTGCAGACTCGTGGCACACACGCGGGTTCTACGAACGCGCTGGGGTACTCTACTACACTGCGCGGGGAGTTCCGTTGAAACGCCTGTATTGGGAGTCGATGTCGGGTGCGCGGTGGCGGATTGAGTAGCCGAGGATGAATCGGAGCCCTCAGGGATTACTGAGGGCTCGTTATTCGCAGCCGTCACGCGTAGTTAAGCTGCTGCCGTCTTGCCTTCATAAAGGGGAGCGAACTCCTCGGCCACGAACGTCTCGTAAGAAGTCGGTGTCGTGTTTTGTCCCGAACGCGACTCCAGATTTCGCATGTAGCCAGAGTTCAAAGCGGCAGACATCTCCAGGATGAGATCGGCCATATTGGGCGACATGCCGATCTGGACCAGTGCGGGACGCACCTGTTCCTCCGGCGCTTGCACATATCGAAGGTCGGATTTGGCAATGGCTTTGCCAATGATCTTCGCGACTTCGCCCATGCTGATGTCCCGCTGTCCCTGCAACTCGCGTGTCTGCTTCCCGTGAAAATTGAGCGTATGCAAGGCATTTGCGGCTGCTTCGCCGATGTCCCGCGTGGCGATCATGGCAAGCTTCAGGTTCGGATGCAGCGGGCCGACAGCCATACCCATCTTTTAGATGAGATCGATCTGCGCGAGTGTATTCTCCATGAAATAGCCAGCACGCAGGTGGAGAACGTTCAAACCGTCAATCCCGTTAAGTTGTTGCTCAAGGTAATGCAATCCCACGACTGGGCCTGTCTTCTCGGTCTTTTCAGCCCCGATGCTGCTGAGAGTGACAGCGTGCGTCACGCCAGCCGCCTTGATAGCCGCCGCAATCGTCTCAGCGACCCGGTTCTGAAACGCACGAAAATCGGGGGCGGCGAGATTGGGTGGCATCATTACGTAGGCTGCCTTCGCGCCGACCAGAGCTTTGGTTAAGCTGCCCACATCCGTCAGATCGGCAGCAAATGGCTCCGCGCCCTCCTCCGCAAGTTTCTTTAGACGCTCGGCGCTCCTGCCGACGACCCGAACCTTCTCACCCTTCTTTAACAGAGTCGTAGCCACGACTTCTCCGGTATGACCAGTTGCACCAGTGACAACGTACATAACAACCTCCATGCCTTGCTTTGATTCGTATGCCGCTCGCGGGGCTTCAATAAATCTGGCTATTCAAAAGCCGTATTCCACTCTTCTTTCCAATCCCGTGAATTCGTCTTCTTGAAAGTCGGCGGCAGCTGCATCTTGATGAAGCATCACCTGGGGAAGCTTATGTCTAGGTTCGAACAGCAGATGTTCTACCTGACGGGGTGGGCGCAGACCTCTTCTCCATATTCGTCTACGTTTATGATCTCGACGTTCGCGCAAGTCTTTGAGTCCTCAATATACAGAACGTGATCTCCCACCTGCCAAATGAATGCCCCGCTCTGGTCAGCATAGGTGGGCAGCAGCCACGTTGATCCATCATGCATTGCCAGATACTTATGGTCTTCCGAAATGGCTGTAATGAACACCGTGTCGGCACTCACGTTGCGCACACACGCGGTCTCGCCATGTTCGTCGGTGTTGATAAACTCCGTCCCGGCGCAGGGTTTCGATTTGCCGATTTCCACCACGTCCTCGCCCAGTATCCATCCGCGAACCGTCGATGCGTCGGAGCTTACAACGAGCCACTTGGTTCCATCATTGAGCTCGATATAAATTCCGTCGTCTGACGTGGCTAGGATCGGTTGCTTACCGGCAAGGTCTTTCGCGGCGGATGCCTGAACCGTCTGTGCTATTGCTGGCCTGATGGCGATTGCCAGTGCGGAGAGTGCGACCAAACTTGAGGCTTTCACGCACGCCTCGGGCATCGATGGGAACTCGGCCGAACCATATTCCCGATTGTATGCGGAATCAAAATTCCATATCTCCCCGTCCAGCCGTGGGCATTCCGGCAGAGATGTTTCCCGTCGTGACGGATGGGAGAGGGGCTTACTATGAGGTCTTTTATCAGACCACAAGGGGAATACCGAAAAGGGCATACAATTGTGCCGTCAAACGGGAATCTCCGTCGCCCATGCTCACCAACCGTCCTCCACGCTCAAGTCTCGCTGGTTTTCGGCAGAGGGATCAACGCACGTCACTCGATCTGCCCGGTGAGGGACGCTTGCCTGAAATCGCCAAGTCCATCGAATCGGCAGTGAAGGCGTAGGAGATTGCCAGCGTTCCATGCACCCGCGACACCAGTCCAGCTAGAACTTGCCCCAATGCACAACCTCATGCAGAGGTCGCTTTTCCTTATGCGGCTCCTCTGCCGGGTGACCGACAGGAATCATGCTGACCAGCTTGTATCCTTTCGGAGCCCCTGTTGCACGACAGATTTCCTTGGCGTATTCCTTCTTGTCTCCAGCAACCCAACACGCCCCGAGCCCATGCGCCTTGGCGGCTACCAAAATGTTCTGGCTGGCAGCAGCGCCGTCTTCGAGATAGTACTTGGTGTCCTTGCACAGAACAAGGATGCACAAAGCGGCATCAGCAATAAAATGCCCGTAATCGGTTTTGCTAGCGATTGTCTGTAGCTGGTTCCGGTCGGTGAGCACCACGAATTCCCACGGCTGATCATTGCGTGCGGTCGCGGCAAGGCGACCACAGTCGATCATGTCCTCGATAATCTCTCGCGGAACATTCTGATTGGTGTACGCACGAATGCATCGGCGGGTCTTGATTGCTTCGATTGCGTCCATGATGGCTTGTCCTTGAATTATGGTAGGACTTGAAGGGACAGGCGGCAACAGAAACGTACAATCCCGCAGTTCCTGCGAGCGAATGGGATGGACTCATCTCTCCGAGGCGGGTCCATCCCATTCGCTCACATGCCCATGACGTCTGCTTATCGGTCGCTAAGAGCCCCTGCAAAACGTGTCAGAACCTTTGGTGGCTACCGTCGCAGAGAGGCTTTTGGGCGGAATGCTTGCAGCCGCAGAAATAGGCCGTCATCGATTCTGTTGCATCGTACTTCACCGGAGTGAAATCGGAGCCTTTGTGACTGCCGTCGCAGAAGGGCTGCTTTGCGCTCTTTCCGCACGCGCACCAGAAGTAACTTTTACCAGCTTCCACTTCTACCGGATAAGGACTTTTTTGAGCGATTGTCGGTTCTGACATTTTGAATCCCCCAACTTGCGAATTCAATTTAACAGGCAACTAAAAGTCTATAACCCACGGTCTAGGGTGCTGCGGGAATTCTCGCCTCACACCGGCGAAATCAACCCCGGATCGTTGTTCCGTGGGTTACCAAAGGAATTCCCTCAGGAGTACTCACTTGTGATTTTCGCTGTAGACAAAAATGTAGCTGCCCTTGCCTCTCAGATCCACGAGTAGGCTTGAGCCACGGGAATCTTCCCGATCCCCAAAGTGGGAGCGATGCCGCAAAGAATACAAGTGGCGACGAGTGCCACAACATTTCCGAACAGTTCAGTGATCGGCATGGCGATTCTTATGCCGTGGTCACGACCATGGCCCTGCAAGATTGCTTGCCGATACGGCGGTAATGGTGACGGACAGCCGAATCGAAATAGATCGCATCCCCTGGATCCAGCGCATGGGTGTCCGAGCCGATGGTCAGTTCGAGCTTGCCGCTGATCAGGTAAAGCAGCTCGACTCCGGGGTGCTGGTGCATCCTTGCGTTTTCGGCGGGCACAGATTCGAATTCCGCGTAGAACGCACTGAGCTTCCGCTCGGTTGCTTTGAAATCGAGGCTCTCGAAGTAGTAAGAAATGCTGCCGCGTCCTGGATTCTCAGGAAATCGCAATCGTTCCCCCCGGCGCACGATGGATACCACATGGCGCTTGCGTTCATCGGTGAAGAAATAATCCAGGCCTACACCAAAGACCATGGCAATTCGCAACAGGGTGGGCAAGGTGGGGAATAGCTTGCCGCACTCCAGTTTCGATAGCATCGCCGGCGAAAGGCCGGTGTGTTTGCCGAGTTCGACGAGGCCCAAGCTCTTCTTGAGCCGCAAAGCACGCAGTTTCTCTCCCAGCGCATAAGGCTTGAGTCCTTCCACGATCGTCTTATTGGCCACCGGCGCCTCCTGTTTTCCCATCAGTAAAAAAGTCCTGGGACTTTTGATTGGCAGTCACATGATTTCGTGTCTGCCGTCAACTTTGCATAAAAAGAAAAACAATGTGCTTTACAGTTAATACATCGCACCGCTGAAAGGTGCAACACAAAACCGAAAAGGAGGTCACATGAAAGCAACCGGATTCGCGCTCGCTTTTGCGGTCTTGCTCAGCGCTACGGGGATCCAGGCCCGGGCGGCGGACAAGGACATCGTGGACACCGCGGTAGCGGCGGGATCGTTCAAGACGCTGGCGGCGGCGCTGCAAGCGGCCGATTTGATCGACACATTAAAAGGCAACGGTCCATTCACCGTGTTCGCCCCCACCGACGATGCCTTTAAGAAACTTCCCCCGGGAACCCTGGAGTCACTGCTCAAGCCGGAGAACAGGGAGAAGTTGCGGGCCATTCTCACCTACCACGTGATGGCTGGAGAGTTAACAGCCGCGGAGGTCATCAAACTCTCCTCCGCCCAAACCCTGAACGGCCAGAGCGTGACGATCAGCACCAACGATGGCACGGTCATGGTGAATCGCGCCAAAGTGGTGAAGGCGGACATCCATGCGTCCAATGGCGTGATCCACGTCATCGATACGGTGCTCCTGCCTGAAGGCAACTGACAACAATACCGCAACCAATTCCATGTTTTAAGGAGAACAAGATGAAAACAATCGACGTGCTTGCAGCTGGTCTGCTGGTAGTTGGCGGTCTTAACTGGGGCCTGGTAGGCGCGGCCCACTTCGACCTGGTCGCGACGATCTTCGGCCTGAGGTTTGGCGAGACCTCCGCGATCACTTCCATCGTGTATTTGCTGGTGGGCATTGCCGCGCTGTATCAGGCGGTTTCCTTCAAGGCTATGCAGCGGCGCTGGGGCCATGAATCGGCCCTCGCCACACGATAACAATTCTCAACAGCGAACGGGGGAGCGCGGAGATCGCTCCCTCCTTTTTCCCGCATGAGCTCGATCGGAGATCCTCGTGTCCGGTGCGGAAGCCAGATAGATGTCTCTTGCCGGAACCGGCAGAGAATCCGATGCGAACAAATCCATCGCTAGGGTCGCAGGAGTTGAAGGAGTCCATCTTGAAACGCAGCTGGTTGATGCTTTTGTTTTTCACGCTCACATGTTTTGGCGCGGCGACAGCTGGCTCAGCGTGGACATCTGCGTCGCTGAACACGTGGTACGCGCAGTTACGCAAGCCTGCCCTCAATCCTCCAAGCTGGTCCTTCGGGCTGGTTTGGTCTGCTCTCTATTTGCTCATGGCGGTAAGCGCCTGGCTGGTTTGGCGAAGCGCAGGCTGGAACGGAGCCAAGTATGCTCTTGTGTTGTTCTTCCTGCAGCTAGGACTTAACGTCGCTTGGTCGTACTTGTTCTTTGGTCTTCACTCTCCGGCAGCAGCGCTGACCGAAATCTTCTTCCTTCTGGCAGCGATCGTGGGCACCGCCATCGCCTTCCTTCCTTTTTCCAGGATTGCATCTTGGCTCATGTTTCCCGATGCAGTCTGGGTCTCATTTGCCATCTATCTCAACTTTCAGATATGGCAGCTGAATTCCGGTTCGAGATGAAAATCCTGGTTACTTGCGCAACCGGATAGGTCGGCAGCAAGTGAGTACCGAAGCGGATTGAGAAAGGGCACGAGGTGGCGTGCATGGTGCGAAATCCTTCGCGCACCGGCGAGTACGCCCGCGACCAGCCACGTCTGGTTCAAGCCGACGCATTCGATGCGGCCGGCCTGCCCCCTGCCCTGGCCGGCATACCGGCATAGATGTGGCCTACGATCGGATTCATTCCCTGGCTGGCCAGTAGGCGGGATTCGCAGAGCGTGACAGGTAGGCCGCATACAACTTCGCCACGGCGGCAAAGCGGGCCGGCGTATGGCGCCAGACGTTGGGCCGAGGGTCGCCGCGAACGGGACTACACTGAATCCGAAGCGAGTATCATGGCCCCCGTTCCGGCTTGCGCCTGCTTTCGTTTTTATGCCGAGTTGAACGATCAT
>Ga0335085_10000875_pt1 | contig 74012 bp, 63 predicted proteins | sample Lox_Sample_45_FD_206712 | JGI IMG/M metagenome (GOLD analysis project Ga0335085, IMG submission 206712) | Soil microbial communities from Loxahatchee National Wildlife Refuge, Florida, United States - Lox_Sample_4.5 | ecosystem: Environmental > Terrestrial > Soil > Wetlands | place: USA... | reverse complement strand
CTGTCGGGAATGTTCTCTTCCGGGAAATGATCCCGGATGCGTTCCCACTCCGAATCAAGCAGCCGAATCATTCATCTCTTATACACGAATGAATCCGGTTCTCGATTTTGAGATAGCTTCTAGTCAACTTTGCGCTCAACACTCTCGTCGTTTACCGAAGCAGGTGGCATCAAGAGATCGATCGGTCCGACGGGGTCGGGACGGATGGAGCGTTGTTTTGACGGCGGCTTGTGGGCCAGCTTGAGCTGTGGACACCGGCAGGGGCAAGAAGGGGAACCCCCTGGCTCCAAGCCCATGCCTGAATCACTCGCTTCCCCTCGCGTTGCGCCGCTAATCGACGGAACCGCCGAAATGACACAACACGCGCTATGTCGATGCTGCTATAACGACTTGTGGTTGTAGACGTGGGTGCGGGCTGTGACGACGCAGGCATGTCCCGTGTGCGGTTCGCAGAGGTGTGCTTCGCTGGTATCGGCGGTGGGGGAGCGCGTCTATTGCAGAGCCTGTTTTCATGGCTGGCGTCCGAAACCGCCGGAATACTCCTACTCCACAGTGGCGATGTGCTCGCTTGGCACGTCGCGTGAGAAACTAGAGACGCAGATTCGGTTCTTCGCGCCTCGCGGCGGCACTGTTCTGAAAATTGGCTGCGCCACGGGTGAACTTGCGGCTACGACGCGGGAGCTTCTGCCGGTGGGACGCTACGAAGCCATCGAGCTTTCGCCGGCTGCGGAGGAGGCCCGCAAACACCTCGACGCCCTGTACACGGAGCCGCTGCGAACGCTGCAAAGCAAGGGCGGGATCAAGGACGGGGCGTTCGACACCGTGATCATGTCCCATGTGCGAGGAAATGGGGCTGCCAGCGCGGTAGCGCGAACGAACACCGCGAAGCAGGGCGGGACATGCCTTGGGCACCCCATCCGCGGGCCTGAAGCGCTCCGCGACAGCGCCCGGACGGTACTCGTCAACAGCATCGATTTCGCCGATTCGATCTGCGCCGATATCTGCCGGCTTTTTCCAAATGCCAGCCACCCGGTAGTGCACATCGGTGATTTGTTCTGAAGCGCGTCGAAGCGTCGCCGGTGATGCGGGTGACCAGCGACGGCGTGCGACAGTGACGCCTTGCCCTGGTGCATGTACCAACAGGAACGCCCAATTGTGGAATTCGTGGGGCGGTGCGCGGGCCATGGCCGAAAAACCAGTTGCGGAATGTCCGGTGTGTCGGGGCAAAGGGTGGATCGAGGTGCAGTCGCGCCATGAAGTCGCGACCATCGGCTGCCCTACCTGTTCTGGCGCCTCTGCGACCGACGCCCCCAAGCAGGCTCCTCAGTGCATCGGGCCGATAAACCCGCGGACCAAGACTGGCTAGAAACGCATTTGGTAGGCACGCTGAATCTGTCGTACTGAGGAATGGGTTGTTCTGGAGTCGCAGGCTTGAGCGCGAATATTGGCCGGCCGTGGCCCCAAGCCGTTCTTTTCGACCTTGACGGCACCCTAATCGACAGCGCTCCCAGCATTGCCGAGGCCTTCAATCTGATCCTTGCGCGGCGCGGCGCGCCGCTGATAGAGGCCAACTTGGTTCGGAAATTGGTGAGCCGCGGCGCCCGCGAGCTCGTTTTCACCTGCTTAGGCGCCGCCGGGACGACGGTGGACGCCGATCTCGCCGAATTCCGCGCAGTCTATGCCACGATCAAGCCGCGCGAAGAGCACCTGTATCCGGGCACCGTGGCAATGTTGCGCACACTGCGGCGCGACGCGCGGCTGCTCGCCATTTGCACCAACAAGCCGCAGGCGCTGACCGAGGGCATCCTGGCCTCGCTGGGCCTGAGCGAGTGCTTTGCAGCCGTGCTGGGGGGCGATGCCTGTCCCAGGCCCAAGCCGCACCCCGACCACATTCACCATACGCTGGCGCAAATGGGTCTGAGCAAGGCTGACGCAGTCTATGTCGGCGACAGCGAGGTGGACGCCGAGGCCGCAGCCGCGGCGGGGCTCCCCTTCGTCCTGGTGACATTTGGCTATACGCTTGGCAAAATCGAGGAAGTGGTGCATCAGGCCCGCATCGACCATTTCGACGATTTGTATGACGTGCTGGCGAAATTGGCCGTCACACGGGCGGATGTGGGGTGAGGCGCTGCGCGGGACGAACGGAATCAAGACATGAAAGCAGTCATTCTCGCAGGTGGTCTGGGTTCGCGGCTGAGCGAAGAGACGGAGACCAAACCGAAGCCGATGGTCGAGGTCGGAGGGCGTCCGATCCTCTGGCACATCATGAAGATCTATTCACACTACGGCGTCAACGATTTCGTCGTGTGTCTCGGCTACAAGGGTTACAAGATCAAGGAATATTTCCTGAATTACCGCATGCACCTGGCGGATCTGACGATCGACGTCGCCGAAGGCGGCATCACCATGCATCAGAGCTTCGCGGAGCCGTGGCGCATCACGCTGGTCGAGACGGGAGATGGAACGCAGACCGGCGGCCGACTGCGGCGCGTGAGCGAATATTTGAAGGGCGAGGACACCTTCTGCTTCACCTACGGTGACGGAGTCTCGGACGTTCCCGTCGACAAGCTGATCGCGTATCACCGCTCGCACGGCAAGCTTGCCACCGTGACCGCGGTGCGTCCGCTGGCGCGGTTCGGCGCGCTCGTGATCGAGAACGGCAGTGTGCGCCGCTTCGAGGAAAAGCCGGCCACGGAAGGCGGCCTCATCAACGGCGGCTTCTTCGTGCTTTCGCCCAAAGTCATCGATTACATCGCCGCCGATTCCACGCTGTGGGAGAAGGAGCCGATGGAGACTCTTGCCAGGCAGGGGCAGATGCAGGCTTTCGAGTACACGGGGTTCTGGCAGGCGATGGATACGCTGCGCGACAAGCAGCACCTCGAGACGCTATGGGCGAGCGGAAAGGCGCCGTGGCGCATCTGGGCAGAGAACGGCCGATGAACGCGAGTTTCTGGTCAGGAAGGCGTGTCTTCGTCACCGGGCACACCGGGTTCAAGGGCGGCTGGCTGACGCTCTGGCTTACCCGTCTTGGAGCAACGGTCGGCGGGTATTCTCTCGCCCCGCCCACCGAACCCAATCTCTTCACGATCGCAAAGGTCTCGGACGGCATCGATCATCAGATCGCGGACGTGCGCGATCTCGCGGCGCTGACGGCCGCGATCAGCCGGTTCTCGCCCGAGATCGTGTTTCACCTAGCGGCACAGCCGATCGTGCGGGACTCATACCTCATCCCGGTCGAAACCTACGCAACCAACGTGATGGGCACGGTCAATCTGCTCGAGGCGGTCCGGCAGGCTGGCGGGGTGCGCGCCACGGTCATCATCACCAGCGACAAGTGCTACGAGAACCGCGAAACCATCTGGCCGTATCGCGAGTTCGACGCCATGGGCGGGCACGACCCCTATAGCAGCAGCAAGGGCTGTGCCGAGCTCGTCACCTCGGCCTATGCCCGCTCGTACTTCGCCACACAGATGGGGCGCGGGTCCGTCGCTTCGGTTCGCGCCGGCAACGTGATCGGCGGGGGCGACTGGGCCAAGGACCGGCTGATGGCCGATCTCATGCGCGGTTTGATGGCGGGCGAACCCGTGATCATCCGGCGGCCGCACTCGGTACGGCCGTGGCAGCACGTTCTCGAGCCGTTGTCCGGCTATCTCGCAGTCGCGGAACATCTTTGCACGAATGGTCCCCTGGCGTGGGAACCATGGAACTTCGGCCCGGATACCGACAGCAACCAAACGGTCGATGAGCTTGCGCGGCTCACCTGCCGCCTGTGGGGCCGCCCCCAAGCCCTGCAAGTCCGCGAAGACCCTGGCGCCGACCACGAAGCCGGTCTTCTGAAGCTCGATTCGACCAAAGCGCGCGTGCAGCTCGGCTGGCGGTCGCGATGGATGTTCTCACAATGCATTACCCGGACGGTTGAATGGTATCGCGCCCTCAAAGCGGGCAACAACATGCGTGCATTTACGCTGGGGCAGATCGAGGCGTATGAGGACGCCGCCGAAGCACGAGGAAGCAAGGCATGAACGACACGACGCCTCCGGCCGCCGAGGCTCAAAGCGAAGCCGAACGCCTGCGCGAGCAGATTCTCGGGCTCGTGGAGCGCTACGCCGCGCTGGCGCACGTGCCCAAGCCATTTGTGCCCGGCAAGTCCTCCGTTCCCGTTTCGGGCAAGGTCTATGGCCCCGAAGAGATGCGCAGCCTGGTGGATGCCTCGCTCGATTTCTGGCTCACAACCGGCCGGTTCAACGACGCCTTCGAGGCACGGCTGGCAAAGTTCCTCGGGCTGCGTTTTGCCCTGACCTGCAATTCCGGATCGAGCGCGAACCTGGTTGCCATGTCGGCGCTCAATTCACCCATGCTGGGCCGCGAGCGCATCCAGCCCGGGGATGAAGTGATCACATGCGCCACGGGCTTCCCCACAACCGTCAATCCGGTCATTCAGAACCGGCTGGTGCCGGTGTTCGTGGACGTCGACATTCCCACCTACAACATCCGCGCCGACCTCATCGAACAGGCCGTGAGCGAGAAGACGCGCGCCATCATGGTGGCACACACGCTGGGCAATCCGTTCGATCTCGACACAGTCATGGCGGTGGCGAAGCAGCACGATCTCTGGGTCGTGGAAGACAGTTGCGATGCCCTCGGAGCGACCTATAACGGCAAGCTCGTGGGCACGTTCGGCGACGTCGGAACGGTGAGCTTCTACCCCGCGCATCACATCACGATGGGCGAGGGCGGTGCCGTCTTCACCAACGATGGAATTCTGAAACGCGCGCTCGAGTCCGTGCGCGACTGGGGACGCGACTGCTACTGCGCGCCCGGCAAGGACAACACGTGCAACAAGCGCTTCCAATGGAAACTGGGAGACCTGCCGCACGGCTATGATCACAAGTACACGTATTCCAATCTCGGCTATAACCTGAAGATCACCGACATGCAGGCGGCGGTCGGCCTGGCGCAGATGGACCGCCTGGAAGGGTTCATCGCCACGCGGCGGCGCAACTTCGACTACCTCAAGGCGGCTCTGCGCCCTTACGAGGAATTTCTCGTTCTTCCGGAGGCCACTCCGAAGTCGCAGCCATCGTGGTTCGGATTCCCGATCTCGGTGCGCGAGGGGGCGCCATTCAGCCGTGACGATTTGGTGCTGCGCCTGAACGAGACGAACGTGCACACCCGGCTGTTGTTCGCCGGCAATCTGCTGCGCCAGCCCTACATGAAGGGGCGCGAGCACCGTGTCGTGGGCTCGTTGGAAAACAGCGATACCGTGATGAACCGGACGTTCTGGATCGGGATTTACCCCGCGCTCGGCGAAGCGCATCTGGACTATGCCGTCGAACAGATTGCGGCGGTCTGCGCCGCGCGGCGGTGAGGTATGCAGGGCGAGAGCATCCCTGAGCACCGAAAAGGCCGCGCGCTCGTCATCCACGGACAGTTTGGCGATTTCGGCGGGGCGGAACTATTCAGCTTCCGGGTTATCGCGATCCTGCAAAACCGCTTCGACGAAGTCGTTGTGTTCCACGCCTATGAGCCGCCGCCATTCGACGTCGTCCAACAGCGATGCGGCGTTCGGTTGGATCCAGAACGCGTGAAATTCGTGCGTATTGCTTTGCCTCGCTCGCTCGATCTGATCACGGGCGGACGGTCCGACTCCTGTGCCCTTCTCCAGTACGCAGTGGTCGTGCGTGCCGCACAACGGGCCGCGCCGAATTTTGATCTTGTGGCTTCCACTTTCGCGGAGTGCCCTATCCGGCCCGAGCGGATGATTCAGAACATCCATATTCCTATGTTCGTCAGCGACCGTGAGGGATTGCACTACTGCGGAATGGATCTGAGCCGCGGGCGCCGCTTTCTGCATGGTTTATACATCTGGGTCATCCGGCGATTGACGGGCGGTTCGATAAAGCGGCTTGCCCGACAATACACGGTCACGAATTCGGCGTGGACGGCCGATCAGTACCGGCGCATTTATCCAGGCGCAAACGTGAGATTTGAATATCAGGGTGTCCACATCGGCAGCGAAGAGGGTATGCCGGCGAGTGTGCCTTTCGAAAAGCGCGAAAACAGATTCATCATGGTTGGACGAATTGTGCCCGCAAAGCGGGTCGCGCGCGCCATCGAGATCATCGACGCGTTACGGGCAAAAGGACACGATGTCGGGCTGAGTATCGTTGGATCGGGGCCCGCCGATTACGTCGCGCAAATCGAGACGACCACCAAGACGAAGCCCTGGGTGAGCTTGCATCTGGACCTCGGCAGAAACGAACTCGAGGCCCTGATCATGAATCATAAGTGGGGCATTCATTGCTACGAGTTCGAGCATTACGGCCTGGCGCCCGCCGAACTCCAGGCTTTTGGTTGCATTACTTTCGTCCATGACTCGGGCGGGCAGCGCGAGATCATCATCAATCCGCATCAGCGTTACAGCGATGTTCCGGATGCGGTCAGCAAGATCGACAGCATGCTTCGCTCACCGCAGATGCAGGCGAGAGCGCTCGAGTTGGCCGGAGAGGCGATCGCCACGCATCGCGATGCCGCCTTTGTCGTCCACTACGAGCGCTTGATCGACGAAGTCATGGCCGACCGGGATGATGTCCTATCCCGACATGTGCCGAAATGATCGCCGTCTCCAGTTGAGGTTTTTCCGCACGCATTGCGGTGTTGGATGTTATCGTTACCAACACGTGTTCTATCGTCGCGGTTACATTGACACTTCCGCCAATATAACGTTGCGTCAAACCAGAGGCCGCGGGGACGCTTCGAGGCAATGGTGAATCTGCTGAGCGGCACGCTAACGCAAACGAAAATCCGCGCCCGGGCGCCGCTGCGCATCGGTCTGGCCGGCGGCGGCACGGACGTGAGCCCCTATTCCGAGGATTTCGGCGGCGCGATCCTGAACGCAACCATCGACCGGTACGCCTTCGCATTCGTCGAGCCTTCCACCACGGGCGAGCACCGCTTCATCGCGAGCGACATCGGCTCGGAGGAGGTGCTGCCTGCCGATTGCGAAGCGAAGGACGCGAAGCTCAAACTGCACGCCGCAGTGTGCCGACGCATCGCCCGGCAGTTCTGCGGAGGCAAGCCGATCGCCGTGACGTTGAAGACGCTGGTGGATGCGCCGCCCGGATCGGGTCTCGGCTCCTCGTCGGCGCTCGTCGTGGCGATGGTTGAGGCGTTCCGCGAACTGCTCGACCTGCCGCTCGGGCCCTATGAAGTCGCACGACTTGCCTACGAGATCGAACGGATCGACCTGGGGCTGGCGGGCGGCAAGCAGGACCAATACGCCGCCGCGTTCGGCGGCATCAACTTCATGGAATTCATGGCTGGGGACCGGGTGATCGTCAATCCGTTGCGCATTCCGCGCGCCGTCAGGAACGAGCTCGAGTCTTCCCTCGTGGTGTGCTTTTCAGGCGTGTCGCGCAGTTCCGAGCGGATCATCGATCAGCAGAGGAAGGGCATGATCGGCAAGTCTGCGCAAACCATCGACAACCTGCACCAGCTCAAGGTCGACGCGATCGAGATGAAGCAGGCGCTGTTGCGCGCCGACATCGTCGGGATGGCAACGGTCCTCGATCGCTCCTGGCGGGCGAAAAAAGGAACCGCTCAGGGCGTCTCCACCAAGGAGATCGAGCAGCTTTGCGAAACCGCGCTCGGCGCTGGTGCACTGGCCGGAAAGGTTTCGGGCGCGGGCGGCGGCGGCTTCGTTATGTTCATCGTTCCGCCTGAAAACAGACTCCGGGTTATCGAGGCCTTGAACGCGGCCGGTGGGCAGGCGGGAGGCGTGAAGCTCACGGACCGCGGTGCGGAGGCCTGGGTTTCACCGTTCAGGAGTCGCTAGGTGCGCCATGAAAGCTGAAACACTGCCCGAAACCCTGAAGGGCTGGCTATTCGACACGGCGTTGCCGTTTTGGGCGGACGTGGGTGTCGATCGCGAATGCGGCGGGTTTACGGAACGCCTGAACCTCACGACCGCTGCCCCCGAAAATCCGTTCAAGCGAATGCGCGTTCAGGCGCGGCAGATCTACGTTTTCAGCCATGCCCACCTGCTTGGCTGGAACGGCCCGGGCCTGGAGCTGGCCGCGCGTGCCGTGGACTTCATCACGAAGAATGGCTGGACCCCTGGGAGGGGCTGGGCGCGGGTTCTTGCGCGCGACGGAATAATCGCGGACGGCACGCTTGACCTCTACGACCAGGCTTTCGTGCTCTATGCGCTGGGCTGGTTCATCAAAGCAAGCGGAGATGCCGGCGCCGCAAACTTGGCGAAAGAGACCTTAGAGGCCGTCCGTGAGCATCTTCGCCATCCGTCCGGCCGCGGCTACATGCATGTGCGCCCGCCGACGGAGCCGTGGCTGCAAAATCCGCACATGCACATGCTCGAAGCCGCGATATCGCTGGCGCAAGCAACGAACGACGCGGTCTATCTGGAAGAGGGCCGCGACCTCGCAAGGCTTTTCCGCACGACGTTTTACGATCGCGCAACGCGAACCCTCGCCGAATATTATGACGATCACTGGAATCGCATGCCGGGCGAGCGCGGCAAGATCACCGAGCCAGGTCATCACTTCGAATGGACGTGGCTGCTCTACGCCTACCGCAAGCTGACGGGTGAGGACGTTCTTGCCGAAGCGCGCGGGCTTTATGATTTCGCCGAGCAATACGGCGTGGACCGCGAGACCGGACTCTCCGTCGATGAGGTTCGCGACGACGGCCGTGTGCTCAGCGCATCGGTGCGCACCTGGCCGCAAACGGAAGCTTTGAAGGCAAATCTGGCGCAAATGGAATTCGAGGGCCGCGACACCCGGGCGCGCGTGCAAAAGATTTCGGATAATCTGTTCGATGTCTTCCTCGATCAGCCCGTCAGGGGCACTTGGATCGACCATTTCGAAAGCGACCGGCGCACGCCCAAGGTCAAGATCGTGCCGGCCAGCACGCTGTATCACGTGTTTCTCGCCTTCTCGGAGGTGATTCGACTGGAACCTTTGTTCGCCGGACCCCGCTCATGAGCTCAGTGCGCCAAGTCCTCATTCTCGTCGGAGGTAAGGGCACGCGGCTGGGGTCTCTAACGGCGGCCACGCCGAAGCCGCTCCTGCCGGTTGTCGGCGAGTTGTCCATGCTCGACTTGCTGCTCGAAAACGCCGCCCGCTTCGGTTATCGGCAGATCATCCTGCTGGCGGGCCACTTCGGCGAACAACTCGTCGAGCGATACGATGGCTCGTCCGCGCTTGGAGCGAGCGTGAAGGTCGTCAGAGAACCGGAGCCGCTCGGGACTGCGGGCGCGATCGCGTTCGCCGCGGACTTGCTCGAGGACCGGTTCGTCTTGATGAACGGCGATTCGATCTTCGACATCAACTTGCGCGCGCTTGAACTCTCGCTGGGAGAAGCGGAGGGCGTGATCGCTCTGCGCCAGATCGAGGACGCGGCACGCTTCGGAACGGTGGTGTTCGAACGGGGCAAAGTGACCCAGTTCCTCGAAAAAACCGGAGAAGCCAAGCCGGCCCTCATCAACGGCGGCGTTTATGTGTTGCGACGTTCGGTGGCGGAGCGAGTCGTGAAGACGCCGTGCTCACTCGAGACCGACGTGTTCCCACGGCTTTGCGCCGAGGGGGCTCTTGCCGGCGTGATCATGCAAGGGCATTTCATCGACATCGGGTTGCCGGAAACGCTCGCCCAGGCGCGTCACGAGCTCGGCGATTGGAGGCGGCGCCCGATTGCCTTTCTGGATCGGGACGGCGTGCTCAACGTGGATACCGGATGGCCCCATCTTCCAGCCGAACTCCAGTTCGTCGACGGCGCTCCGGAAGCCGTGCGCGTCCTGAACGAAGCCGGCTTTTACGTGATCGTGGCGAGCAACCAGGCCGGTGTCGCGCGCGGGATGTATGACGAGGCGCAGGTCGGTGTCTTCAACGCGGCGGTTGCCGAGGAATTGGCGCTCCGGGGGGCGCATATCGACGCCTTCTACTATTGCCCCTATCACCCACAAGCGGCCGTTGCCGCCTACCGGATGGACAGTGCCGATCGCAAGCCGAAGCCGGGCATGTTGCTGCGGGCATTCGTGGACTGGCCGAGCCGGCCGGCAGGCTCATTCCTGGTCGGCGACAAGGCCAGCGATATCGATGCCGCAAAAGCCGCGGGTATTCCCGGTTATCTATTTTCGGGCGGCTCGTTGCGCGATCTCATTTCGCAGCTTCCCGAGGTCGCAGCGCGGCGCGATCGCTAGCCAACAACATCAAGCACGATGGAACCGGGATGTGGCGGGCCTCACGTGGAACGGCCTGCCCGTCAAAGAGCTTCTCAACCGTGCGACGTTCTTCAGCAGAAATCTTCCGGGCGCCACGGACAACAGGAAGCGGAAGGTCAGCACCTTGATGAGGAAGCCGGTCGAACCCTGTGCGAGCGCGAAACGAATCCAGCGATTCGTGAAAAGGTAGAGCAGCTCGGCGGGATCGTCGGTCTGGGACCAGTGGTGGGCGCAGACGATGGCATCCACCGGCAGATTGACGAACTTGCGCCGCAAGAGACGACAGAAGATTCGCCGTTGGCGCGGCGTCATCGGCAGCTCGGCGAGACCGGACACGCCCGCGATCAGCTCGCCGGGGTTTCCTGTCGCATCCCAGCTTCCGGTCGACTGGCGGCAAACTGGATCGGGCAACTGCACAAAGGTGCCGCCGTTCATCAGGGCGAACATGAGCAGCACGTAATGGCCGCAATGCGTGTTCGCGAACCAGTACGCCATGTGCAGGAAGGGCCAGTAGTGCTTGCGGGCATACACGTTGCCCGACATCCAAACCGTGTAGCTGATCGAATCGCACCCAGCGAGGAATTCATCGAAACCTTTGAAGGACAGCGGCCGGTCGCGGCCGTCGGTATGCCCCTTGGCGCCGAAATTGATCACCGCGGCGTCGGGATATGCCACGATGGACTTCAGAACACGCTCGACGCCGCCAGGCTCGACCAGATCATCGTCGCCGATCATCCAGACCCAGTCGGTCGTCGCCAGTTCGAAACAACGAGCGAAATTCCCCGACGCACCGATGTTGACCGGGTTGCGGACGACTTCCACGTCAGCGGGCGCGATGTCGCGCGCGGGGACCGGCGAGCAGTTGTCGACGATCAACAGCGTCCAGCGTAAATCGCGCTGCGGCAACAGCGTTTCCAGCAGGTTCCGGAGATCCTGAGGACGATCGTATGTTGGAACAACGATGGTAAGCAGAGGTTGGTTCATGTCCTAGTTTCTGCGAAGCGCCAGTGCCCTTATCACGCTGCGACGATTCTTGACAAGCGCGCGCAGCTTGCGCCATCCGGCCAGCAAGAGGGCGTCATTCACCGGGAAGAACACCACCAATACCAGGCCTATGATGATGCCGCCCACCACAGCGAATTTTAGGGACGCCATCGGCTGCGGCGCCACTTTTGTGGGAAGCGTCACCGGGCCGTCAACCAGCATGGCGGCGTATTGGCCACCCACGCTGGCGGTCATGATGTGCGCCTCAACGCGCGACAGAATTTCCATCAGTGTTTGACGATAATCCGCGACCGAGATGTTCTGCAGCTCGTCCAGCAGGTGCTTCCTCTGGCTGACGGCACGCGAAAGCTCGGCCTCCCGCACGATGTCGTTCGCCGCCTGGTGCACGTTGGCAAGGAGGAACAGCGCGCTGCTGGGATCTGTCGAATCGATACTTATCATCACCTGCGAAGTGTCGGGCACGGTCGCGACGTTCAGATTGGTCTTCAAATATCCCATCAACGCAAACTTATCGGGCGCCTGAACGGTGCGCTTACCGAGCAGCCATCGGATCTTGCCTTTCAAGGACAGCGAATCGAAATCGGGATGAGTGATCCAGTCGCCCTTTTCCCGATCCCATTGGCTGGCGAAAAGGTGCTGCATCACCGTAGTTTTCTTTTCCAGCCTGCCGGCCAAGGTCGAGCTGTTGAGCAGGGACATGTACATTTGCCAGTCCGGTGTCAGGGATTGGCGGCCGAGAACGTCGAAGCTGAACGTGTTCGAACGCAAGGCGTCGTTGTTGGCGGGCGTGGGCATTATGACGTAGTACGTGCGGTAAAGCGTCGGACTCATCAGGCTGAAGAAAAGAGCGACGGCGGCAAAGGCGATCGTCAGCGTAAGGATCACACGCCAGCCATTCCCGATCAGCCGGAAGATCTGCGCGAACGTCAAGCGATCCTCGTCCGGGCGCACGGCCGCAGCCGGTTCATGCAGCACGTCGTTCTCTTGCATCGCTGTCGCTCTTGACGTTGATAGGATGGCACCGGAATATACAATCTACCCAAGCGCAGCAACATGGCATTGCCATTTTCCCTTTCGTTTCCAAGAGATCCGAGATCCGCGTGACCGTGAACATTGCCGCAGTACCGCCATCCGGGAGGGGCTTTTGGGGGCGCCTCGACCAGGTGCGGGTGGCGACCGGCGTCGCGCTCATATTGGTGGGTATTCCCCTGGCGTGGATCGCGCGCGACGTGGTTCACGGGGGGCGGTCACCGGTGTTCACCGCAACTCTGATTGTCGCAGGCATCGGACTGATTCTGCGTTTTGCGGCGTTTCGCCGCGGAGAGTTACTGGTCAACAAAGCTGAGCTTGCTTTGGTTCTTGTGCCGCTGCTGGTGATCACAGCGCTTGCGTTTGGGGGCTCGTTGCCGCCTCCCGATACCGCGGATGGAACCACGGGCGCTTTGCAGGACGCAGGCCGCTTGAGCATCGACAACCGACAGGTCATCAGCAACCTAGTCGTCATCGGGTTTGCGTTGGCAGGCTATTCACAGCCGTTGTCCGCCTTCCGCTACACCCAGCGGGCGGTCGCCGTGGTCGGCGTGATCGCGGGCGGCATGTCGCTGGCGTACACGTTCTCATCCATACAGCGCATCGCCGATTTTGCTCATATGGGACGATTCGGCGGCGTCGGAGACGACAACAGCGCACCGGGAACGATCGCAATGGTTGGCGCCTTTACGTTGGTGGGTGCCTGGGTGTGGTTCAGGGAGCGTCATCCGCCGAGCCTTGTGGGTTCGTCGTTCCTTTTCCTCGCCCTGGTGACTGCGGTGCCGATGATCGTGCTCTCGCGCTCCCGGACCGTGATGCTCGGATGCGTTCTGGCTGTGGGTGGCGCGGCGGCCTTCGGATTGATACGGCAGCGTCATTTCCCCAAGTTAAGGCGCGAGAAAAAACGAGGCTTTACCCGCAAAGAAATCGCCTTTTGGAGTGTGGTTGGGGTCGTGGGATTGACCGTCGCGACGATCGTGGCCGTCAAGCTCAGCACCATGATCTTGATCTACTGGGATTTCATCAGTCGCGGGGCCGAAACAGTCCTGGGCAGCCGTCGCGGACTTGGCGTCGACAACTCGGCGGCTCAACGCCACCAGTACCTAGCTCACTCGTTCGATAGCTTCAGCCTTTTCGGGAGCGGCTATAAAGCCATGTTCGTCGATAATCCTGTATGGGGTGCTTTTTGTGATCTCGGCGTGATCGGCGGGTCCGTGTTCCTGCTGGTGGGAGTTCTGATTCCGCTGAAGATTTGCATGGACTTGGCGTTACGGCCGTGGACCCCGCCGTTTGTGCGATTTTCGATCGCAGTTTTCGTTGTCTTCTTGCCTAGCCTGTTCCTTTCGAATACGCCCTACGTGTCTACATATTGGCAATACCTCGTTCTGTTCTACGTCGTAGCTGGGCGATACTGGAGCGCTACGAGGCCGGTCTCCAAATTCCGTGTTGTTTTAAACGCCACGCCAGGCGTTGCCGTCCCAAGCGTGCAGAACAACGGCCCGAAGCAGCGCTCATCAGGGAGCCCAAACTAGCACTACTTTGGCAGATTTTGGTCATAGTGTTGCGCCCGGTCGATGAGCTTTCGGCAGTGAGGACATCGTCGTGGCATTGGGAGCGCGATGAGCGCGGCGACGGCGCGGCGCACGGCTGGTAGGCTTGGTTGCGGTGGCGGGCCGTGGATTCTTATTTTTGCGTCCCGCCTGGCGCAGCCGGCGGTGTTGAAGGAAGGCATAGGCGATCATGGTCATCAGGGCATGTCGATGTAGCCCGTGCCAGCATCGCCCCTCGAAGTGATCGAGCCCCAACTCCTCTTTCAATTGCTGATGCGCCTGCTCGCAAATCCAGCGTGCTTTGATGGTGGCGGTCAAGTCGCGCAGGCTGGTGTCGGCTGACAGGTTGCACAGATAGTACTTCATTCGTAAGCGGCGTTTTCAGGCCACGCGGCTGAGCATGGGCGATGCTGGGTATGCCCAGGGCAGTAGGTCGTCGATTTGCTTGTTGGGATGGCCGTTGACGATCTTGGTGATGACATCGGCGAGGTAGAGCTGCGGGTCGATACCGTTGACCTTGCAGGTCTCGACCAAGGACGCGATGACCGCCCAGTGCTCGCCGCCGCCATCCGATCCGGCGAACAACGCGTTCTTGCGATTCAGCGTGATCGGACGGATTGAGCGCTCCACCGTGTTGGAGTCGATCTCGATGCGTCCATCGTCGACGAACCGGACGAGCCCCTTCCAATGGGAGAGCGTGTAGCGGATGTGCTCGGCGAGCTTGCCCTTTTGGCTGATCAACGCCAGCTTGGCGCGCAGCCAGCGTTCCATGTCGTTTAGGAAAGGCAGGCTTTTCCGGCGCCGGATGGCCTGGCGTTCATCGGCGGACATGCCGCGGATTTCGCTCTCGACAGCGTAGAGCTTGGCAATTCGGGCGAGCATCTCGCTGGCGATCGGCGCGTTGCCGCGAATGGCAAGCTCGTAAAAGCGCCTTCTCACGTGCGCCCAGCAGAAGGCGAGATCGACATCACCGCTCTCCGCCAGCATGCGGTATCCGGCATAGCCGTCCACTTGAAGCACACCCTTGAAGCCGGCCAGATGGGCGACCACCCGCTCTGCCTTGCGGTCGGGCGCATAAACGTAGGCGACGCCGGGCGGGTCGGTGCCGCTCCAAGGTCGGTCGTCGCGGGCGTAGGCCCAAAGCTGACCGGTCTTGGTCCGGCCCCGTCCGGGATCCAGCACCGGTGCCGTCGTTTCGTCAGCAAACAGCTTCGTCGAGGCTTTCAACTTGAGCAACAATCGTTCGTGGACCGGTCTCAGGAGCCAGGCCGCCCGGCCGACCCAGTCGGCCATGGTGGAGCGGTCCAGGGCGATGCCCTGGCGAGCAAAAATCTGAGCCTGTCGGTACAGCGGAAGATGATCGGCGTATTTGGATACCAGCACCTGGGCGACCGTCGCCTCGGTCGGCAGTCCGCCCTCGATCAGACGCGCCGGCGCCGAAGCCTGAACCACAACATCCTGGCAGGAGCGACAGCCGTATTTGGGCCGGCGCACCACGATCACCCGCAGCTGCGCCGGGATGATGTCGAGCCGTTCGCTCGTGTCCTCGCCGATCTGATGCAAGGCGCCATGGCAACAGGGACAGACCCGATGCTCGACATCGACCAGCATCTCGACGCGCGGCAGATGGGCAGGCAACGATCCACGGTTCACCCGGCGCTTGGCAGCACGGTGTTTTCGCTTCTCCGGGGCGGAGTCTTCCTGTTCCGCCTCGACCTGGGCTTCAATCTGTTCGGCATCTTCCAGCCCGAGCAGGAGCTGGTCTTCCGGCAAGCTCTCGGCACGCGGGCCAAAGCGGTGGCGTTGCAGTTCCCTGATGATCTGTTCCAGGCGCTCGGTGCGTGCACGCTCCGCCAGCAGCATCGCCTTCAATGTGGCGGGATCATCAGGCAGGGAATCCGTCATCGCCATGACGGCAGTAGAGCATAACAAAGCGCAGATTTGACGGCTCCAAATCGCCTCGATTCACTCTGCCGCAGATCAGTGCGCTTGCACCGGGACCGCCACATCGCGGCTTTCGTGAACACGCTTCCAGTCAAGGCCCTCCAACAACGCGGAGAGTTGCGCCGCTGACAAACGGATCACACCGTCTTCCATCCGTGGCCACTGGAACTTGCCATCCTCGAGCTTCTTCGCGAACAGACATAGTCCCGTGCCGTCCCAGAAGATCAGCTTGATCCGGTCCGCTCGTTTTGCCCGGAAGACGTAAACCGCCCCACAGAACGGATCATCCTTGATTGCCTCGCGCACGATAGCCGTCAAACCGTCGGCACCCTTGCGGAAGTCCACCGGATTTGTCGCCACCATCACCCGGACCGCGCCCGTTGGCCCGATCACGGTGTGGCCTTCAAGGCGCGGATCAACGCCGCCATCGTCCTCGTGTCCGCCCCACAACCCGCCCGGATCACCACGCCGTTGAACTCGATTTCGATCAAACCTGCGCTCTCGGACGGCTTCCGACCCCGCCGCCGCGGACGCTTTGCGCTGTTCTCCTGCGGCGCCGGCGCATCCAACACCGCCGGCACAAACATCGGAGACGGCGTCCTTTCGACCGTAGTGCCGCTTCGCGCAGCTCGGCGCCAGCCGAACAACTGCGAAGTCGTCAGCCCATGTCGCCGCGCCACGCCGCTCACCGTATCAGCGCCGGCGTAGCTCTCCGCCACGATCGCCGCCTTGTCCGCCTTGCTCCAAATCCGCCGCCGCCCGGCGCCCGTGAACACTTCGATCCGCCGCACCGGCCCCGCCACTGGGCTGGACATATGATCATCACCTGTGTCCGACATAGGCAGAAGCTCCCGCAGAATCAGAACCGCGAGAGTTCACCGGCTGCTCAGCCCGCGCCATGTGGGGTCGCAACACCGCTTACCTTCATTCTCACCACTGGAACGGTGCTCGCCGACGAGCCAGACTTCGTCGCCCGGCATATGCTGCTGGCCTTCGTCATGGATGCGCTGGGGCGGCCCATCGGCAGTGCGCACACGCATAGCGGCGAAGCGTGCTTTCAGCCGGCCCTTGGTGCCATGGCGCCAACTGACCTTCTGCCACTTGGCCTTGGCCAGCATCACCTCTGCCGGCGCAGACAGCACATCGGGAATGGCGTGCTGGCGAGGGCGACCGCGACCGGCAACAGGGAAGATCAGCTGCACATCCATCGGATAGGCCTTCAGATGACGTGGAATGCCGACAGCCCATTGAAGGCCGCGATCACTGAGGGCTTGGCGGAACGGGGCGCTCAGACCATAACCGGCGTCGGCCAAGACACAGCCAAACCGCACTCCGGCGGCAATCACCTTATCAAGCTCGGCCAAGGCGATGTCCGGCTTGGTGTGCGCCATGCGATAATCCGCCGGCACACCCGCTCGCTGCAACCGCGCCGCGTCATTGGTCCAACTCTCGGGCAGGAACAGGCGCAGCGCGATCATCACCGGCACTTCATGGCGGGCCAGCGTCAACGACACCAGCGTCTGGCAGTTGGCGTTCTTGCCCAGACTGGAGGCGTATTGCGGCGCCACACCCACCGAGTGATTGCCCTTCTTGGGCAAGGCCGTATCGTCGATCACCAGCACGGCGTCATTGCCACCAACAAGTCCATCGGCTTGAGTTAACAACTCGCGCTCCAACGGGGCTTCATCCCAGACGCCGGCAGCGACAAAATGGTGAAGCTGATCATACTCTCCTGGCACAAGCCGTTCGGCCATCGGCTGCACGCTCTTGCGTTCACCCTGGGCCACCGTCTCATGCAAAATCTGCCAAAGTAGTGCTAGTTTCCTACACAACTGAACTGCCGCACCAGAATGTTTCGCAGCTCGCACTCCGTCTTTGTAATTGGACGGTGATAGATGAACGGCGAATAGAACCAGAATCCGAGTGCAACGAGGAGGCTCATGCCGGCGAGAATCGCATTCTCCCTTTTCGCCAGTTCTGGACGACCGGCCCGTACGATCTTCCACGACAGCGCCAGGGCGATGAAGCCCAGGATGAGTCCGATGAAATAATGATAAATGTACATGACCCGGAACATACCCATGTAGACGTGTGTCGCGAGATACACACCATACATAATCAAAACCGCTTCGAGCTTGACAAAATCATCAGCCAGGTCGAAAGGGGCAGGTTGTGCTCTGAACCGTCGCAATGAAACAAGCACGATGCCGCCAACGATGCCGACGAGCGAAAGCGGCCAGCCCACGGGATTTCCCACCATCGTCGAATAGAAAGTGTATGCCCCGTTGCTGTCCCAGCGATAACTGATGGGCTTGACGAAGAATGGCCAAGTCAGGGGGTTCTGGCCGTTCGAGTCATTCCGAGTCACACCCGAGAAATCGTTGCGCATTCGGATGACGTATCCGGCGATCCCGCCCCGCCAGGCGCCAATGGTGAGGCCCGTGCGTCCCTGCAGATAATCCTGATAGGCCGGGCTCATTCTCTCGAGATCTTGGCGCCCAGCCTCGGTGCGAGAATCCGGCGGGTGCGGCGAGAGCGCTATATTGACCGTGAACACGACGACAATCGCGAACGCGAAGGCGCCGAGCGCGGCGCCGGCTTTGACCGCACCAAGAACCCAGGCACGGGAACGGCGTTGCCTGGTCCAGATTTCGTGCATCACCGCGATGGCTGGAATTGCCATCAATACAGCCGCATTGGTTTTCACGGAGACCGAAAGGCCAATGAATGCGCCAAAAAGCGCATAATCGCGCCAGGAAAGCGCATCTCGCGCTTTGCGAAGCCAGACAAGCAAGCCGGCCAGCACAAAGGCTATCTCGAAAGAATCGAGAAGGGCACCGCGAAACTGGATCACAAAGGCATTCTCGAAGATGTAGAGAGTTGAAAATGCGAGCGCAGCGTATCCGTCCAATCCGAGGCGCAACATGATCATGCAGAACAGGAGCCCGCCAATAACGGCTGCGGTAGCCGATGGCAGACGGATGCCAACGAAGGAATAGCCCTTGGGGACGTCGCGATCTGTGATCTTGGCGAGCCCCGCCAGCGAGTGGGTTTGAACGCCCTTGTTGTCGCCGACAATCGTCGGGCCCGCCGCCAACAACATGAAGCCGAGCGGGGGATGTGAGGCGTATGTCGCGGTGCCTTCAATGTGACGTTGCACGGCGGGAAGATAGTAGTACTCGTCCCAGTACGGATGTGCCGGGTTGCTGAGGTACGGAAGATAGACCAGCGCACCCAACAGAAGGACAAACAGTGCAACCGTCTTGCCTTTCTGGGCGGAGACCAATTGGAGTGCGCGCTCCAGAGCCTTCGTGGGTTGTCCAATATTCATGCGGGTGTGCTGGAGGCTACATGATTGCTTGCGCGTCATCCAGGACCAAGGGCTCAGCAGTTGCGGCGCGAGATACTCGAATCGCCGTCACACCGCACGAGATCACTGCGGGCGAGTTTGTGCGAAACGGCAACATCGACGTTTTGGTCCCACGGCGAGCAGATTCTCGAGGGAGAATCGGTTCCGGATGCCTGCGACGCCCGGTGGCCAGTCCAGTTCTGAAGTGCCGACTGCGACGTCTGTTGCCACATGATTCGCCGGTCGGGGGCGCAGCTGCGACCAAAACCGCCAAGACTTTAGCTGCCATGGAATCAAGAAATTGGCGACAGGTAGCCACTTGCCCCCGCTTCGATGGGCCGCGCAAATGTGCATCCTGCTTTGCGGCGCGTCAGGTCTCGTGTACCTGCGACTAGCGCTTTTCTTGATTTTGGAGTTCCAGCCGAATCTGGTGAAGGATCTGGATGACAGTCGCCATCCCGGCCAAAAGCACGACCTGCACAATTGCGCCAATCAACGCCAAGAGCAGCGCGTTCAGGGCCGGGCCTTCTCCGCCCGGGCCCAAGCTGACGGTCATGTACACCCTTTGCGCTGCAACCCAGTTGAGGATCCCAACAACGACCGTGGCGATCCAAAATACCTTCGCAGCTAAGCCGATGGATGGTTTCACGAATCTCTCCTCCCTGAGTGTCCGCCTTGCGCTCTAGTCCGGCACGGTCGCCGCGCAGAAAACGCCTCGCAGCCCATTAGTCGGCCTTCTGGCACGGCAAGGAATCGCTGAGTGCTGTTGTCCAATTCATGCGACCAAATTTGCGTAGCTCCGCTCGGGCCGCCGGCCAAGCCAAAAACTGACGCACTGAGGCCCTTCTCCAGATCATCGAAACGGGCACCGCTCTTGAGCGAAGAAAGGCCAAAAACTGGCCGAAGAGCGGCGTAATCATCCGCTCCTCCATTCCGGCGATCGGCTCAAAACTCAAACCAAAATGTCGCAACATTGAGTTATAGAATAACTATAAATTGTACTTTATGGCCCCGGCTGCCGAAATCACACTTTCAATAGTTGCGGGAACGATACGAAACCCTGAAGATGTTGCGCGATTTCGGCGCAAAGCGGTTGACCCTAGCGGAACGCGTGTGCTAATCGGAGTCCTAGTTTTTGCGAGTTTTGGAGGGGAAAACATGGCGGGAAAGCTGAGCGCGTTTGCGGTCGCCTCATCGTTGCTAGTAACGGGCATTGCTTTGGCGGCCGGTGGTGCCAACCAAGGTGCGCTCTCGAATGGCGGACCCGCTGGGGTCTCCCAGGCCGAAAGTTGGCGCAGCGACCATCAGTTACTGTGGTTGCTTGGCGGAGGAATTGTAGTCGGGGGCGTTGTCCTTGTTGCAACCGGTAACGGGCACGGGACATTGGGAGCGACTTGTCCGCTCCCGGGTTGTACGTCGTCGAGTTCGTCGAGTTCCTCAAGCTCGTCGAGTTCGTCTTCGGTCAATCCGATTACGACGACCACGACCAGCACTGGCACAACCACCACGACCACGACGACGACCACCACCACGACTGGATCGTCCCACTAGTCGGGTCTGTGTTGCGAACGGAATTCAGCCACGCGCCTGGCAAAGGCGCGTGGCGTTTTCGTATGTGCCTTGTGTCCGGTGACGTCAGTGATTCTGCCGTGCTGCGAATCCGTTAGGCTGGCGGGCGCAGCACCTCAAGCTCAAGCGCGTCGAGCTTGGGGTTGATGTGCTGCACAGATCGCCAGACGAGTCCGCTGTCGGGATCAATCCAGTAGACGTTCTTGAAAGTCCAATTGAAAGTCGATGCCTCTGCGCGGCAACGCTCGACGACTCGCCTAGTGAGCAACGCCTTTCCCAGAACGACAATCGTCTCGTCGCCCGTCGGGAAGCTCTCGCACACGACCGGAACGGCGTAGGCTTTCAGCTCAGGAATATCCACCAACCAGTGAGCGATCGACGATCTGTTGCTGCCGGACTTATGATCTCGCGAGACCAAGTTGCCAAGATCGTGCCCCAGACCCGATGTGCGAATCACGCGGCCGGCAGAGGTGACAATCGCGATGTGCGCGGCCGACGTCCAAAGCTGCTCGCCTCCTGAATCGGTCGCCAGAATAATCATGATTTCAGGGCTGTTTCCCACTCGCAACCCAAGGGATGCATAGGGGGACGAAGCCGCTTCTGCCAAAGTGACGCCCTGGGGAACGAGAACCTGCTTGCCGAATTCGTAGATCGAACGCACGTCTCCGCCCATGAATGTGCAAGCTGCGGCCGGGCAGCACAACAGCAACACAGCGCCAAGTCGTCTCAGTTCATGGCTCACGGAACGCATCGATGTGGTCCATAATCTCTCTGTCGCTCAGAGCGTCAGTCTCGCCGTACAGCGAATCGTCTCCGGCAAGCCTCTGTCCTCCGTCTCGTGTCAGGGAATGCATCTGAAGGTCGTAAGAGGACTGGGTCCAGATTGGCAGCCCCCATTCAAATGGGATGTGCAACATGATCCCCTTGTCGAAACTGCCTTCGCCAAATCTGCTAAAGGGCACATTCGTGAATGTCGCCCATGCGCCGACCTCAATGCCGCTTGCGAAGCGACGACTTATTTCGAACGTGGCGCCATGATCGCCAGCCAGATAGCGGCCCATATGGACCGCAAAGTTCAATCCATACCAGGGCGAGGCGTAGTAAGCCGAGACGTGTCCCGTGAGCACTTCATAGTGCTTGCCATCAAACCGTTGCAACCCGAAAAGGCGATTATAGCTGCGCTGCCAAACCTCGTAGAGATCGGCACCGAATGTCAAACGGCTTTGCGCGGGCCGCCACACCACCTGACCGCCGAAACCCATGAACATGTCTTCGAGATAACCGCCTCGCACTTCGGCGAAAACGTCGGGCGCAAGCCGCGTGTGGTAGATCAGCTGAAGGCCCGAAATCCCGTACTTTCCACGCCGTTGGTACTGAAGGAGGTCTGTGCGAACATGGTGCAGCGCACTGCCAGCATCGCGCGTGAAGGTGTAGTTGCTCCAAATTGTTCCGGTGAGCTCTGTAGACAACGTAATCTGCGGTGTGATCTCCAACAGAGCCGTCGCGTCGCCATACACCATGAACTCGACTGGATGATCCGGGTCGAACATGCGCTGAGTCAATTTGGGATCGAGCGCGGTATAGAGAATCGGCCAGTGAAAGCCCTCGCTCGCAGAAGGAGCGGGGCCGGTGAGAGGCGGGTCGGATACCTGTACTACGGCTTTTTGCAGCGGAAGCTCCAAGGGCGCAGATAGCTCGCGTTCCAGGCTGCTGCGGCGGACGGTGATTTCGTTCAACACCAGTCCAAGATAACTCGGAACCAGATGGAAGACCTCGATGTTCGCCGGCAGGTCCGCCATCAACACGCGCGTGGCCCGTCCAGCGGCTTCTGCGGCCATGTAATAGCGGTAGTTCTCGTAATAGAGCCATGCCTCGCTTGAGCCGACATTCAATCGCACAAATACAAGATCCTGCGATCCCAGGTCGTTCTTGACCTTGTCGCTCAGTTGAGCTGTCGCGGACGCCGCTTTCGTCCCGCCTTCGGGCGGCGTTCGATTTGCGATCTCGGTCGTCGGCGAACAGAAGTAGACTTGACCGGCAGGGTTCTGCAAATCAGCCAAAACCAGCGTGGTGAATTCGGTATGACTTGCGCTTGCCACGCGCGCATATCTTGCGCACTGGTCGAAGGGACTATTCGAAATCTTGGCGTCAACGATGAGTGATTTGCCTTCGGGCTCAATGGCGCGGACGCCAGAGGTCTCGCTCAAGAAAATCTGCAACAGGTCCTGCTGAACGTATTGTTCGGGAGTGGGCACTGCCGACCAGGAGCTTCCGGCACGGACCGAGGCCATCCTTGCGCTGCGCTCCTGCATCAATCCGAGGGCATTCTGCTGCTGGGCATCGGTTCGAATGGCTGGCAGAGGCACTCTCGGACCCAACCGCACGCCGGAAGGATATCCCTTTGTAGGGTCCCCCCGCACACTCAAGGTGATGCCATACGTCGAGCCGTAGAACCATCCAGCAGACACGGCAAAGCTGTCGAGTGGCCGATAGCTCAGTCCCAGATTGAGAGGCGAACGGACCTTCACCCCGCCGGCGAAGTCATAGCCGACATATTTGTCGCTGCTGTACTCCGCGAGCAATTGCAGCCCCTCAATCGGCGACTGCCAGGCAACTGATCCGAACGCTCCTGTGTTCGGGCCGTGGAAGAACAGGCCAGTGGCAATTAGTCCGCCAGTACCATAGGAATTGCTGCGTGTCTTGAACGACTTGAGCAAAAGGCCGAACGGATTGGTAAAAGCCGCACGTTCAGCCAGTGCACCCCACCCGAGTCCGGCGGTGACGTCGAACGGACCTAAGTTCTTGGTGGCCACGACGTACTCGGTACTCAATACGCCAGTACCGAGGATGTCCCGGATGCCCACGGACAAGTCCGGAAGTAGATCGCTTTCCTTGTTGAGTCGGACCTTAACCCCGAAGCTCCGGTCGTAGAAATGCCCGTCGTCATAACCAGAAAAGAGACCGACGACATGGCTGTAGCGAAACGACGTCTCGAGCCAGGGCAACGCTTGAAATTCCAGGCTATAGCGCTGTTGTTCGCCCAAATCGCCAAATGTGAAAGCTAGTTCGCCATCGGGCGCCATGCGGGCGGTGGGAGTATCAAAGGTGCCGATTTCGCCATAGGTATTGCGTATGGGCTCGGGGGGTGTGTTGAACGCGAAATAGCCCGCATGTGCCGCACTCGACGGCCACCCGTACGCTGTTAATGCGATCAGGACGCCTATTCGGCACCAACGAGAGCGCCGGCCAGGAGCGTTTGGTGTCAATCCCCGATCAAGCCAGTGCGATCTCGCTGTTCGACACAAGATCATCCCGGCTCTGCCCAATTCCCACGGCAATCAGTGGATTAATGCACTTAACCCACCGGATTCCAAGGCCTATCCAAGAAGGTCGGACGTGGCAAGGAGCCTCAGAACGACAGCTGCTTAAGGATGAGTTTGAGGGCAGGGGCGATATCCGGTCGACGCAACCCGACTGCAATGTTGGCCTCCAGAAAACCGACCTTGTTGCCGCAGTCGTAGCGGGCGCATGTGGTCTGAACCGCATGGAATGGCATCCGGCCGATCAAGCGGGCCATCGCATCCGTAAGCTGGATCTCGCCGCCGGTGCCGCGCTCCTGCTTGTCGAGTTCCTTGAAGATCTCAGGCTGCAGGATGTAGCGGCCGATGATGCAGAGCGTGGAGGGCGCCTTTGCGGGATCGGGCTTCTCGACGAGCGCACATACCTCGGTGGCGTTGCCCTTCTTTTCGCCGGGATCCACGACGCCATAGCGCTTGGTTTCCTGGCGGGAGCGCTCCTCCGCGGCCACGATGCAGCCGCCACCGACGCGGTGGTAGGCTTCGACCATCTGCGCCACGCCTCCGGGTGTGCCGACCAAGAGATCGTCCGGCAACAGAACGGCGAAGGGCTCGTCTCCGATGAAATGCCGCGCACACCACACCGCATGGCCCAGGCCCAACGGCTGCTGCTGACGCACAAAACCGACTGAACCCGTAGGGGGCAGCATCTCGAGAAGGCCTTTGAGCTCCTTCGTCTTCTCGCGCGCCGCCAATTGGGCCTCGAGCTCATAGGCATGGTCGAAGTGGTCGGAGATCACCGTCTTGCCGCGACCGGTCACGAACACGAATTGTTCGATGCCTGCTTCCTGCGCCTCTTCCACCGCGTACTGCACCACGGGCTTGTCCACCACCGGCAGCATTTCTTTCGGCACGGCCTTGGTGGCGGGAAGAAATCGCGTGCCTAGCCCGGCAACTGGCAACACCGCTTTGCGGACCGGTCTGGAATTGGGCATGGGAATCCTGTGTGTAAGTGGCGGATCGTGGCGCTCTTTCATGACACATCGCCCTGCTTTGCGTCTACTCGACTGATAGCTGTCCTATGATCCAGGTCGTCAGAGAGGGGACCATGTGGCCCGGTCGATTCCTGTGCCTGTTCGCGGTTGCGGGAGCGGTTGTCGCGGCTGGGGCTCGTCCCCCGCCGGACCTCGTTCTGCGCACGCGTCAACTCATGGCGAGCGCCGTCCTCCACCAGAACCAGGGGCGCAATCGGCTCGCAATCGAGGAGCTGTCGCAAGTGGTCGTGTCGAAAGGGTTGTCGCGGACGGACCTCGTCCGGGCGCTATACGATCGCGGCGTGGCCTACGACACCATCGGCGACACCCGCGCCGCTATGAACGATTATGTCGCCGCCCTGCGATTTGACCCGCATTTTGCGCCCGCGCTCAACAACCGCGCCAATGCCTATCGCCGTATGGGCCGGCTTGCCGAGGCCAAGCGCGACTATCTCGCCGCGCTCGCATGCCCCGGAGGCGCCCACGAGTATTCCTATTACGGTCTCGGGCAGATCGCGGAACAGCAAGACGATGCCGCCGCCGCCCGCGCCGCCTATCACAAGGCTCTAGCCGCCAATCCCGGCTTCGCATTGGCCGCATTGAGCATCGTCGCCCTCGACAAGCGTGAGCGGGAGGAGATCGCGGCGGCGGCGACGCAGCAATCCGACGTCATCGTGGCGCCACCTCCGCAAAACGTCGCTCCGGCCTTGGAGCAGCCCGATCAAACCGTGCCCGGGCCGAGCCCGGCGCGGCCAGAAACGGCGCGGGTCAATCACCACTTGGTTGCCGCCCAATCGGCCCAGGCGGTTGTGATGGACCAACCCAAACCGGCGGTGCCCGCGTCGGATCTCGTGCATCTCGATCGACCCGCGACGGCGCCAGCCAAGCGCGAGATCGCGCCGGCAAAATCACCATCGCCCGCGGCGTTCCAGCCAGACGTGATAGCGACGACCGTGGCACGTCCCGTGCAACCGACGAGCAGCGATCCCGTTCTGCGCAGCGCCATCGTCGACGCCGCCAAGCGAAGCGCAGACGGCGCGCAAATCCAACTTGGCGCCTTTCGCGAACAAGCGGCGGCCAACCAGGCATGGAACAGAATCGCGGCGGCGTCCGGCGGTGCGCTGCGGGGGCTTTCGCCGCTCACGATTTCCGTCGACTTGCCGGGCAAGGGCCGATTTTGGCGGCTGCGCGCGGCCGTGACTGATCAGGCTGAGGCGCGCAAGGTCTGTGTGGTGCTCGTCGCGCAAGGCCAAGCTTGCCTCGTGGCGCGTGATTGACGATCGATCGCGTCGGCACCAGGAGGAAGGACCGACGCTCCGACCAGGGTTTCCCGCCGGCGGTCAAAGCGGCTCCGAGGCTGGATTTCCGAGCGCGAATCCGGTCGACAACCATGGGGGCGGCCGCGCCGCCAATTCCCTTCCGGCCGCAGACGAATTATGGTGCCAGCCCCCAAAACACCGGGTACCCAAGGTATGGCTTTCTTTCCCGTCATTCTATCCGGCGGCTCAGGCACGCGGCTGTGGCCGCTTTCGCGTTCCTCGCTTCCCAAGCAGCTTCTGCCGCTGCACAGCAGCAAGACCATGATCCAGGAATCGATGCTGCGCGCCGGACGCCTGCCCGGAGCGGATGCACCGATCCTCTTGTGCAACGAGGATCACCGGTTTCTCGTGGCCGAGCAGATGCAAGAGATCGCAGTTGCGCCACGCGCCATCGTGCTCGAGCCGGTCGGGCGTAACACCGCGCCGGCTGCGGCCGTGGCCTGCCTGATCGCGGGCGAGGCCGAGCCCGAAGCAGTCATTGCCCTGCTTCCTTCCGACCACGTGATCAGCGACGAAGAAGCGTTCCGCAAGGCGGTGGCGGTGGCGAGTGAAGCGGCGCGGGCGGGCAGTGTTGTCACCTTCGGCATCGTGCCGGCCTCGCCCGAAACCGGCTATGGTTACATCGAACGCGGCGAGGCGCTCGCCGGCGTCGCCGGCGCTTTCCAGGTGCGCTCGTTCAAGGAAAAACCGGACGCGCAAACGGCGGAGGGTTATGTCGCCGACGGTGGGTTCTTCTGGAACAGCGGCATGTTCGTGTTCCGCGCCGACGTCATGCTCGAACAGCTCGACAAGCTCGCGCCCGACATTTTGCCCGCGGCGCGGGAGGCGGTGGCCAAGTCGGCGCGCGATCTCGATTTTGTTCGTCTCGACGCCGACAGCTTCACGCGCGCACCGAACATCTCGATCGACTACGCGGTGATGGAGAAGACGACGCGTGCGGCGCTGGTGCCGTGCAGCATCGGCTGGAACGACGTGGGGTCCTGGTCGGCGCTATGGGAGATTCGCGCGCAGGACGAAGCCGGCAACGTCACCCAAGGCGACGTCCTCGTCCACGACACCAGCGATTCTCTGGTGCACAGCGAGAAGATGCTGACGGCGATGGTCGGCGTGAAGAACCTCATCGTGATCGCGACCAAGGACGCGGTTCTGGTGACGGACAAGGCCCACGCGCAGGACGTCAAGACCATCGTCGACAAGCTGAAGGCGGCCGATCGCTCCGAACCCATGGACCACACGGTGGTGTTCCGCCCGTGGGGCAGCTACGAAGTGGTCGACCGCGGCGAGAACTTCCTGGTCAACCACATCATGATCAAGCCGGGCGGGCGCATTTCCCTGCACATGCACCACCACCGCGCCGAGCACTGGATCGTGGTGCAGGGCACGGCCCGCGTCACCTGCGGCGAGAAGGCCACGATCCTGCACGAGAACGAATCCACCTTCATTCCGCTCGGCGAGAAACACCGACTGGAGAACCCCGGCCGTGTGTCGCTGCGGCTGATCGAAGTGCAATCCGGACCCTATTTGGGTGCCGACGACATCACTCGGTTCGAGAATTTCTACGGTCGTAACCGCGCGACGAAGTGACCAAATGGCGTCGAGTCAGGCGATTGCGCCGCCGTGATCCTTCCAATCAGCGGTAGAATGGGGCACAGATACCCTTTGTGAAATATCCAATGTCGGACCTTCTGGAAGGCAGGATCTCAGGCGATGACCAAGAAGGCGCTGATTTCGGGCGTGACTGGCCAAGATGGTTCCTATTTGGCCGCACTGCTTCTGCAAAAAGGTTACTCGGTCCACGGCATCAAGCGGCGCTCTTCGTCGTTCAACACAGGCCGCGTGGACGGGTTGTACCAAGATCCGCACGATCGAAACGTGTCGTTCACGTTGCATCACGGCGACATGACGGATTCGACCAACCTCATCCGTCTGGTGCAGGAGACCCAGCCCGACGAGATCTACAATCTCGCCGCCCAAAGCCACGTTCAGGTGAGCTTCGAGACGGCCGAATATACGGCCAACGCCGACGGACTTGGTGCCTTGAGGCTGCTCGAGGCCATCAGGCTGCTGGGCCTGTGCAATAAGACGAAATTCTATCAAGCCTCGACGTCGGAGCTGTATGGCGCCGTGCAGGAAAGACCACAGCGCGAAACCACGCCATTTTATCCGCGCAGTCCCTACGCTGCGGCCAAGCTCTACGCTTACTGGATCACGGTGAATTACCGCGAAGCCTATGGCATTCACGCCTCGAACGGCATTCTGTTCAATCATGAGAGCCCGGTGCGCGGCGAGACCTTCGTCACGCGCAAGGTCACCCGCGCGGTCGCCGCAATCCACCACGGCATCCAGGATAAGCTCTACATCGGCAATCTTGACGCCATGCGCGATTGGGGCCACGCACGGGATTACGTGGAGGGCATGTGGCGCATTCTTCAGCAGCCCACGCCGGGCGATTATGTGCTCGCCACCGGCGAAACACATTCGGTGCGGGAGTTCGTAGAGCTCGCGTTCGCCCAGGCCGGCACGAAGATCCGTTGGGAGGGAACGGGCCGGGAAGAACGGGGCATCGATGCTTCCACGGGACGCGTATTGGTCGAGGTCGATCCCCGCTATTTCCGCCCGACCGAAGTCGAGTACCTGCTCGGCGACGCAAGCAAGGCGCGCCGCGAATTGGACTGGCACCACAAGACCGGGTTCAAGGAACTCGTTTCCGAAATGGTCGAAAACGATCTCAAGACCATCCTGAGGAAGACGGGACGCAATGACTGAAGGGGTGTTATTTCCGCTCGCCGGCAAGAGGGTGATGGTTGCGGGCCACCTTGGCATGGCCGGAAGCGCGATCTTGCGAAGGCTGCAGCGCGAAGACTGCGAGATCCTCACCGCGGACCGCGGCGATGTGAACATGATGCGGCAGACCGAAGTGGAAGAGTGGCTCGCGGCGGCAAAACCCGATGCGCTGTTTCTTGCAGCGGCACGGGTCGGCGGAATCCACGCCAACAACACGCGTCCCGCCGAGTTCCTGTACGACAATCTGGCAATCGAGACGAACGTTATCCACTCCGCCTGGCGCGTGGGCGTGAGGAAGCTCCTGTTTCTCGGATCGTCCTGCATCTATCCGCGCGAGGCGCCGCAGCCGATCAGGGAAGAGGCATTGCTTACCGGTCCACTTGAACCGACCAACGACGCCTATGCCCTGGCCAAGATCGCCGGCATCAAGATGTGCCAGGCGTACCGGCGCCAATACGGATGCGATTTCATCTCCGCCATGCCGACCAATCTGTACGGTCCGGGCGACCGCTATGATCTCGAAAACGGCCATGTCGTCGCCGCATTGATCATGAAAATCCACGCCGCCGGGAAGCGCGGCGACAAAAGCGTGGTCATCTGGGGTTCGGGCACGCCGAAGCGGGAGTTTCTCTACACGGAGGACCTCGCCGACGGGCTCGTTTTCATGATGAAGCACTACTCGGGCGAGAGCCACCTGAACCTCGGTACCGGCAGGGAGATGACCATACGGGAGCTGGCCGAGGCGATCGCCGAGGCGGCCGACTGGTCAGGCGAGTTCACCTATGACCGCTCCAAGCCCGATGGCATGCCCCGAAAGGTGATGGACGTGAGCCGCTTGGCCGCGCTGGGCTGGACGGCCCGTACGTCGTTCGAGGCGGGCATCAAGGCTGCCTACGACTGGTACGCCTCCCGGAACTGATCGGCCTCCCAGACGCTCCGACAGGGCCGCTTTGCCGTGGTTTGTGCTACAGCTACGCTTGCATCTAGGCAGTGGTCTCTCTATTTCACAGCCAATTGCAAGGGATCGACATATTGTCCACAAAAATTCCTGTAATTTCTCATCTAAAGCGGCTGGAAGCCGAGAGCATCCACATCATGCGCGAGGTGGCGGCGAGCTTTGCCAATCCCGTGATGCTCTATTCGATCGGCAAGGATTCGTCGGTGATGCTGCACCTGGCGATGAAGGCGTTTTACCCTTCCAAACCGCCGTTCCCGCTGATGCATGTCGACACCACGTGGAAGTTCCGCGAGATGATCGCGTTCCGCGACGCCACCGCGGCCCGGCTTGGCCTGAAGCTGATCGTGCATGTGAACGAGGATGGTGTGAGGCGGGGCATCAATCCGTTCGATTCCGGCTCGGTGCTGCATACCCAGGTGATGAAGACCGACGCCCTGAAGCAGGCGCTCGACAGTCACGGATTTGATGCGGCCTTCGGCGGCGCGCGCCGCGACGAGGAAAAGTCGCGCGCCAAGGAACGCATTTTCTCGTTTCGCACCGCCACTCACGCCTGGGACCCCAAGAACCAGCGCCCCGAACTCTGGCGGGTCTACAACACACGCGTGAACAAGGGCGAGAGCATCCGTGTTTTTCCGCTCTCCAACTGGACCGAACTCGACATCTGGCAATACATCATGAGCGAGAACATCCCCATCGTTCCGCTCTACTTCGCCAGGCAGCGGCCCATGGTCGAGCGCGACGGCGCGCTCATCATGGTGGACGACGAGCGCATGCGCCTGAACCCGGGCGAGAAGCCGAAACAGATGATGGTTCGCTTCCGCACGCTCGGCTGCTATCCGCTCACCGGCGCAATCGAATCCGGTGCCGACACGCTGGAAGCCATCGTCGCCGAAATGCTGACGGCGCGCACCTCGGAGCGCCAAGGTCGCCTCATCGACTCCGACGAGAAGGCCTCGATGGAGAAGAAGAAGAAAGAGGGGTACTTTTGATGGGCGCCCCGGCCGACCTCAAAGCCTATCTCGCGGCGCAGGAAAAGAAGACCCTGCTGCGATTCCTCACCTGCGGCAGCGTCGACGACGGCAAATCCACGCTGATCGGGCGGTTGCTCTACGATTCCAAGCTGTTGTTCGAGGACCATCTGGCAGCGCTGGAAAAGGACTCCAAGCAGCACGGCACCACCGGCGGAGACATCGATTTTGCGTTGCTGGTGGACGGGCTGGAAGCGGAGCGCGAACAGGGAATCACCATCGACGTCGCCTATCGCTTCTTTGCGACCGACCGGCGCAAGTTCATCGTCGCCGACACGCCCGGCCACGAGCAATACACCCGCAATATGGCGACGGGCGCCTCCAATTCCGAACTTGCGGTCATCCTGGTCGATGCCCGCAAGGGCGTTCTCACCCAGACCCGCCGCCACGCCTACATCGTCTCGCTGCTCGGCATCCACAATGTCGTGCTTGCGGTGAACAAGATCGACCTCACGGAGTTCCGTCAGGAGGTGTTCGACGCCATCGTGGCGGATTTCTCGGCGTTCGCGAAGGACCTCGGATTCCACAGCCTCGTCTCCATCCCGATATCGGCACGCTTCGGCGACAACGTCATCGCGAAGAGCGCCAACATGCCCTGGTACGACGGCCCGCCGCTGTTGCAGCACCTGGAAACGGTGGATGTAGACACCGCCGTGGCCGACAAGCCGTTCCGCATGCCGGTGCAATGGGTGAACCGGCCCAATCTCGATTTTCGCGGCTATTCGGGCACGATCGTCGGCGGGCGAATCCGGGTCGGCGAGGAGATCGTGATTCCCAAGTCGGGCCGCACCAGCAGGGTCGCGCGCATCGTCACGATGGATGGCGACCTCGATGCCGCCCAGGCCGGACAGGCCGTGACCATCGTGCTGTCCGACGAGGTCGATGTTTCGCGCGGCAATGTGCTGAGTGCAGTGAAGGATCGGGCGGAGGTTTCCGACCAGTTTGCGGCCCATCTGCTGTGGATGGCTGAAGAAGAGATGCTGCCCGGCCGCCAGTATCTTCTCAAACTCGGCACCAACCTGGTGCCGGCGCAGGTCACGACGCTGAAGCACAAGGTGGACGTCAACAATCTGCACCAGCACGCGGCGAAGACGCTGCACCTGAACGAAATCGGGTATGTCAACCTATCGCTCTCCCAGCGGATCGCGTTCGACGCCTACGGCGAAAATCGCGACATGGGCGGCTTCATCCTGATCGACCGCTTCACCAACGCCACGATCGGCGCCGGCATGGTCGACTTCCGCTTGCGCCGGGCCACCAACGTGCACTGGCAGGCGCTCGACGTGAACAAGGAGGCGCGCGCCGCGCTCAAGCATCAAGCGCCCGCCGTGTTGTGGTTCACCGGGCTTTCGGGCTCGGGCAAGTCGACCATCGCCAACCTGGTGGAACGCTCACTCCACGCGCGCGGCCGCCACACCTACATCCTCGACGGCGACAACGTCCGCCACGGGCTCAATCGCGATCTCGGCTTCACCGACGCCGACCGCGTGGAGAACATCCGCCGCGTTGCGGAAACCGCCAAGCTGTTCGTCGACGCGGGGCTCATCGTGCTGGTGTCGTTCATTTCGCCGTTCCGCTCCGAACGGCGCATGGCACGCGAATTGATGGGAGAGCGCGAATTCATCGAGGTGTTTGTCGACACCCCGCTCGAAGTCTGCATGCAGCGCGACCCGAAGGGTCTCTACGAAAAAGCGAAAACCGGCGCGATCAAGAACTTCACCGGTATCGACAGCCCCTACGAGCCCCCGGAGCGGGCCGAAATCGTGCTGAAAACCGTTGGTTCCGACCCGACGAGCGAAGCCGAACGGGTGCTGTCGTTTCTGCGCGAGCAAGGCTACGTCGCCTGAAGCGTCCATCGCCTCGCGATCATCCGTCCTGGGCGCGGATGGCCAATCGCCTGACCGGCGCGACACGACATCGTAACCTATTGCAGACTTTGTATGTTCATCTTCAAATAGCGAGGAGACCATGCTAGACAGGCGCCAACTTGGCCGGCGCTTGTTCCGGTTGGTTTTGCGGGCATTCCGAGGGCACCCAGCATGTCGATTCACGCCGATGTTTCGCGCCGTTTCAGTCGCACGTTGAGCATAGGCAGTCGGCTCATTGCAGGAATTGTAATAATTATAAGTTTCGGCGTGATTTCGAACCGAGCCGGGGGCCAGCAAGTCCCGACGCCGTCCGCGGACCAGCTTCAACAACTGCAGCAGCAATACATGCAGGGGCGGGGCCAGCTCGGGACGGCCGGACAGGTCTTGAACAGTCAAGAGACAATTCTGGAGCCGGTCGGACCACAACAGCAACTTCCACCGTCCCGCTTGGAACAACTCCTGTCCGAGCGCGCCGGTACGAGGCTGCGGCAATTCGGATACGATCAACTTGGCGTAGGCAGGTCGGTTGTTCTGCCGCAGGTCGGCGCCATCCAGGATGATTACGTGCTTGGACCAGGCGACGAGATCGTCGTTTCGCTGCGCGGCCAGGAAAACTCCGAGTATCGCGTGACGGTCGATCGCGACGGTCGCGTGGTTCTGCCCCGACTCAATCCCATTCCCGCTGCCGGGCGGACCTTCGGACAATTCCAACAGGATGTCATCAATGCCATCCACCGCGCGTACGTTTCGACCGAAGGGTTCGTCTCGGTCGGCCGTTTGCGCCAGGTCAGCGTGCTCGTCAGCGGCGAAGTGAACAGCCCGGGCATGCGCACGCTCACGGGCCTGTCCAGCCCTGCCGATGCCATTCTGGTTTCTGGCGGCATCAGGAAGAGCGGCAGTCTCCGGGACGTTCGGATCATCCGCGGCAATCACGAGTTCACGGTGGACCTTTACAGCGTCTTGACCGGCATGGCGCGCGCCAATTCGGTTGCGCTGGCGGATGGCGATCGGATCGTGGTGCCGCCGCTCGGGCGCACGGTCGCGGTTGTCGGCTGGGTGCGGCGTCCGGGAATCTACGAACTGGGCGCCGGCCGTTCGTCGATCAGCACGCGGGAACTGATGTCGCTCGCGGGCGGACTTGAGGTTCGCGGCAAATACCGTCTGTCCGTGCTTCGCGTGTCGCCGGACGGACGCAACCAGATGCTTCCAATGGAAAGCGAGCAAGGAACCGTCGGCGACAGCGATATCCTCTTCGTTCAACCAGCCGCCAGCCAATCAAGCAGCATGGCCACCCTTTCGGGCGGAACGGCATTGGCCGGAAAGTATGCCGCGAAAAGCACCAAACTGTCGGAGATACTGAAGTCGCCGGGTGCATTGGGACAGGAACCATACACGCTGTTCGGCATCATCTCCCGTCGCGACCCAACCACGCTTTTGCGAACGCTCATTCCATTCACGCCCGTTGCGGTGCTCAGGGGTTCGGAGGACATGGAGATCCAGGGCGACGACATCGTGCGGGTGATCTCCACCAAAGAAGCAAGGGTGCTGTTTTCCGCTGTCCAGCTTTACCGTGCCCGTCGGCAGGCGACGGACGAGGCAAAGCGCAATCCTCGCCAGACTTCATCGGTTGGGGCGCTCAGCGGCACCGCCGCGGGATCTGCCGCCAATCTGGCGCAGGCGACCGAAAGCAGCTTGATACCTGGTACCTCTGCGAGAGAGGCGCTGAACTCGGTGAACACAGCGACGACCGGACAAGCGATGGGCGGCCAAGGTGCTGCACCGGCTGCGAACGTCCCCGGACAACAAGCGGGTTACGCCTCCAATTCCTATCCGCAGCAGAACTCTCAGCAATACCCGCAGCAATACCCGCAGCAATACCCGCAACAATATCCGCAGCAATATCCGCAGCAATATCCGCAGCAGAACTACTCGGGTGCTCCGTACCCCAACACCCAGTACCCTGGCGCGCCGACCCCCTACCTCGAACAATCGCGACCCTTCACGCAAAACCTGCAGGAATCCACTGTAGAAAGCCCGGATCAGGTACCGTCGAATGTCGAGGTAACGCGCGTCACTGATCTTGCCAGCCAGCTGCGCGTTGATCCGCTGGTTCTGATGAATTTTCTCGACGACCGCACGGTGAACGTCGACGGCGCTGTCCAGGGACCGGGCACCTATCTCGTCGGTCCTGACACCGAGCTCGGCTCGGTTTTGGCGGCTGCCGGCGGGCTGGCGCGCTGGAGCGATCGCAGCAGTATCGAGGTGATCTCCACGATGGTGGATCCGAATACGGCCCAGTCCCAGACCGTGCGCCACACGTTGTCGCTGGCCAACGGCGCCGACGCCGCTTTCGTCGTGTCGCCCCGAGACGAGGTGCGTGTCAACGAAGTGTTCACGGCGGTCGGCTTGGGATCGGTGACCCTTCAGGGCGAGGTTCGTCACCCAGGAACGTTCCAGCTGGTTCGCGGCGAGCATCTTTCCGAGGCTTTGATGCGCGCCGGCGGACTTACGGAAGCTGCGTATCCATATGGAACGGTCTTCCTGCGCCGCTCGGCGGCCGAAAGAGAGCAGGACGCCTTCCGGCGCGAGGCGGACGAGATCGAGAACCAGTTGCTGCTGGCTATGAGCCGGCGTGACCCGAACGCAAAGCTGTCGCCGGATGCGTTCACGGCGATGCAAACCTACGTGCGGCAGCTGCGCGACCAAACAGCCGTCGGCCGCGTGACCGTTGCGGCTGATCCCACTGTTCTGGCCGCCAACCCCGCGCGCGATCCGCTTCTGGAACCCGGGGACGTGATCTATGTGCCGCCAAGGCCCTATTCCGTCGCTGTCCTCGGGGAGGTCCTGCAGCCCGGGAGCGTTCCGTTCGTTTCGGGCATGTCGGCATCGGACTACGTCGATCGGGCGGGCGGCTATTCGCAATTCGCGGACAGCTCGCAGACCATCCTTGTTCTGCCTGACGGGTCGGCCCGGCGGGTCGAGAGTTCGTGGCTCAACTTCGGCAGTGGCGATGTTCCGCCCGGCAGCACGATCTACGTTGCCCGTGACATTTCGGGACTCGACCTGCACCAGATCATCCTCGACACAACCTCGATCGCAAGCCAGCTCGCGGTAACGGCGGCATCACTGGCGGTGCTGTCGAAGCAGTGATCAGCCGGGCAGGCCGGCCGAAGCCGTATCGAGATTCGCGGCTGCGGAAAGTTGCGCGGCAACGCTGCGGGCCTTCGGCCAGTTCGGCACGGCCGTTTGAGCCTTTCGGGCGGCTACCAGTCGTAGCCTTCCCAGAAATCGTACCAATGCGTGCGGCGCTTGTGGCCGCGCGACGTCATGCAGGCGGTGTAGGCGGCGCTGTAAATACGGTGACGGTCACCTTCGTCCGCGACGATGCCGTTCAGCTCGTAGGAGCGCTGGATGTCGGCCTGCTCCTGGCAAGCCCGCGCGTCCACCGAGAACTGTTCCTGTTCGCCCGGTTTCTGCGCGAAGGCATCGGAAGACACATCGGTATATTCGGCACACGCGCTCAGCAGCAGGCAAGCCGTCACAACTGCCGCTCTTCTCATGCTTTCCCCCGCTTGGTGCGGCCGACGCCGATTACGCTCGCCAAGTCCGCTTTGCGATCTGCCGGACTCCACCTCCGGCGTGTTGAGCCCGAACCGAACGGCTCGCAAAATTGGCGCGCCAGCTTACCACGCATGGACGAGCCGCCGCCAGATCGTGGCCGGCTCAACTGCCGGGCGCTTTGCGAAGTGCACTCTTGCGACGGACAGTCGAAGGGTCCGCCATGCGCGTGCGGTTCCACTGCGGCGAACACCTGATCTTTAAGTTGCCAAGTCGACCCGTTCCAGCCTAGGGTCCGCCGCTGGCTGGGGAAGGGACTGGGCGGTGAAAGCGGCATTCTCGGCAATCCTGATTGTCTGCTTTGCATTCTCCTCCGCAGAAGCGGGTTCCACGATCGAAACGAGCGGTACCGCGGTCGCGGTGGCGTTGCCGCTGGTGGCGGGCGGCATCACCATCTACAAACACGATTGGAACGGAAGCGCGCAGCTTCTCGTCACGACGGTGTTGACCGTGGGAACGGTGTACGGGCTGAAGCACCTCGTGCGGGAGTGCCGTCCCTTCGCCAAGCCCTGCACGCCGGGCGGCCCCAACTGGGATTCATTCCCGTCCGATACAAGCGCGCTGGCCTCCGCGCCGGCCGGATTTCTGTGGGAGCGATACGGCTGGCACTATGGTCTGCCGGCTTTTGTCGCCTCGCAGTTCGTGAGCTATTCCCGTGTCGATGCCAAGAAGCATCATTGGTGGGATACACTGACGAGCACCGGAATTTCGCTCGCCTACAACGGCATCTTGACGACCAGATACCACAACAATCGGGGCTTCTACTCCAGCCTGGACGGCGACGGCGACGGCGTTCACGCCTCGATCGGCTATCGCTGGTGAGACGCCGGGGCGACGGCCGGACAAGCCTTTCGACATGCACAGAACATTGATTTGGTTGGCGAGCCCGGCGGGGATCGAACCCGCGACCCTTTGATTAAAAGTCAAATGCTCTACCCCTGAGCTACGGGCTCGCTCGGAGGGGCCGGACCATATGCGGCAGAAGGGGTCGGGTCAACGGGCCGTCCCCAACCTATCTTTCGAGCAACCGTTCTGGCATAAACCGCCCATGCCAGAACGCGTAGATTTTCCGGCGACTTTGGTGACCGGCGGCGCCGGGTACATCGGCAGCCACATGACCTACGGGCTGCTCGACCGCGGCGAACGCGTCGTCGTGCTCGACAACCTCTCGACCGGCGTTCGCTCGCTGGTGGCGCCCAGCGCTACGTTCATCGAAGGCGACGTCGCCGATCAGCCGCGCGTGCGCGAGCTGCTGCGCAAGCATGAAATCGGGGCGGTGATCCACTTCGCCGGCTCGATCGTGGTTCCGGATTCCGTATCCGATCCGCTCGGCTACTACCGCAACAATACGGTGGCATCCCGGGCTTTGATCGAGGCATGTGTGGCGGAGGGCGTGCGGAATTTCGTGTTTTCCTCCACCGCGGCGACCTACGGCATTCCCGATGCGCCGATGGTCACCGAGGACACCCCGAAGGAGCCCATCAATCCCTATGGCCGCTCCAAGCTGATGACCGAGTGGATGCTGCAGGACGCGGCACAGGCCTACGACTTCCGCTACATCGCGCTGCGCTACTTCAACGTGGCGGGCGCCGATCCGAAGGGGCGCACGGGACAATCGACGCCGCGCGCCACGCACCTTATCAAGCGGGCCTGCCAGGTGGCGCTGGGCCGCGAGCCGCATCTCGACATCTTCGGCACCGATTACCCCACGCCCGACGGCACCGGCGTGCGCGACTACATCCATGTCACCGACCTCATCGCGGCGCACCTTCTGGCGCTCGATGCCCTGCGCGGCGATGCCAAGGCCGACGTCTTCAACTGCGGCTACGGCCGGGGGTTGAGCGTCCGCCAGATCATCGAAGCCGTCGAACGCGTTGCCGGCCGAAGCCTGCCGGTGCGCGAAAGCCCGCGCCGCGCCGGAGATCCGCCCACGCTGGTCGCCGACTCAACCAAGCTCAAACGCACGCTCGCCTGGACCCCGCGCTACGACGACGTGGACACCATCGTCCGCTCCGCCCTGGAATGGGAGCGGCGTTTCAACGGCTAAGCCCTCGGGAAGCAAATTCCTTATGCCGTTCCCGCTGCGTAACGAGGCGGCAGGTGGACCCTCGCAGCCCGGTGACGGTAAAATGGCCTCATGCGCATCGTGACCGTTCTCGGCACCAGGCCCGAAGCCATCAAGCTCGCACCCGTTGTCCATGCGTTTGCCGCCGAGCCCAAGATCGACAGCGTGCTGTGCGCGACGGGCCAGCACCGCCACATGCTCGACCAAGTGCTGCGCGTCTTCGAGCTCGCGCCGGACCACGACATCGCCTTGATGAAGCCGGGCCAGGACTTGACCCATGTCACCACGGCCGCGCTTGAGGGCGTGGGCCGCGTCATCGACCAGACCGCGCCCGACTGGGTCGTGGTTCAGGGCGACACCACCACGGCGTTTGCCGCGGCGCTGGCCGCTTTCTATCGCAAGGTGAAGGTGGCTCATGTCGAAGCGGGCTTGCGCACGGGCAACATCTATTCGCCCTGGCCCGAAGAGATGAACCGCAAGCTCGTCAGCGCGCTCACCACTCTGCATTTCCCGCCCACCGTCATCGCGGCACAGAATTTGCGCAACGAGGGCATTTCTGATGGCGCACTGTGCGTCACCGGCAACACGGTGGTCGATGCGCTGCAATGGGTCGAAGCGCGGCTCAATTGCGATGCGGCTTTCCGGGCGCGCGCGGAAGAGGCATTCGCCGGGCTGCTCGATCCCAGCAAGCGGCTCATCCTGGTCACCGGCCACCGCCGCGAGAATTTCGACGGCGGCCTCGAGCAGATGTGCCTGGGGCTTCGCGATTTGGCCGGGCGCGGTGACGTCGAAGTCGTTTACCCGGTACATCTCAACCCGCGGGTGCAGGAAACGGCCGCTTCCGTGCTCAAGGGCCACGCCGGCATCCACCTCATCGAGCCGATGGAATACGCCCCGTTCGTCGCTCTGATGCGCCGCGCCACTCTCATCGTGACCGACAGCGGCGGCATCCAGGAAGAGGCGCCCGCCCTGGGCAAGCCCGTTCTCGTCACGCGCGACACTACCGAACGGCCCGAGGCGCTGGCCGCAGGCACCGCGCGCCTGGTGGGAACCCATCGCCATGCGCTGGTGGCGGCGGCCATCGAACTTCTGGACGACCCGAAGGCCTACGCCGCCATGGCGCAGGCCCAGAATCCATTCGGAGACGGTCGCGCGGCGCAACGTATCGTACAGCGCCTGCTCGAATCAGAAAACAAAACTGCGGCACCACCTTCCGCTCCGCATTAGAGACAAGCCGCCACGATGCGCTTACATTTCCGCCCGCTTCGCGCGAACCGGAGGAAACGCATGCACCGCTTTTCGAGCCTGCTTCTCGGCGCCGCCACGCTGGCGCTGGTCGCCTGCACGACCAAGGAGGAGGCTGTTTCGACCCCGCCACCGCCGCCTCCACCCAACCCGTTCGAAGAGCCAAGCACGCTGCCGCTCGAAGCTCCCGATTTCACCGCCATCACCGACGCCGACTACCAGCCCGCGATCGAAGAAGGCATGAAGCGGCACTTGGCCGAAGTCGAAGCGATCGCCGACAACCCCGCGCCGCCCACCTTCGAGAACACGATCGTCGCGATGGAAAAATCCGGGCGCATGCTGACGCGCGCGACCAAAGTGTTCTTTGCGATCACCCAGGCCAATACCGACGACACGCTGCAGAAGGTGAAGGCCGAGGAAGCCCCACGGCTTGCGGCCCATCACGACGAGATCTACCTCAATCCCAAGCTGTTCGCGCGCGTTCAGGCGATCTACGACCAGCGCGCCAGCCTTAACCTCGGCCCCGAGGAGTCAACCCTGCTCGAGGTCTACTACCACGATTTCGTGGCCTCGGGCGCCAAGCTGTCGGACGCCGACAAGGCCAAGCTGCGCGACATCAACCAGAAGCTCTCCACGCTTGAAACCCAATACGACGAGAAGCTGCTTGCCGGCACCAAGGTGGGTGCGCTGGTGGTGCTCGACAAGGCCAAGCTTGCCGGCATGAGCGACATCCAGATCGCCGCTACGGCGAAGGCGGCGGCCGACCGCGGCCTGAAGGACGCTTGGGTCATCCCGCTGCAGAACACCACCCAGCAGCCGGCGTTGCAGTCGCTCGACGACCGCGCCGTGCGCGAGCAGCTGTTCCACAATGGCTGGATCCGTACCGAGAAGGGCGATGCCAACGACACCCGCGATACCATCGCGACCATCGCCCAGCTTCGCGCCGAAAAGGCCGCCTTGCTCGGTTATCCCGACTGGTCGGCCTATCAACTGGTGGACCAGATGGCCAAGACCCCGGACGCCGTGGAGAGTTTCCTTTCCAAGCTGGTCGGCCCCGCCACCGCCAAGGCGCGCGTCGAGGCGAAAGACATCCAGGCGATGATCAAGAAGACCCACGGCAAGTTCAAGCTCAAGCCGTGGGACTGGGAGCATTACGCAGAAGCGGTGCGCAAGGCGCGTTATGATCTGGACGACGCGGAACTGAAGCCCTATTTCGAGCTGGGCAGCGTGCTCGAAAACGGCATCTTCTACGCGGCGAACCAGCTCTACGGCATCACCTTCAAGGAGCGCAAGGACATCCCGGTCTACCAGCCCGAGGTGCGCGTGTTCGAGGTGTTCGACAAGGACGGTTCCACGCTCGGTCTCATGTATTTCGACTACTTCAAGCGCGACAACAAGCAGGGCGGCGCCTGGATGGACAACTTCGTCGACCAGTCCAAGGTGCTAGGCACCAAGCCCGTGATCTACAACGTCTGCAACTTCACCAAGCCGGCCGAGGGCGGGCCCGCGCTGTTGTCGTTCGACGACGTGACGACCGCGTTCCATGAATTCGGCCACGCCCTGCACGGCCTTTTCGCCAGCCAGAACTATCCATCCGTGTCGGGCACCGACGTGGCGCGCGACTTCGTCGAGTTCCCTTCGCAATTCAACGAGAACTGGGCGCTGTACCCCGCGGTGCTGAAGCACTATGCGCGGCGCTACGACACGCACGAGCCGATTCCCGACAAGCTGGTCGCCAAGATCAAGAAGGCGCGCACCTTCAACCAGGGCTACTCTCTGACCGAAACGGTGGCCGCGGCCGAACTCGACATGCAGTGGCACCTGCTGTCCGCAAGCGCCCCCAAGCAGAACGTCGATGCGTTCGAGAAGGCAGCGCTCGACCGGACGCACGTGGCGATGGAAGCGGTGCCGCCACGCTACCGCTCCAGCTATTTCACCCACATCTGGACGCTGGGTTATTCCTCGGGCTACTACGCCTACCTTTGGACCGAGATGCTGGACCACGACGCGTTCGCCTGGTTCATCAAGCACGGCGGGCTGACCCGCGAGAATGGCCAGCACTACCGCGACACGGTTCTGTCGCGCGGGCACACCATGGATTACGCCGTGATGTACCGCGATTTCGCCGGCCACGACCCCGAAATCGGGCCGATGCTCGAGTTCCGTGGGGTGACAGCGGAAAAGCCGGCGAGGCCGAAGCACAGCAGGCACAGGAACCACTGAATGGGGCGGCCCTCTTCGCGGATCAACCGAGGAAAGCCCGTGAGGGCAGGGCAAAACGCGGGTGAAATGAAAAACATCGTTTCTGCTGCCAAGATTTGGTTGGTGTGGCTGCTGATCTGTGCCGTCGCTGCCGCTGTTTCGTTCGCCCGGCTCGATCTGCCAATGGCCCGTTTGATCTATCCACTATTCGATCGGCTCAACAGCCTGGGGGCTGGGCTTGGTAGCGCCGCACTTCTGTCAATCGAAGCCGGCGCGGTGCTGACCTTGGTCATGATCCGAATAACCCGGGGACATCTTTCGCCGCATGGCGAAGCGCTGGGGCTCGCGTGCCTGACCTCGATCTGCGCTTACGCGCTGAACGCTGGCGTGTTCAAGCTGGTTTTCGGCGTGCCCAATCCGACGGAAGTGCTGCAGGGCGCAAGGCATACCTTCGACTTCTTCCACGGCTCCATCGACAGCAGCTTTCCCTCCGGCCACATGGTTCTTGCGGGAGGCTTTGCCGGGGTTTTCATGAGGCTCTACAGGACCTGCGTCCCGCTGCTTTCCGGGCTGCTGGTTGCTGCGGCGGCCCTGATGGTTCTGGGCGATTGGCATTTTGTCAGCGACGTCATCGCCGGAGGTTTCATAGGAGTCTCGGCCGGGCTGCTGGCGGGAGAACTTTGGACCGTCCATTCAAGTTAGGGCACGACGCATTCGCAAACGCGCCGGGGAAGATTTCTTGCGGGGCGGGCGACGGGCGGGTTGTGACAGGCATGTGGACCAGGAATTCTGCACCGGAGCCCGGAAAAGCAAGTTTCTGCTCTGGCCCCGCGTGTCCAGCCTGATCAATTCCATTGGCCGTCGTGTTCTTTGGCATTATAATGTATGTTATAATATCGATCGGAGGTTCCCATGCACGCCCTCAAGCTCCGCGCCGTCGGCTCTTCCACCGGTCTTCTCCTGCCCAAGGAGCTGCTGGTGCATCTGCGCGCCAAGGAAGGCCAGGAAGTGTTCGCCATTGAAACGCCGGGCGGCATCACGCTCACAACGCTCGATCCGCGCGTGCGCGAACAGGTCGAGGCCGGGGAAGCCTTCATGGAGCGCTACAAGGACACCTTCGCAGCGCTCGCAAAGTGAGGTCGCCGGTCTGGATCGAGAGGGAGGCGCTGCAGCTTCTGCACGGCGCCGCGCTTGCCCGCTTCGGCGGGCGGCCCGGCCTTTGCGACGAGGCGATGCTGAAATCGGCGCCGGCGCGGCCCAGGAGCGCTTTTCATTATGACGCCGCTCGCAACCTGGCGGCCCTGGCTGCGGCCTATGCCTTTGGTCTTGTCAGGGATCATCCCTTTACGGATGGAAACAAGCGCGCGGCCTTGCTGGCTTGCGGCCTGTTCCTGGAGCTGAACGGACGGAAGCTGACAGCAACGCCGCTGGACGCTTATGCCGCCGTGGTGGCGCTGGCCGACGGCACGCTTGGCGAAGCGGGATTTGCTCAATGGGTGCGGACCCACAGCAGCAAGGCTTAGGATGAGCCTGGGCGGGAAGTTGATTTTATCTTCGGGTAGTAATACACTTACATGTAAGAGTAAGGACATGGCCATGCGCGTTACATCCAAAGGGCAAGTCACGATTCCGGCGGAAATCCGTGAAAAAGCGGGCTTGCTTCCGCACACGGATGTCGATTTTGTCCTTGACGGCCGCCACGTCAGGATCGTGCGCAAGGGCGGTGGAGCAAAGCCCGGTCGCGGTGCACGTTTGGTGGCACATCTTCGCGGCCGCGGCGATGTTGCTATGAGCACGGACGAAATCATGGCGCTCACGCGCAAGGCCTGATGGCAGTCCTGGTGGACAGCAATGTGCTGCTGGACCTCATGACCGAGGACGCGCGCTGGTTTTCGTGGTCGCAGCGTGCACTGGATGCCGCCGCCGACCGCAGCCACCTCGTCATCAACGCGATCGTCTACGCGGAGGTTTCGGTTCGCTTTTCCCGCATCGAAGAGCTGGAAGCTGCGCTTCCAAAAGATCTGATCGATCGGGAGCATCTTCCCTACGAAGCAGCATTTCTCGCCGCGAAGGCGTTTGCAGCGTATCGAGAGCGCGGCGGCAAACGAATATCGACGCTGCCTGACTTCTTCATCGGTGCGCACGCCGCGGTCGCCCGACACGAACTGCTCACGCGCGACGCAACAAGGTACAGAACCTATTTTCCGAAGCTGAAAATCATCGCGCCGGAATGAGGTCTCAGAACGCCCGTTGTTGGTTTGCGCGTTGCGCCACGTCGTTGGCGGGTTCGGCGTTGAAACCGAACTGGGTCGTCACTACGCGGTACTTGGCGCCGTCCACCATCGGCATGTAGTTGGCCGAGCCGAACAGACGGTCCTGCACGATCATGTGCGCCATCAGCCACTTCACCCAGCTATCGGGCAAGTAGTGGTTGGCCGCGGGCGCCGGCCCGTTGATGTCGCAGGCGGTGATCAGCTTGCCGTTGGCTTCGCGCGCCGAATAGTATTTGTTCGAAATCTCGTCGAGCGTGTAGGTGGCGTTCAGCCCGATCTCGTTGGCCCACGGCTTCCACTTCTGGAAGCGGCCGGAGAGCTCCCATGCGTCACCCTGAAGCCGGCACTCGGTCGCGACCTTGGTGCCGTCGAGGCGCTGCACCGTGACGAGGAACAGCTTGTCCTGCGGAACGACGCTGCGCACACTGACCTCGGCCACGGGCGCCTCGTAAGTGAGACGCGAATAGCTCTGAATGTTGAGGCCGATCAGCCCGGCCGCCAGCCCCGCGATCGTCACGGCACCGCCGCTCAACAGCTTGAAGCCGCCGCGGGCGAATGCGCCCTGAAACAGGTGTCCGGCGCCACCGATGAAGAACAGGAAACCCAGCCCTGCCACCGCAAGTGGCGCCCAGATCAGAATCGAACCCATCCCATTACCCCCGTGAAAGAGGCTTCCAGCCTATCCAAGCGGACAGGGCGGCGTCCAGTTGGCGCCGGGATTGTGGCAAAAAATCGAGAGCGGGCGCGGCGAAACGCGGTTACTGAACGCTCGGCCGGCCCACGCTGACATAGGTGAAGCCCGCCGCCGCCATCATGTCGGCCCGGTAGATGTTGCGCAGGTCCAGCATCAGCGGCCGCTTGAGAAGCGTTTTCACACGGTGGAGGTCGAGCGCACGGAACTGGTTCCACTCCGTCAGAATGACGACCCCGTCGGCCCCGTCGAGCGCTTCGTACGCATCGGCGCACATGTCGAGGCCCAGGAGCTTCTTGGCCTCCTTGCCGCCCTCCGGATCGAAGGCGCGGATGATCGCCCCCTTCGCCTGCAGATAAGGCACGATCACGAGGCTGGGCGCGTCGCGCATGTCGTCGGTGTTGGGCTTGAAGGTCACGCCCAGGATGGCGACGGTCTTGCCTTTCAGGCCACCGAAGGAGCGTTCGATGCGCTCGGCCATCTCGCGCTTGCGCGCATCGTTCACCGCCACCACAGCTTCGATGATCTTCGTGGGCGCGCCATACTCCTCGGCGGTCTTGAGCAGCGCCAGAGTGTCTTTCGGGAAGCAGGAGCCGCCAAAGCCTGGCCCGGCATGCAGGAACTTCGAGCCGATTCGGTTGTCGAGCCCCATGCCGCGCGCCACATCCTGCACGTTGCCACCCACTTTCTCGCACAGATTCGCGATCTCGTTGATGAAAGTGATCTTGGCGGCCAAGAACGCGTTGGAGGCGTATTTTATGAGCTCCGAACTTTCGCAAGATGTGAACAGGATCGGCGTCTCGTTGAGATAGAGCGGGCGGTAAATTTCGCGCATTACCGCGCGCGCCCGATCGCCGTTGCAGCCCACCACCACGCGGTCGGGACGGCGGAAATCCTCGATCGCCGAGCCTTCGCGCAGGAATTCGGGGTTGGAGGCGACGTCGAACTCGGCGCCGGGACGCACTTTCCTGATGATCTCACCCACCTTGCGGTTGGTGCCCACCGGAACGGTCGACTTGGTGACCACGACGACATAACCGTTGAGGTTCAGCGCGATTTCCTCGGCCGCGGCGAAGACGTAGCTCAGGTCGGCATGACCGTCGCCGCGCCGGCTGGGCGTGCCCACCGCGATGAACACCGCCTGGGCGTCCGGCATGGCCGCCTTCAGGTCGGTCTCGAAGCTCAACCGCCCCGCCTTGGAATTGGTCGAAACGACCTCGTCCAGGCCCGGCTCGTAGATCGGGATGACGCCTTTCTTCAGGCCCTCGATCTTGGCCACATCGGTGTCGACGCAGACTACGTCATGGCCGAATTCCGACAGGCAGGCGCCGGACACCAGCCCCACATACCCTGTCCCGATCATTACGATGCGCATTTTCCGTCCTCACCTTTGTCCAAAATGGTTGTGGCGCGCCCGGCGGCCGCCCGCAACGGGCAGCGCAGCCGCACAACGGCTCAAAGCCATCACGAATGTTATCATTCTTTGACCAAATTGGGCGTATGTTCCGGGCCGTTCTCCAAATTGCCGGCCCATGATCGACGTTCGCGATCTCGTTTACGAGTACCCCACCACGCGCGCCCTGAAGGGGGTATCCCTCCAGGTGGAGCCCCAGACCATCACCGCGCTGGTCGGCCCCAACGGCGCCGGCAAGACCACCCTGTTGCGCTGCCTGGCGGCGCTCGAGGACCCGTATTCGGGCAGCGTCACTGTGGGCGGACACGACACGCGCGAAGCCCCGCGCGCCATCCATGCGCTCTTGGGCTATTTGCCGGATTTCTACGGCCTCTACGACCCGCTCAGCGTGCGCCGCATCCTCGGCTACGCGGCGCGCTCGCGCGGCATCGCACCCGCTATGACCGCCACGGCCGTCGACAAGGCCGCCTGGAGGGTGGGGCTGGCGGATAGGCTGGACACCAAGGCCGGCGAGCTGTCGCGCGGGCTCCGCCAACGGCTGGCCATCGGGCAGGCGATCGTGCACGAGCCCAAGGTGCTCTTGCTCGACGAGCCGGCGGCAGGTCTCGACCCCCAGGCGCGGCGCGACCTGTCGGGGCTGCTTTTAGGGCTCAAGGAAAACGGAATGACGCTGGTGGTGTCGTCCCACATCCTGGCCGAGCTGGAAGACTACTGTTCGGAGATGATCATCATCGAGGACGGCCGCATCCTGGGCGGGCAGGCCGTCAAGGTGAAGGACATCGAGCGCTCGCGCTACATGCTGGAGATCGCCACCGCCCGCAGCGACCTGCGCGAGTTCCTCGAAGCGCGCGCCGGCGTCGACGTGATCGAAGCCGACGAACACCATGCCCTGTTCACCCATACGCGCAACGCCGCCGCGCGCGCCAAGCTGATCAAGGACCTGTTGGCCGCGGGCTTCGAGGTTTCCAGCTTCGGCGAATCCTCGAAGGCGCTGGAAGACACCTATTTCAGCCGGGTGGGGCAGAACCGATGAATCCGGAATTCGGGCGCAACGTTTGGCTGGAACTGACGCCCGGACGGATGATCGTCATGGCGGCAGTGCTGGCGTTCGCCTTCTTCGCCGCGGCACTGACGGACGGCGTGCTGGTGGGGCCGGCCGGCATCGCACAGATCGGCTACTACCTCATCATCGTGATCTGGGGCACGCGCAACGCCGCGCGCAGCGTGGTGGGCGAAATCCGCGACTGCACCTGGGACGGCCAGCGGCTTTCCTCGCTGCCGGCCGGCACGATGATGTGGGGCAAGCTGTTCGGCGCCACCATCATCAACTGGTTTGGCGGGAGCATCTGCCTCGCCGTCATCCTGGCCGAGGTGATGCAGCGCAGCGGCATCGTGGCGGCGCTCGTGCAACTCGTCTATTTCGTGGCACTCGGCATCATCGCCCAGTCGGCGAGCCTCTTGGCCAGCCTGATCGCGGTCGGCCGGCGCCAGGCGCGCACGCAATTCGAGATCTTTGTCTACCAGGCGGTGGGCATCTTGGCCGCGATCGTGGTGTGGGCGATCGCCGATCCGACGGGATCGAGAATCGGCGGCCTGCCGCGCCCGGACGCGGTCGCGTGGTGGGGGCAGCGGGTGCCTTCTGAGCCGTTCCTGCTCGTGTCGCTTGCGGTCTTCGCCGCCTGGACGCTGACCGGCTGCTATCGCGAGATGCGGCTCGAGCTGAAGATGCGCAACGGGCCGTTCGTGTGGCTCGGTTTCCTCGCGTTCATCGGCATTTACGTGGCGGGATTCGATGCCTGGCTGTCGTCGAACTCGGCGCTGGCGCAGCTCGATGCGGTGGCGCGGCGCCTGTTCCTGGCGGGAACGGTCTATATCGTGCTCGGCTACGTCATGGCCATCCTCGAAGCCAAGGACCGCGTACGCTACCGCTGGCTCGGCTCCGAGCTGGGCCGATTCCATGTGGGCAAGGTGTTCGCCGGCTTGCAGGGCTGGATGATGTCGTACCTCGCCGCGGTGATCGTGTCCGGCATCCTCCTGATCCGCCTGTCGCTCAGCCCGCTCGTGCAGGAAGAGGCGACCATCGGCGCCACGCTCGGCTTCTTCACGCGCGACATTGCCATCATCGTGCTGATGAACATGCTGTGGCGGCGCCGGGGCGGCGATTTTGCGGCGATCGCGATCTTGGTGTTGCTCTACGCTTTCCTGCCTTCGATCTTCTCGAGCCTGCAGCTTTCCGCCGCGCAGGCGCTGTGGGCGCCGCACACCACCGATCCCGCATGGTTGTCGCCGCTCATTGCCTGGGCGGAGGCGCTGCTGGTCTTGGTTGCCGCGATCGCGGCGATTTCCCTGCCCGAGGAAAGGTCCGCGGCGAACGCGGCGCGGATGCCGCGCTGACGACGCGACGTAAGACAGGCGAACCGGGCGCGGCGGTCGACGGCCGTGGCTGGGCGATGTTCAATCGGACGTCACTTGGCGGGAAGCGGCGTCGCCGCGCAACTCGGTGCTGGAACGCGCCGGCAACCCGTCTGCAGGCCGCCGCGTCAGCACGCGGTAGTCGATGCCGAGCTCGCGGCAAAGGTCCCGCTTGCATGGCTTGTCGCCGTCTTCGTTGACGATCCAGATGTCGGGCCGTGACGCGCGGATTTGCGCTTCCGCGTCAAGCCAACCGCTGCCCGTCGAAACTTGCGCGCGATGAACGTGCGCAACCGCCGCCACGAGATAACGCCGTTCGTCCTGGGGAAACCTCGGGTGACCCGGTCCTTTGAGCCCGGCCAGGGCGGCGTCGTTTCCCACGAACACCGTGAGCGCGCCAAACGAGGCAGCTTCCTCGAAAAAGCGAACGTGGCCCGAATGAAGCCAGTCATAGCAACCGGTGACCGCGACCTTGATGGCTCCGCTCCGCGGAACTGGCGGGTGCTGTGGGAAGCCATCCAGCCGGGCTTCCGATATCACGCGGTATTCAAGGCCAAGGTCGCGTGCCATCGATTCGCGCGCGACACTCGCTTGCGTCTCCCGCTCGGCCCAGATGCGCAGTGTGTCTTCGGCCGCCTTGCCGACGACCGCCACGCGCCCGACGAATCTGATGGCGTTCAGGATGTATGAGCGTTCCGCGAAGCAGAATTTCGGCGCGCTGCGCCAGGCGGGCGCTTCGTCAGGCCACAGGCGTACGGTCACTTCGCCCAGTCCGGAAGCCTCTTCCAGGAAACGGACATCGCGCGAGCGGATGTCATCGAAGCCGCCGTCGACAAGAACGCCGGCGCGCACGCTCATGCCGGCTCCGTGCGGACATTGACCGCGAACGAGCCCGGCACCGGTTCATCGGAGACGACGATCAGATATCCGCCCCCGGGTCCGGAATAGGCCGCACCCAGGTAGTCGTGTTGGTAGGCGGCCGCAAGTTCTAGAAGGTCCACCTTCATGACTTTGTGGCGCATCGATTGCGGCAGCAAGACGTCCCAGCACTTGAGACCGAGGTTGATCGCCTTTCCCAAGGCACGGCTGTCCATCGCGACGATGGCATCGAAGGTATCTTTGCCGGACTGGCCAAGGCGGGCGACCCACTTGGGATCGAGCTTCTTTTCCACAAGGGGATTGTAGCCTTCCGGCCGCGGCTCCACGGGAATGAGATGCAAAACGTGTTCGAGCCAGTGAGCAACCCGCCGCGACGTGCAGGATTCGACGTGAACAGGAAAGACGCCGCCCTCGTGGGAGATGTCATAATCCAGCCGGTTGATCCCGGGGTAAATGAGCCCGATCATATCTTGCGATCCGCTGGGCTCGGCTTTGTAGGTGTTTTCGGCGTGGTAAAGTTCGCGTACCAGCGTTTCCCTGGCGCGGTTCGGCAATCTGCCGTTCCACAACTCCATCGCCACCATCCGCGTCGAACTGGCGATGCCTGAGCGGCACATCGGACGGAAATTCGGCTCGATCTGCACAACGACCATCGAGCCCGGCGGCTTCGGATTGACGCGCGAAACGAAAGGCTGATCAATCCAGCCACCCGCAAGCTGCAGCCTGTTTGGAATCAATCCAAGCAGCTTGGCCACCGAATGTCGCGTCGTCTTGGCTGTCTTGGACACGGCCGACACTCCCGCCGAAATAACGTCGCGAAACTTATATGCTAAAGGCTTGCGGGGGCAACGGCGGGTGGCGCATCGCCGCACGACGGGAACACGCACATCATGGCTCAGGGACGTTCTACGGGCGTGCCGTCGTGCTGGCGGTAAGCCTGTTTCTTGCGTAGGGCGGGGCGAACAGCCTCAACGACATCCGCATTCCGCAGTTCAAGAAGGTGTTGGTGCTGACCGACCTGGAAACGGGTTTGGTCCATTGCGCGTTCCACCGCGGCCATTTCCTTTTCGCGATGCCGCCGGGGTGAGCGCTCAACCCGCCCGCAGATAGCGCGCCGCCTCGTCGCGCCTGAACAGATAGAGCAGGATGCGCAAGGGTTCGGCACGCGGGCCGGTGAGGTCAGGGTCTCTCATCAGGATCAGCGCGGCGTCGTCGCGCGCGGCGGCGATGAGTTCGCCATGCACGGCCGCGTCGGCCATGCGGAATTCGAGTGGACCGCTCTGGCGAGTGCCAAGCAACTCGCCCGGCCCGCGCAGGCGAAGGTCCTCTTCAGCGATGACGAAGCCGTCGTCGGTGTCGCGCAGGGTGGCGAGCCGCGCTTTCGCCGCTTCGCCGAGCGGCGGCTGATAGACCAGCAGGCAGCTCGACTTGGCCGCGCCGCGGCCGACGCGCCCGCGCAACTGGTGAAGCTGCGCCAGCCCGAATCGCTCGGCATGCTCGACCACCATGATGGTAGCCTCGGGCACGTCGACACCTACTTCGATCACGGTGGTGGCGACGAGAACGGAGATCTCGCCCGATTTGAACTTCACCATTGCAGCATCGCGATCGGCCGGTTTCATCTTGCCGTGCACCAGGCCCACGGTGGGTCCCAGCGATTTGCGCAGTTCTTCGGCGCGTTCCTCGGCGGCGGCCAAATCGATCTTCTCGGATTCCTCCACCAGCGGGCAGACCCAATAGGCCCGCGCCCCGCGCGCGGCGGCCCGGCGCAGATGCTCCACCACTTCGTCGAGGCGCGAGACGGGCAGCACGCGCGTCTCCACCTTCTGGCGGCCAGGCGGGCGGCCGTAAAGGCGCGAGACATCCATGTCGCCATAGGCCGTCAGCGCCAGCGTGCGCGGGATGGGCGTGGCCGTCATCACCAGGACATCGGTGATCTGTTCGCCCTTGCCCTGAAGCATCATGCGCTGCGCCACGCCGAAGCGGTGCTGCTCGTCCACGACCACAAGGCCCAGGTCCCTAAACGCCACGTCCTCGGAGAACAGCGCATGCGTGCCGACCAGGATGTCAATCTCGCCGCTCGCGAGCGCCGCAACCACGCCGTCGCGCGCAACGCCGCGTTCGCGGCCTGTCAGCAGCGCCATGCGTACACCCGCGGCATCGGCAAGCGGCTGAAGCGCGGCCATGTGCTGGCGGGCGAGAATTTCGGTCGGCGCCATCAGCGCACCCTGGCTGCCGGCCTCCACCGCATCGAGCAGGGCCATCATCGCCACGACGGTCTTTCCGGAGCCGACGTCGCCTTGCAGCAGCCGCAGCATGCGCGCGGGACGCGCCATGTCGGCTTCGATTTCGTCGAGCGCCTGCACCTGCGCCTCGGTCAGCGTGAAGACCAGCGCGGCAAGCGCTTTGGCCTTCAGACGACCTTGGCTCTTGAGCACGCGGCCCTTGCTCACCGTGCGCATGTGGCGGCGGATCAGCATCAGGGCAAGCTGGTTGGCGAGCAGCTCGTCATAGGCCAGCCGCTGGCGGGCGGGCGTTGCCGGATCGAGGTCGCCTTCGTGCACCGGCGCGTGCGCGGTTTTCAGCGCTTCGCCAAACGACGGCCAGCCGCGCGCCTCCAGCCAGGTTTCGTCCTGCCATTCCGGCAGGGCCGGCACCTTCTCCAGCGCGCCGCTGATGGCTTTCACAAGCACCTTGCCCGGCAGGCTCTCGGTCAGCGCGTAGACCGGTTCGTGCAAGGGAAAATCCTCGTCCGGCGCAACGATGTAGTCGGGATGGGGCATCTGCAGCTTGTTGTTGAAGCGCTCCAGGCGCCCGCTGATCAGCCGCTGCGCGCCGATGGGAAGCGTCTTGTTCAGCCAATCGGGATGGGCGTGGAAGAAGACCAACTCGATCATCGCGGTGTCGTCGGAGCAGCGCACGCGATAGGGCTGCTGCTTCACGCGCGGGGCCAGATGGTCGAGCACGTTCACCGTCACGGTGACGATGCGGCCTTCCTCGGCGTGGATCAGCTTGGGGCGATAGGAACGGTCGATGACGCCGGTGGGCAGGTCGAAGACGAGATCGACCAGCTTGGGGCCCGCGACCTGCGCGATCAGCTTCTCCAGCCGCGGGCCCACGCCCGGCAGCGAGCGCGTCTCGGCGAACAGGGGAAACAGAATCGCAGGGCGCATGGCAGGCAACGATACACATCCTCTCCGCCTCAGTTCACGGTTTCAGCGTGCGCCGTTACCCCTCACCTGAAAAATCACCGGAGTTAGCGTTGCGCCTTTCTTGTCTGCTCGTACACGCCAGATTGCGCTCCGCTAACCCCGTGATTTTTCTTCTTCTCCCTCAAGGGGGAGAGGGGAATGACGTGATTTGAACGTCGTGCCGAGAGAGGGTGCGAGAAAAGGACCAACGCCCTGTTCGCAGCGGGTTTCGCGCGCTATATCTAGTGCATGACGACTGATCGAAACGGTGGCTCTCCGGAGGCCCGCCGCAAACGGCTATTGTTCCGCTGCCAGCGCCGCGGGTTCAAGGAGGTCGATCTGATCTTCGGAACCTTCGCCGCCTGTGAGCTCGAAACCCTCGACGACACGGGCCTCGACGAGCTTCAGGCCCTGCTCGATGCGCCCGACCAGGATGTGTTTGCGTGGCTCACCGGCGCCTTGCCGCTGCCCTCGGCCTATGACACGGCGACCTTCGCCCGCCTCAAGGCATTGTGCTCGCGCAAGGACCCTACGTGGAACGTATAAGTTACATCGCCCGCACCCCGGGCCGGCTTACGGTCACCGGTGCGCCGGAAGGCTTTGACGCTTGGCTGGCGGCCGAAGCAGCCGAGCGGCTCGAAGGCCTCGCGGTGTTTGTGGCGCAGGACGGCGTCAAGGCCGCTTCGGTCGCCGATGCTATCCGCTTCTTCAAGCCCAGCCTGCCAGTCATGATGTTTCCGGCTTGGGATTGCCTGCCTTACGACCGCATGTCGCCGAGCCCCGACATCGAGGCCAACCGGCTCGCCACGCTCGCCCGCTTGGCGCGACGCGAAAGGGACTCGCCGCCCGCGGTCGTGGTGACGACGGTCAACGCCATCCTGCAGCGCACCCCGCCGCGCGAGGCTATTTTGGGCGCGAGCTTTGCCGCCAAGCAGGGCGACACCGTCGGCCACGAAGAGCTGGCGCGCTATCTGGCCAACAACGGTTACGTACGGGCAGGAACCGTGCGCGAGCCGGGCGACTTCGCGCTGCGCGGCGGCATCGTCGATCTGTGGCCGCCGGGTTTCGAACCCTTGCGGCTCGATTTCTTCGGCGACCGGCTTGACGCCATCCGCGCCTTCGATGCCGAAACCCAACTTTCCACCGGCGAGGTCAAGCGCATCCAATTGCTGCCCGCCAGCGAAGTGTCGCTGGACGAGGCCGCCGTCAGCCGCTTCCGCTCGGGCTACGTCGCCGCGTTCGGGCCGGCGGTCGACGATCCGCTCTACGAATCCGTCAGCGCCGGACGAAAGGCGCAGGGCATGGAGCACTGGCTGCCGCTGTTCCATGCGAAGCTGGAGACGCTGTTCGACTATGTGCCCCGCGCGCTCATTCTGCTCGCCAATCACGCGGAGGAGGCGAAGAAGGTCCGCTTCGAGCTGATCGCGGACTATCACGAAACGCGCCGCCAGTTCCTGAAGGACGAAGTTGCCAAGGCAGGCGCCCTGAAGGCGCCGCCCTACAAGCCGCTCAAGCCGGAGGCGCTCTATCTTTCCGATGCCGAGTGGAACGCGGCGGTCGCCCGTCATCCCGTGCGTGATCTGTCACCGTTCCAGGCGCCGGAATCGATGACCAGCGTCGATGCGGGCGGCAAGTTGGGCCGTGATTTTGCCCCTGAGCGCGCGCAAGGCAAGCTCAACGTCTTCGAAATCGCCGCAAGCCACGCCCGCGCGCTGCAGCAGACCGGCAAGCGTATGGTGTTTGCCGCCTGGACCGAAGGCTCGGCCGAGCGGTTGGGCGGGGTGCTGGCGGACCATGGCCTCAAGGCCATTCGGCGCGTAGCGGACTTACCCGACGCCGAGAAGATGGATGCGAACGCGGTCGGCCTGGCGGTGCTCGGCATCGAGCACGGCTTCGAGGCGCCCGGCTTCGCGGTGGTGGCCGAGCAGGATATCTTGGGCGACCGCATGGTGGCGCACCGCCGGCCAAAACGAGCGCAGAATTTTCTCACCGAAGCTTCGAGCCTTACGCCGGGCGATCTCGTCACCCACATCGAGCACGGCGTCGGGCGCTATGTCGGCCTTAAAACCATCGAGGTGACCGGTGCCCCGCACGATTGCCTGGAGCTGCAGTACGATGGCGGCAAGCTGTTCCTTCCGGTGGAGAACATCGAACTGCTTACGCGCTACGGGGCGGAGGACGGCGCGGCTCCGCTCGACCGGTTGGGCGGGACGGGTTGGCAGCAGAGAAAGGCGAAGGCCAAGGCAAGGGTACGCGAGATTGCGGGCGAACTGATCCGCATCGCCGCGGCGCGCGAATTGAAGAACCTGCCCGAAGTGACGCCGCCGGAGGGGCTGTACGACGAATTCTGCGCGCGGTTTCAGTATCAGGAGACGGACGACCAGGACAAAGCCATTGCCGAGACGATCGAGGATCTCGCCAAGGGCCGCCCAATGGACCGCCTCGTGTGCGGCGACGTCGGCTTCGGCAAGACGGAGGTGGCGCTGCGCGCTGCCTTCGTGGCGGCGATGAGCGGCTGCCAAGTTGCGGTGGTGGTGCCCACGACGCTACTGGCGCGCCAACATTTCCGCACGTTCACCGAGCGCTTCGCAGGATTTCCCGTCAAGGTGCGCCAGCTTTCGCGCTTCGTGGAGGCGAAGGAGGCCAAGGCCACGCGCGAAGCGATGGCGGCGGGCGACGTCGACATCGTCATCGGCACGCACGCACTGCTTTCCAGGACCGTTGCGTTCCGCAACCTGGGCCTCGTCATCGTGGACGAGGAGCAGCATTTCGGCGTGGCGCATAAGGAGAAGCTGAAGGCGCTCAAGGCCGACGTGCACGTGCTGACGCTGACCGCCACGCCCATTCCGCGCACGCTGCAGCTTGCCCTCTCCGGCGTGCGCGACCTGTCGCTGATCACCACACCCCCGATCGACCGGCTCGCCGTGCGCACCTTCATCACGCCGTTCGATCCGCTCGTCATTCGCGAGGCGCTGCTGCGCGAGCATTACCGCGGCGGCCAGAGCTTCTATGTCGCCCCGCGCATCGCCGACCTCGGCGAGGCGCAGCATTTCATCAAGGAGAACGTTCCCGAGGTGAAGGTGGCCATCGCCCACGGCCAGATGGCGGCCACCCATCTCGAAGACGTGATGACCAACTTCTACGACCGCAAGATCGACGTGCTCGTCTCCACCAACATCGTCGAATCCGGCCTCGACATCCCCACGGTCAACACGCTGGTGGTTCACCGCTCCGATATGTTCGGGCTGTCGCAGCTTTACCAATTGCGCGGGCGCATCGGCCGCTCCAAGCAGCGCGCCTATGCCTACCTGACGACGCCAGCCGACCGCAAGCTGACCGAAAGCGCCGAGCGCCGCCTGGAAGTGCTGCAGTCGCTCGACCAGCTCGGCGCCGGCTTCACCGTGGCGAGCCACGACATGGACATCCGCGGCGCCGGCAACCTGTTGGGCGAGGAGCAATCCGGCCACGTCAAGGAAGTGGGCATCGAGCTTTACCAGGAGATGCTGGAAGAAGCGGTCTCTCAGCTGCGCGCCGGCGCGCAGGCTGAGGAGATCGCCGATGCGTGGTCGCCGCAGATCAATATCGGCGTCTCGGTGCTGATCCCCGAAAGCTATGTTCCGGACCTCAACGTCCGCATGGCGCTCTACCGGCGGCTGGCGGGCATCGAAAACCGCGACGATATCGAACGCTTCGCTGCCGAGCTGATCGACCGCTTCGGCCCGCTGCCCGACGAGGTGAAGCACCTGTTCGAGATTGTCGCCATCAAGCAGCTTTGCCGCGCGGCGTCGGTCGAGAAGGTCGAAGCGGGCCCCAAGGGCGGCGTCATCGGCTTCCGCAACAACACATTCGCCAACCCGCTGGCGCTGGTGCGCCTCATCAACGAGCATTCCGGCACCATGAAGGTGCGCCCCGACCAGAGGATCGTGATCGCGCGCGACTGGCCCACGCCCGAGGCGCGGCTAAAGGGCGTGCAGGCCGTGCTTACGGCGCTGTCGAAGCTTGCAAAAGCGGCCTGACCGCGCGGCGCACGCCGTTGCGGCGAGCGACGGCAGCGGCCGGTTTACCGGTCATTCACCAAAACCCGACAATATCGGCCACATATCCGCATAAAGGCGAGGAGCGGCGTCCTCCGCTCCGGTCAATGCTCTGATGTGAGGTCGCGATGGCCCGGTCCGCGGTGGCTGTGGTGGTGGGGTTCACCAGAATACCCGGGCTGCTCGAAGCCAGCTTCGCCCCGCTGGTGTCGCTGAAGCGCAGGGGCGTTCTCGATCGCATCCTGTACGTCACCTGGTCGCGAAGCGACCTTGATCCATGGATCGCCGCAGCCGCCGCCATGCCTGAGGTCGAGCTGGTGCGCATTCCGGAGCCGGCGCTGAGCGGCCAGCCCTACCAGAAAAAGCACTTCTACCAGACCCACAACATCGCGGCGGCGCTTGCGATGGTCGACGACGACGACGCGCTGATCATCAAGCTCAGGCCTGACCAGATCATCGACGAGGCCTTTCTGGCGAGCAAGATCTGGGGGTTCGATACGGTGTGCGCTCCGTCGCGCCTGGCCCAGAAGATCGGCGAGCGGATGCCGGCTTCGCCCTTCAAGATGAAGATCTGGACCCCTTGGGCGGACTCCAACCAGTTCTTCTTCATGGAAGACGGCATCATCGGCGGACTTCGCCGCGACGTCGCCAAGCTGATGACCACGAAGGGCGACGAACTCGTGCGCCGCTACGGGGACGCCAACAGCGCCTGGATCGTGCATATCGCCCGCTTCATCGCGCCGTTCCTGCGCGACTATCCGATCTTCCGCAAGTATCTGGACAATTTCACCTGCTACCCGCAGCACGACGCTTGCCGCATCGCCATGCTGAGCGCCGTATCGGGCGACCCGTTCTTCTGGGCGCTGGTGATCGTCAATGCGTGGATTCTCGCGGTCAACTTCCACGTCGATGCCGGCCTGCAGGGGCAGATTTCCTTCTATCCGACCGAGGACCGGGCGAAGAAAGCAGGTTCCGGCGTACCGCTGCTGCCGTTCGACTCGCGGCCGCCGTACGACTACGTCGAGCGCTGGCGCCAGGGCCAGAAGCCCGGTAGCGTCTCGGAGAACGTGAGCCGCCTGTACGGCCGCCTAGTCGACGACAGCTGGCAGCACGCAATCTTCACGCGGCCGATGGCGGATTTCCCGATTGACCACATCCGCGGCATCCTGCGCTGCAACACGCTGTACAAGCAGGGCGCGTTCGCGGAAATCGAAGAGCCCTACTACCGGACCATCCGACGCTTGCGCGACTCGTTCTTCGCCAGAGCAGTCTCAGCGGCGTAACTCGTTCGCTGCTAGTGTCGTGGGTTCGAGGTTCGCACCATCACCGATATCGGCCGCTTGGCGAATTTCGGAATCGGGACGCCAGAGAAGAATCCGCGATCAATGAATCGCGAGTTCGCTCTAGATCCCTGTTTTGTCGCACAATCTGACGGAAAAGTGCCCCACACTTTTCCGGTTTGCGCTCTAGAACAGCGGCTTTCCGCCAGTGCCGGGCAGCGGCACGTCGAGGATCTTGGCCAGCGTGGGTGCGATGTCGCGCATGTCGATCTCGCCGAGCTTGCGCTTCTTGAGGTTGTCCACCGTCGGGCCGGAGATGAGGAACGTCGCGCGCATTTCCTTGTCTTCCGGGAAATAGCCGTGCTCGCCCTTGATCGGGGCGGCCGTGATGAGCGGGCCGGTGTAGCTCGATCCCGCCATGTAGCCGATCCTGTAGTCCACCCAGAACGAGGCCTTGGGGCTGCCGCCGCGCGCGTCGATGCCCGCCTTGTCGATCACCTTGGCGATGCCGTTCGCCGGATCGGCTGCCAGCTTGGCGAGCAGGGCCGCGACGCGGTCCTTGAGCAGAGGATCGTCCGGGCGCGCCAGCACGATCATCGCCGAACCTCCCGCGTTCCACGGGATGGCGTCCCAGGCCGTCACTTTGCGCTTTTCGGGATCGTACGTGACGAGGCCCGCGTCGAGGAAGGCGCGGCCTAGATTGACCGAGCGCGAAACCGGCGCGAAGCCGTGGTCGGAAACGATCGCCACCGTCACGTCGGGCTCGGCGCGCCGTGCGGCCGCGACGAGTTCGCCCACGTCGGCATCCAGCTTCTCCAGGGCGGCGTGGGCTTCCGGCGTGTCCGGCCCGAAACTGTGCTGGACGTGGTCGAGGCTGACGAGATGCACGGTCATGAATTGCGGCCGCGCCAGGTCGAACAGCGTTTCGGCGAAACGAGTCCGGGCGACGTCATGCTGCGGCTCGGCGCCGTAAGCCGCGGCGAGCGGAACGCCGGTGTCGTGTTCGAGCCGCGCGATCAACCCAGGCGTGGCGAGCGCACGCAGCAGCTTCAGGTCGTCCGGCGTGTTCGTCCGCCAGTATTCCGGAACGTTGTAGTCGATCGAATCGGCGCCGACGCTGACCGGCCAGCTCACCGAGGCGACGATGCCATGCCTGTTGTGGACGGCGTCCCACAGCGTATTCACCTTGATGTCGGCCTCGTACCAGTACCAGCCGTCCATGTTCTTCCCGAGCGGATCGAAGGTAGCGTTGTTGTAGATGCCGTGCTGCGCCGGCCAAACGCCGGTAATGAGCGTGGTGTGGTTGGGGTAGGTGACCGAGGGAAGCGCGTCGCGCACGCCTGTCGCATAGGCGCCCGTCTTCACGAACTGGGTGAGGTTGGGAAGCTTGAGGCCGCGCTTCTTGGCTTCGAGCACGTCGCCCGGCCGCAGCCCGTCGAGCGAGATGAGCAGGACGGGCGATGCCGCCGCCGCCACCGCCGCCAGCAACATGGACAACACAAGAGTCAGGATTGCCCGCACCATTCGATCCGCTCCCCGGATGCTTGCTTAGGGGCGGGTTTATCACCGATTTGCGCTCCGGGCGCCATGGCCTTCTTGCCGTGCGGCACGACGGTCCCTTAATGTCCCGGCAAGATGGCCATCCAGGAGAGCAAGCAATGAAGATTTCGATGTATCAGGCGTCTATCCCCGTTTTTGTGCGCTATTTGTCCGCCCTTTCGGCCATTCTGAGGAAAGCCGCCGATCATTGCGCAGCAAAGAAGATCGATCCGTCGGTCCTGGTTACTTCCCGGCTCGCGCCCGACATGTTCGCGCTGGCACGCCAAATCCAGATCGCCACCGACCACGCCAAGGGCGCAGCGGCGCGGCTTTCGGGCAACGAGGTGCCGAGCTTTCCGGACACCGAGGCCACTTTCGACGAACTGCAGGCGCGCATCGCCAAGACGCTCGACTACATCCAGGGCTTCAAGACCGAGCAGATCGACGGCTCCGACGAGAAGCAGATCAACCTGCAGGCCGGCCGGCAGGAGCTGTCGTTCAAGGGCACCGAGTACCTGACGATGTTCGCCCTGCCCAACTTCTTCTTCCACCTCACCACGGCGTACGGAATCCTGCGCCATTGCGGGGTCGAAATCGGCAAGCGCGATTTCCTGGGCGCGAATTAGCGGCTATTTGCGGCCCGCCCGGTCGAGGGCGGCGAATTCGTCGTCGGACAGGGTGATGTCGGCGGCGGCGACGTTCTCCACCAGGTGGGCCAGGCTTGCCGTGCCGGGGATGGGCAGCATCACCGGGCTGCGCTTCAGGACCCAGGCGAGCGCGATCTGGCCGGGCGCCGCACCGTGCTTTTGGGCGATCGCGTCCAGCACGGTGCCGGGCTTGGCGAGGTCGCCCGCCCCCAGCGGGAACCACGGAATGAAACCGATGCCGTGCTTCTCGCAATAATCGAGCACGCTCTCGCTTTCTCGGTCCACGAGATTGTAGCGGTTCTGCACGGTTACGACTTTGAAGTACTTTGAGGCCGCCTCAATGTCGTCGATCGTGCATTCGCTGAGCCCCGCGAAACGGATGACGCCGTCGTCGATCAGCGACTTGACTGCGGCGAACTGGTCCTTGCGCGCGACACCCGGATCGACGCGATGAAGCTGCCACAAGTCGATGCGCGCCACGCCCAGCCGGCGGCGGCTCAGGAACGCCTGCTGGATCAGGTAATCGGGACGGCCAAATGGCGACCAGATGTTCGGACCGCCGCGCACGATTCCACCCTTGGTTGCGATCATCAAACCCTTGAAGGGATGGAGCGCTTCCCGCAGCAGCTCCTCCGAAACCGCCGGGCCGTAGGAATCGGCCGTGTCGATGAAGTTGACGCCGATTTCCGGCAGCCGCTTGAGCGTGCGCATGCACTCCGCACGATCGGTCGGATCGCCCCAGATGCCCGGACCGGTGACGCGCATGGCGCCGAAACCCAAGCGGTGCACCTCGATCTCGCCGCCGATTCTGAAGGTGCCGGATTTGGATGCGTTCGCCATGGGTGGTCCTTTCATCGCACGGTCGGAGAAGCGCTCGACCGAGTCCACCGCGACGCGTGTGCGAATGTCAACCGGTTTCGCTTGCGGGGAACTTTGCGGCGACCGGGAACTGCCGCCATCCCAGGGCGCGCGCCGTAGCGAAGGCCAACGTCAGCCAGAACAGGACAGGGCCGACCTGAACGGCCGTCACCCGCGCCAGCGAACCGATCACCAGCGTCGAAGCGAGCGCGCCGGCGAAAACGAGCCGCTCCCACGGCAGGAAACCGGAGCGCGCCGCTTCGATCCACAGCCACACGATCGCGAAGGTGACAATGGGCAGGTCGTAGTCCCACGCGTAGGGCGTGGCGGCAAACGTCGCGAGAATCAACGCGGCGCTCTTGACCGGTTGCGAAGCGCCGCCGCGCCACACCGCAACCGTCGCCACCAGCGCCGCAAGCGCGGAAACCGCCTGGGCGCCGTAGGCGATCGCAATGGAGGCGCCCGCCAGACGGAACGCCGCGAACACCGTCGGTGTGCGGTGCCAGAACGGGTGCAGGTTGTGCTGAATGCTCGGCAAAGTGCCGATTTCCAGGATGGTCGCATTCAGCGGCGCGACTTTGAGATACGCGGCCCAGGTGTCCCAGCCGAAGGCGACGACACTCAGGCCCACGATCGCCGCAACCGTGAGCGCGGCCGCGAAGACCGTCTTCCAGTGCCCGGCCGCGATCAGCGCGAACGGCAACAGCACCGCCATCTGCGGCTTGTAGCAGAGCAGGCCGAACAGGATTCCCGCAACCGCCGGCCGCCGCTCGAGCAGGAGAAGTCCGCCGGCCATCAGCGCGGCCGTGAAGCAGCCGTTCTGACCCGACACGACGTTGAAGAAAAACGCCGGCGAGGCGAAGGTCGCCAGCAACGCCGCTGGCCAGCGCAGCGACCGGGAAAACAGGTACGCGCACAAACCCGCTCCGCTCGCGATCCAGAAGCCGTAACCGGCCAGGTACGGGAACAGCGCGAGTGGGGCCGACAAGAGCAGCGCCACGGGCGGATAGGCGTACCAGCGGAACTGCCAGAACAGCGTATGCGCGTGTTCGAAACGCTGAAACGCCGCGATGTCGTAAACGATCGCGGCATGGCCGGCCATCGCGAGCTTGGCGCCCGCCCAAAAGTTCACGAAGTCCTCGCCGAGGGGAAACGACACGGAGCGCGTGGCATGCACAAGCGCAAAAGCCGGATGGAGATGGAGCCAGAATTCAATGCCCAGTGCCACGGGCAGCAGGATCACGAACGACAGCGCAATGCGACCGATGCGCTCGCCGCTCAGCCATTCGGCGTCACGGAGGATAAGTTTCAGGGTCTTCGTCACGGCGCACCAGCTTGCCGGCGACACGCTATGGCGCGCGCCGCTGACGTGTCTATGCCGGGACGGCAACGCTCGCGCCGGGACAATTCGTGCTCACCTAATCGAGTTGCATGATCGTGGCGCTGCCCGCCGAAATGCGCTCCAGCAGCATCGGACATTCGGGGATCGTGCGCTCCATCCAGTATTTCGCGGACACGAGTTTGTCGCGGCAGAACTTCGCGTCCGGCGGTTCGCGGCCAAGCTTCTCCAGGGCGAGCTTGGCCATCCGTGCCCACATCCAGCCCACCATGACAATGCCCATCAGGCGCAGATAGTCGGATGCTGCGGCGCCCGCGTCGTTCGGATCGGCAAGGCCGTGCTGGGCGAGCCACATTGTCGCTTGCTGCAACGCGTCGAGGCCGCGCTTCACCGGCCCCACGAATGGCGCCAGCGTCGCGGCATCGTTTTCGGCAAGCCAGCCGCCCACGGCCTGCAACAGCGCGCGCGGCGCCGCGCCGGACTTGCGCGCCAGCTTGCGGCCGACGAGGTCCATCGCCTGCACGCCGTTGGCGCCTTCATAAATCTGGTTGATGCGCCCGTCGCGCACGAACTGCTCCACGCCGTTGTCGCGGATATAGCCGTGGCCGCCGTAGCACTGCATGGCGAGATTGGCGGCCTCGAATCCCATGTCGGTGAAGAACGCCTTAATCACCGGCGTCATCAGGTCGGCGATGAGCCCGGCAGCGTCGGCCTCGTGCCGGGCGGACTTGGCCACCGCCATGTTCAACGTGGTCCACACGGAAAGCGCGCGCGCGCCTTCGACGAACGAGCGGCAATGCAGGAGCATCCGCTTGACGTCGGGATGCACGACGAGAAGGTCGGCGGATTTGTCCGGCTCCCTGGCGCCGGCAAGCGCGTATCCGGCGCGGCGCTCGTGCACGTAGGCCAGCGCGTTCTGCAAGGCCACTTCACCCGTGGCGATGCCCTGGATGCCGACGCCCAGACGCGCCGCGTTCATCATGCCGAACATGCCCGCCATGCCCGCGGAGAGCGAGCGCTTCTCGCCCGGAACGGGCTTGGGGCCGAGCCGGAAAGCCAGCGCGTCGTCGAAATTGAGCGTGGCGGTGGCCTGCGCCTTGATGCCCATCTTCTTCTCGATACCGCCGGTCGCCACGCCGTTGCGCGCCCCCAAAGTGCCGTCCTCGGAGACGAGGAACTTGGGCACCATGAAGAAATTGACCGTGGCAAGGTCGTCGCGGACGCGGCCCGTCTCGTCGGGTATCTTGGCAATCACCATATGGATGATGTTGCCGGTCAGGTCCTGATCGCCGCCAGAGATGAAGATCTTGGTGCCGTTGATGCGATAGGTGCCGTCTGCCTGTTCCGCGGCGCGCGTCTTCATCAAGCGCAAATCGGTGCCGCAGCCCGGCTCCGTCAGGCACATGGTGCCGGCCCATTCGCCCGAGATCATCTTCGGCACGATGTGCTGCTTCATCCACGGGGCGCCGGTGGCGATCAGCGCCGCGTAGGCCGCACTCGTCAGCCCCGGGTACATCGCGAACGATTGGTTGGCGCTCGTCGCCATTTCCGCCACCGCCATGGTGAGCACGACCGGCAGATCGGCACCGCCGAATTCCGCGGGCGCAGAAAGCCCGCCCCAGCCGGCCTGGCAGTAGGCGTCATAAGCTTGCCTGAACCCCGCGGGCGTGCGCACGACGCCATTCTCGAAATGGCAGCCTTCCTCGTCACCCGACTGGTTGATGGGCTGCAGCACTTCCTCGCAGAATTTGGCTGCGTTCGAGAGCACGTCGTCCACAAGATCGCGCGAGAGTTCGGAGAATTGCGGCAGGTCTTTCTGCTTCTCCACCTCGAACAACTCGTGGAGGAGAAATCGGTAGTCGTCGAGCGGCGCGCGATAGACCGGCATGGCGCACTCCCAAGTCGATGCCGCGCCAGTCTAGCCAACCCGTGACGGAAGAGTCACCGTTTCCGCTAGGTGAAGGCGACCCGGACGCGTCGCGTCCGGGCCACTTCACGGAGCGTTCAGCCGACGTGCGAGGTCGCGCTGGGAGCGTTGTCGGCGCGCAGGATCATCTGACCCAAGCCGCCCGACACATCGAGGCCCGTGTTTCCGAATACGCTCACGGGCTGGAGCGCAATCGACTTGTCGAAGCCGCCGAGCATCACGTTGGCGCCGACGCCCGCACCGATGGTCGCGCTCGCCGTGGCACCGGCGTAGTCGCCCGTGAGATCGCCGCGGTGCAAGTCCGACGTCGGAGCGATCACGTCCCACACCAGCGTTCCGCCCGAGGTGTAGCCGAGATCGACGCCGAGTTTCGACAGGCTGCCGGTGTAATGGTCGGTGCCGCCGCGACGCGGACGGTAGTTGCAGCTCAGTTTCTTCGACGAACCGACGACGTAGCCCCAACCGCTGTGCACCTGGCACGTCAGGATGCCGACTTTGACTCCGGCCGGGGCTGCCAGCGAGGGTCCGCTGATTGCAAGCGCGCAGACGGCGCCTACGAACAAGGAGAGTTTTCGAGCCATGTTGACCTCTCTTGTTGATTTCCCGGCGCCGCACCATCGGCGCCTGCCCCTTCGCCTGCCCAGCAGCGGTAGAACGGCCCGTTGCGGACCGGGTGCCGTGAAAAAAAGGAAATAATCAGCGGCCACAGCAAGAGCGGCCTGCACAGGCGACGGCGACGGCTCAGATCAAGTCGCGGAGCATGATCTTTACGGTGTGATATTTCTGGTCGCGCAGAATCTCGAAGCTCACGGTGGTGCCGGGCGGATCGTTGCGCAGCTTGAATCGGAGATCGTACAGATGCATCGCGCCGGCGGGCACTCCGTCCACCGCCACGATCACGTCGCCCGCTTTGATGCCAGCCAGCTCGGCCGGCGCGTTCCGGGTGACGTCCACCACTTTGAATCCCGGCCCCGCCTGATTGATCCACATGCCGGCGCGATCGAAGGTGCCGATGTCGGCCACGGGCACGGGTAGCGGCTTCAGGTACATCAGCTGGTGGTCGTAATCGAAGGTGACGACGAAGCGCTTGAGGATTCCCGCCCCGACGTTGCCCGAATATTCGCTGCCAGAAAACGCGCCCTTCGCATCCGTCGAAAGCGAAACCACGATGCCCTCGATCCTCACCGCGCCCAGCGTCATCTCGGCGCCCTTGGTCACATAGGCGTGCGAGGGGCCGCCGACCCCCCAGCCGTCCACCGCGTCAACGCCCTTGGGATGGTTGGCGCGCAGGTTGTTGGTCTCAGCGAACGGCTTGGTGATCGTAAGCTCGGCGCGCGAGCCGGTGTCGATGTCGAATTTCGCCTGCAGACCTTCGAAGGTGCCCCGAACCTCGGGAACGTGCCCGTTGAACACGAACTTCACCGGTGTGCCGGAGTCCTTGGGATCGAACTTCTTGGGGTCGAACAGGGTAAGCGTATCGGCGCCGTAGTCGATACGGGTAACGAAGCGGCGAAACGTCTCGTAGCCCACCATGCCGGGAATCGGCACGCCCTCGATGTCGCCCAGTTTGTCGAGCGGGAACACGATGAAAATCTGGTTCTTCACCGAGGCGTCGCCCACATCGAGCTCGACGCCGTTGACGAGTCCGCCTTCGACGATGCCTTCGCCCGCGCCAGTTCCGGCGATTTGGCCTTCCATCTTCAGGCCGAGCTCCTTGGCCAGAGGCGGGGTGACGATATTGTGGCCGCCGGTGTCAAAGATGAATTGGAACGGGCCTTTGCCGTTCACCTTGGCGCTGCCGTAGACATGGTTGTTCACGATCGTGATGGGCAGCGTCGTGGCGGCCGCGCCGCGGGCCATCGAGAAATCGCTGACCGTGGTCTTGGGCATCGCGAAATAGGAATCGGGTTTGGCGCTTTCGAAACTGACCTTCGTGACGGTGAGCGTGTCGACGTACTTGTCCCCGATGCTGCGGTCGATCACGATGCTGTGCGGGACCAGTACCCCGCTTTCGCGCCGGTAATCGCTGTAGATGGTTTTCACCATCTGCGAGCCCTGTTGTTCCTCGATCAGCCGCAGCTCGTGTGATTCCACGGTGAACCAGGCTGTGAACGGCTTGCCGTCCTTGGGCGTGATCGTGAGCACGTCGCACACGATCTGCGCGTAGACCGGGTAGGGATCGTCGGTCATGTGGAATGGCTCCTGGCCCGCGATCGTGGTCATCTCGCCCTTGAATTCGATCGTCGCGCCGCCATAGTTGGGCAACCACCATTTGTTCGCGGTGCGATAGGCGTCGTTGACCGCCAGCGCCACGGCGTCGCCGCCCGTCTGCTGGGTCATCGTGCCGGAGCTGTCGCGCTGCCACGGCGTTACACCATCGAAGCCGCCGGCGCCGGAGGACGGCCCGATCTTAGAATTGGTGACTGAGCGTCCGGTCTTCAAATCGCTGACGGAACGCGTCGTGCCGGTAAGTCCCTCGCCTCTAAAATCGGCTTCAACCACCATCGTGGCCTTGCGGTCCCATGCGCTGCCGCCCATTGCGCGCTTGTTTGCCGCCAGGATTTCGCTAATGGACGGGTCGGCAACGGCGGAAGTGTTTACGGCCGCAAGTAGGATGACAAGGGCGGTAGAGATGCGCATGGAAATCCCCTCTTGGTACAGCCGATGTAGGATCGCCCGCCGCGACGGGCAAGGTGCGGCGCCGCGGTTGACCACCTTAACATGGGCGCTGGCGTTGCTGACTTGCTGCGCCGTTGCAGCGCCGCAACGCGTGGTCTCCACATTCCTGTGCACGGACGAGTACGTTTTCCGCTTGGTGCCGCGCGAGCACATCGCGGCGCTGTCCTGGGAAGCGACGGACCGCCGCCCGGTGGTGTCGACCATCGCAGACGCCGCGAAGCACATTCGCGTGATACGGCCTTCCACGGAGACGGTGCTGGCTTTGAAACCCGATCTGGTTGTGATGTATGCGGGCACCAACTCGCGTCTGCACGTCAATCTCAAAAGCGCGGGTATTGCCGTGCTTGACGTGCCGTGGGCCAACAGTCTTGCGGATGTGCGTGCCGTCACCACGATGCTGGGCGAAAAGCTCGGCGCGCCGGACAAGGCGCGTGTGCTGCTTGCCGGCATGGACCGCAGAATAGCGGCCGCGCAAGCACGCGCACCACATCCGCCAGTCGGGGCGATTCTCTACGAGCCCCAAGGATACGCGAGCGTCGCGGGCGTGACCGACGAGATCATGCGGATTGCTGGAATCACCAACGTCGCGCCGGCCGGCGCCATGACGCGCACGGGACGGTTGCCGGTGGAAGCGGTGATCGCTGCCGCACCCGAACTGCTCATCCTGGGGGGCGAGGCGCGCAGCGGAACGGCGCGCGCCTACGCGATCCTGCATCATCCGGCGCTGAAGGCGCTGCAAGGGCACACCACGATGGAATTCGCCAACCTGACGCCGCTGTTGTGCCCCGGTCCCTGGTCGCTCGACAGCGCCGAAACCTTGGGCGATCTGGCGCGGAAAGCGCGCACGCTTGCGCCCAAGCGGGCGGCGAATTAAGACTCTGCCTCGCGCATCGGTTTAGGGAACGCGGGTGAAAATCCCGCGGCTGCCCCCGCAACTGTCAGCGGCGTTTCGCGTCGGCCACTGCTACTTCGGGACGCCCTTCGGGCTCCTCGGTATTGGGAAGGCCCCGCATCACGAGCCGCGAAGCCAGGAAACCTGCCGAAGTGCGTCGTCCATCCGGCGGCCGGGGTGTGCCGCAGGAAGCCGTGCAAACGGCAGCGGCGACGGAAAGGCCGCGATGGACGCAACGATCACCGGGTTCCGCTTATCAAGCGCCAAGCGCCTCGCGCGCCCTACGATCTTGCTCGCCGCGCTCGCCGCAGCGTTGGGGCTGTGGTCGTTCCTTCTGGGGCCGGCAGAAATTCCCGCCCGCGCACTGTTCGTTGGGTTGCTCGACGGGCACGGCACAGCCGGCATCATCGCGCAGCAGATCCGTTTTCCGCGCGCCGTGCTGGCGCTTCTGATCGGGGCGGCGCTGGGCAGCAGCGGCGCGGCGCTGCAGGGACTGTTCTGCAACCCGCTGGCCGAACCCGGCGTCACCGGCGTCACCTCCAGCGCGGGGTTGGGCGCGGTGATCGCGCTCTATTTCGGCCTGGCCGCGATCCATCCCCTGGCGCTGCCCGCGATGGCGGTGACCGGTGCGCTTGCCGCGGCCGCGGTGCTCTATCTCTTGTCGCGCAGCGGGGGGGGCGCGGTGGCGCTGATCCTGGCCGGCGTAGCAATCGCGAGCTTCTCCACCGCACTCACGGCGCTCGCTTTGTCGTTCTCGCCCAATCCCTACGCCATGAGCGAGATCGTTTTGTGGATGATGGGCTCGGTCAAGGACCGCACTCTTAACGACGTGGCTTACGCCCTGCCGCTGGTTGCCGCCGGCATCGGCCTTCTGATGAGCGCGGCGCGCGGGCTCGATGCGCTGACGCTGGGCGAGGACGCCGCCAAGAGCCTCGGCATCGACGTGGCAAGCGTGCGCGGCCGCGTGGTGCTGGGCGTGGCGCTGGCAACCGGCGCCGCCACCGCCGTAGCCGGTGCCGTCAGCTTCGTCGGCCTGGTCGTGCCGCACCTGCTGCGGCCGTTCTACGGCCACCAGCCCGCGCGGCTGATCCTGCCTTCGGCCTTGGGCGGCGCCCTGCTCGTCACCGCCGCCGACGTGGGCCTTCGCCTCATCGCGCCCGACGGCCAGCTTCTGCTCGGCGTCGTCACAGCGCTGTTGGGTGCGCCCTTCTTCCTCTGGCTGATCCTGAAGATAAGGCGGCAGCCATGAACGCGGTCGTGTTCGATTCCGTCTCGGTGCAATTCGAGCGGCGCACGGCGCTCGACGGCGTTTCGCTCTTGCTTGCCGCTGGTTGCGTGACGGGCATCGTCGGCCCAAACGGCGCGGGCAAGACCACGCTGCTGCGCGCTGCGCTGGGATTGCAGGAGGTCGCGGGCGGTTCAATCCGCATCCTCGAAAAGCCGCTTGCGCAGTGGTCGCGGAACGATCTGTCCCGTGCGGCGGCGTATCTGCCGCAGGGCGGCGAAGCGCACTGGCCGATGCGCGCGGCCGACGTCGTGCTCTTGGGGCGCCTGCCGCATCGCGGTCCGTTCGACGAACCCTCATCGCGCGATCTGGCCGCGGCGGCCGAAGCGCTGGCGCGCTGCGATGCCTCCGAATTCTCCGCACGCCGCATGGACGAGCTTTCGGCGGGCGAACGAGCCCGCGTGCTGTTCGCCCGAGCTTTGGCGACCGGTGCGGCCATCCTGTTCGCAGACGAACCGGCGGCGTATCTCGATCCGGCGCACCAGTTGCGGCTGATGGAGCTGATGCGCGAGGAGGCGCGGCGGGGAACGGCGGTGGCCGTGACGCTGCACGATCTTTCGCTTGCGGCGCGCCACTGCGACGAGATCGTCGTGCTGCACGAAGGCCGGCTCGTGGCGCGCGGGCTCCCGGAAGAGGCGTTGTGTGACGCCACGCTGGCGCGTGTGTTCCAGGTGGCGCGCACGGACGGCTTCGGCGCGCTCCGGCGATTGTGACACTGTGCGGGACGCTTGCGAGCGACTATGATGGAATCCACATCGGGGGGAACGCGCATCATGGGCGAGGTTGTCACCTTAGCGAAGCCGAAGCGTCCGTTTTCCGTGTGGCTCGCGGCCACGATCAACACCGTGCTTGCGATCATCCTGCTCGCGACCAGTTTCAAAGGTGGGGACTGGGGCGTTTCCGCGCCGCGGGTCGCATTCTGGGCGCTTCTGGGCCTGGCGATCTGGATTTCGACGTTGTCGGCTTGGTGGGGCAGCCGCCAAGGGCGCAACGTGATGCTGGCCCTGATGACGTTCTATCTCGGCTCGGTGCTTCTAGCGGTGATGCCACTGATCGGAGCGGCGCGGGAGGGGCTGGGCAACGACGCCATCATGCTGCGACTCGTCGGCCGGCTTGCCTTTTCGCTGGCGTGCCTCGTCGCCAACTGGTGGCTTCTGCTCGCCAAGCGGCCGCGGGCTTTCTTCGCATGAAGCAGCCCCTTAACGTCGCGGTAATCGGCTACGGCTTCGGCGGCCGCGTGTTCCATGCCCCGCCGGTGGCGCGGACGGAAGGGCTGCGGCTCGCGGCCATTGTGTCCAAGCGCAAGACCGAGATCACCCGCGATCATCCCGGAGTGGCGGCGGTGAGCTCACCCGAGGCGGTGTTCAGCGACCCAACCATCGACCTTATCGCGATCTCGACGCCCAACGCCGCGCATTTCCCGCTGGCCGCCGAGGCGCTGGCGCACGGCAAGCACGTGGTCGTGGACAAGCCGTTCACGACAACCGTGCGCGAGGCCCGCGAACTGGCGCGCCGCGCCGAGGCCGGCGGAAGGCTGCTCACGGTGTTCCACAACTTCCGCTGGTATGCGGATTACCTTGCGCTGAAAAAACTCATCTCCGACGGCACGCTGGGCGAGATCAAGTACTTCGAGTCTCATTTCGATCGCCACACGCCTGAGGTACCGGATGCCTGGCGCGAGAAGCCGGGGCCCGCCAGCGGGACATGGTGGGACCTGGGTCCGCACTTGGTCGACCAGGCGCTGCAGCTTTTCGGCCCGCCGCGCGCGGTCAAGGCAGACATGACAATCCAGCGCCAAGCCGGCACGGCGGTCGATTTTTTCCACGTGCTGTTGCGCTACGACAGCCTGCGCGTCGTACTGACGAGTTCGTTCATCGCGCCGGCGGACGACCTGCGCTTCGTCGTGCACGGCACCAAGGCCAGCTTCATCAAGCACGGCATCGACTGCCGCAACGGGCTCGATCCGCATCCGGGGCTGCTCGTCATGGGCGACGGCGTGACCAAGCCCGTGGCCGCCATGCGCGCCGACGATCGCTCGTTCTACGCCGCCGTGCGCGATGCCATCGCCGGAACGGCGCCAAACCCCGTGCCGCCTGCGGAAGCCATCGCGGTCATGGATCTGCTGGAGCTTGCCGACCGCAGCGCGGCCGAGGGCCGCGAACTCGACGTGCCATGACGCCCGTCAACGTCGCGCTGATCGGCTACGGATTGGCAGGAAGGGTGTTCCACGCGCCGATGATCGCGGCCGTGCAAGGCCTGACGCTGGCGGCGGTGGTTTCGAGCCGCGAAGAGGAAATCCGCAAGCGCCATCCCGCCATCACGGTCGTGCGCGATTCGGACGAGGTGTTCCGCGATCCATCGATTGCGCTGGTGGTGGTGGCGACACCCAACGATTCGCATTTCGACCTGGCGGCGCGCGCGCTCAAGCACGGCAAGCACGTCGTCATCGACAAGCCGTTCGCACTCTCAAGCACGGAGGCGCGCGAGTTGATCGCGTTGGCCCGCGGCCGCCTGCTTTCGGTGTTCCACAACCGGCGCTGGGATTCGGATTTCCTCACCCTGAAGCGCCTGATCGCGGACGGGACGCTGGGCGAGGTCGCCTATCTGGAGTCGCATTTCGACCGTTTGCGCCCCGCCGTCACGCCACGCTGGCGCGAAAGGGCGGGTCCGGCGACCGGCATTTGGTACGACCTCGGTTCGCACCTGATCGATCAAGCCCTGCAACTGTTCGGCCGGCCGCTGGCGATCTTCGCCGATCTGGCCGCGCGGCGCCCGGGTGCAGTCACGAGCGACTATTTCCACGCGGTTCTGCGCTACGAAAAGCTGCGGGCGGTGCTGAAGGGAGACAGCTTGGCGCGGGCCGACGACACGCGGTTTATAGTGCACGGCACGCGCGCCAGCTACATCAAGCACGGTCTCGACGCGCAGGAGCCTTATCTTGCCGCAGGGGGAGATCCCGGCGACAGCGAATTCGGAATCGATCCAAGACCCGGAGAGATCGTGCTTGCCGGCGGCGCACACCATCGCGTTGCTGCGGTCCGCGGCGATTATCGCCTTTACTATTGCGGCGTACGCGAAACGCTGCGCGGCACCGCGCCGGTCCCGGTGACGGCGGGCGAGGCACTCGCAGTGATGGAAGTGCTGGAAGCGGGCGAGCGAAGCTCCCGAGAGCGCCATGAGATTCCGCTTTAACCGTGCGGCGAAGCGGCATGCGCTCTCCAGCGCAAACCGCGTATGATCCCTGCCGCGCCCCTGGGAGCACGGACGTGAACATGATGCGGAAAGGCCGGCCGCTCGCAGTCCGCGAACGCGCCGTGAAAGTGCCGCGACTGAAGAACTGGGACGCGGCAAAGGCGTTTCTCGCAGTGGCGAGGTCAGGGAGCTTTCGCGCCGCCGCCCTGACGCTGCAGGTATCGGTCAACACGCTGCGCCGCCAGATCGAAGACTTCGAGAAAGAGACCGACACAAAGCTGTTCACGCGGCACGCCGACGGCGTGCGCCTGACCGGCGAAGCGGAGCAGCTTGTCGCCGCAGCTCAGCGCATGGAACTCGCCTCGATCGACATCATCCGGCACCGTCCGCCTGACCCCTCCGTGCGCGGAGAAGTGCGTCTCAGCGTCACAGAAGGATTAGGGACGTTCTGGGTCGCTCCACGAATGGTTGAATTTCAGCGCAGTTATCCAGATCTGCTCATCGACATTCAGTGCTCGATGCGGCCGGCGGACGTGATGCGACTCGAGTCGGATATGGGTATTCAGATCACGCGTCCCACGGTTAATGACCTGCTTGTCGTGAAGCTCGGCCGCCTGCACACCATGGCATTCGCCTCTCGCGCGTATCTGGCGCGTTACGGCCGCCCCAAGGATATTGCATCGCTGGTACGTCATCGGCTCGTATTACAGGTAGCGGAACAGCCTGATATCCTGGCTTTCGAACGAGTTTTTCCGGGCGTGTCGCAGGTCGGCTTCGTGTCCATTCGTACAAACACCAGTAGTGCGCACTTCTGGTCGGTCGTAAGTGGGGCCGGAATCGGCGTTTTGCCAACCTACGCTGTTCTCTGGAAACTGGTGGAACCGATCGACCTGGGCCTGCGGTTTGCCTACGACATCTCGCTCGTTTTTCACCCGGATTTGGCGAAAATCCCACGCATGCGACTAGTGATAGATTGGCTGATGCAGGCGTTTTCGCCAAAAAAATACCCTTGGTTCAGCGATGATTTCATCCATCCACAGGACTTGCCGGATGATGTAGGCGGATTATCTTTGGCCGGCCCGTGAAAAGGGAACTAATGTGTTCGAAAAGAACAGCGAATTGCGCATCAAGAACGAGAGAATGATGAAATCCGCACAGGGGACTGGGCCAGTAGATCGACGCAAGCGCTCCCGCATGCTGGATGCCGAAGTCGGCCAATCCATTCGTTTATATCGCAAGAATGCAAAAATGACCTTGCAGGGATTGGCGGATCGGCTGGGGATCGCATATCAGCAGGTGCAGAAGTACGAAACGGGGGTCAACCGCGTCGGTGCGGGCCGCCTGATGGAAATCGCCGAGATTCTCAACATTCCCGTGGCCAGT